>ENA-USUE01000573-USUE01000573.1-human-gut-metagenome-genome-assembly--contig:-NODE-573-length-19279-cov-9.912665_pt1 | contig 19279 bp, 18 predicted proteins | sample MGYA00250060_ERZ773396 | MGnify/ENA primary metagenome ERZ773396 (study PRJEB29103, sample SAMN06111989) | human gut metagenome | biome: human gut; feature: ankylosing spondylitis patient; material...
ACGGCTCGCCTGAAGAAATAGCGGAACAATTCGAGTTGCAGACTTTACTGAACGACAAGGTCAAGAACAAGGTCGGCATATATCATTGAGCTTCTCCGCAGAGGACGGGGATCGCATCCGTGATGATGATGGGCTGATGCTAAAGATCGCCCATGACTATATGAAGCTGATGGGAATCGTGAATACGCAATTCATCATCGCTCGGCATACCGACCGTGATCATCCGCATTGTCATATCGTTTACAACCGTGTGGATAATGACGGACGCACCATCAGCGACAAGAACGACCGCTACCGGAATGAAAAGGTCTGCAAGATGCTGACAGCCCGTTACCGTTTGCATTTTGCCGAAGGAAAAGAGCATGTCAATTTCATGCGGTTACGTCATCATGACAAGGTAAAGTATTTTATCTATCATGCCTTGAAACGAGAGGTTCCGAACGCCCGAAGCTGGAGTGAGCTGAGACTGGCCTTACGGAAATACGGAATTGATACGCAATGGAAGCTAAGTCGCACGACCGGAGAGATGCAAGGTGTCAAGTTCACATGTGACCAACTGACCTTTAGCGGTTCCAAGATTGACCGTCAGTTCAGTTACCTGAACATCGACCAGGAACTGAGATATAACGCTCTTTCTGCTACTATGAACCAGCGTCAGATACAACAGGCAGAAATCATATGCGAGGAACCTCGGCATGAATACCAGCAGGAGAACCATCTCGGTATCAGTCTGGGACTGTTCACGCCCTCTCCTACGGATTATGATACGGAGGAAGCGATACAAGCCAACCGGCTTAAAAAGAAGAAAAAGAAACCGAAACGTAAGCGAGGTTTCAGTCTATAATTAATTTTTTATTAACCATCAAAATTCAAATTATTATGAACTATTCCGATTTTATTTACGATTTCAATCTCTATTTGTGTGAAAGATTCGGTTACAGAAACTGCTGTTCCGTTATGCACAACGCCAACGGCATTTGTGTTTCTGTCCATGTAGGCGAAATGGATTTATACATCCGTTTCTGGGAATACAGTTGTGGTGTTGGCAGCATCCCCGACTGGAGCATTATCATTGTGCGCAGCAACTTCAAACGAAACCAACAGGAAAACCTGAAAGACCTTGCCCGTTTCTTCAAGGAGTACGCCCCGCGCTATGGTTACAAATACCTCTGCACCGAGGATGATGATTACAAGTATTATCAGACCCTTGGTTTGAAACTTATCCACAGAGGATTTTTCAGACAATATAATTATGGGTTGCCGTTGAAAGAGTTGGAGGTGTAAGATTGTAATACTTGAATTTGCTTTCAATTAAATTATAAGAAATAGATACTGAACTCTTCAGGAATAAGCAAATTGAAAATCTTTTATTATACCTCAATTAAGCGTTGAAATACAAAAATATATGTAAGTCAAAACACGTTCCTTTATTGAGCTTGTCAAATTATAGCATATATTATTTGACAAGCTCAACTTATAATATTACAACCTTACATCAAAAAAACGTGGTAGATATTTATACACCTTTAGATATTTTTGATAACAAGATTCTGTAACTATATTTTTTATTTTATCACTATAGTTTTCATCACCAATACAAGAATTCAATAACAATGACTCCTTTAATGTTATATTAGGAACTTCTATTTTATATGCTTCATCCTCCCCTCTATATATAAAAGGAAAATCATCAACTTCTAATAAATGTTCTTCATAATTGTGATCAAGTATTATACCTCCGTAAGTGTACATTTTTGCACCTCGATTTTCTTGATATATGATATCAAATAATTGCCTGAATTTTACAGAATCTCCATACATATTCCTGTCTTTAAGTGCATTTCTAACGCTTTTATTAAACATCTTACGTATCGTTTTATAATCATTTGAAGCTGATAAATCTGATATTTTTAAATCTGAAGGAGACAATTCCTTAAAGACATCAACAAATTCATCAACACTAGAAAAATCGCTGTTTTCTTTATTCTTTAACTCTCTATTACAAGATACAATATAAACACTTCCTACAGGCATTTTCCTAAGTAACAGAGACAAATCTGAAAATGTATAATCCTCGATTGCTCCATCATAATCTAACCAAACAATTGTTTTGGCATCGAAATTAATTTTAGTTAATTCTGTCGATGACATACCTTTATGTATCTGAATAAAACCATAAGGAGAATTATATTTTAATCTATCTTCAGAATATGATCCACCTTCAATACTATGCATAATATCAATATGAAGATTACGATGAAATAACTTAAAATCTGTAAATGTTAATCCTCCAAATCCAATATACTGATATTTACCTTCAAATTTATTTGTAATAGTTTGAAGAACTGCTAGTAACATAGTTCTTTCTGCAAATTTACATGGACGAACTTCGTAATTCAATTTAGTAGGACTATTCATCTTCGTTAATTTCTTCCATTTTCATATAATAATCAAAAGTAATTTCCCCAAGCTCTTTATACGATTTTGCACCAGAATGATGTTTTGCAATGATAGCTCTGTCTTTATTCATTTGATATGAAATTCTAACTAAATTATCACGGACAGCTATTATTTCCGAGTCTATAGAAGGTGATAAGAAAGTCGATTGCGTTGTATTTATGTTCGTCTTTAGTTCAACGACAGATAGCTTTGAGGATTGCTCATATAACAGTCTACGGTATTCATTAGGAGTATCTACTGTAGATGCTATTTGCTTTAAGAAAGGAAATACACTAAGCATACCTTCTCGCATTCTTGATAATATTATTTTATAAATTTCAGATGTAGCATCTATTCCTTTTTTTGTTGTTGTCAAAGGTAAATTAAATGTTTCAGCTGAATTAATAAATACGATACCTTTAAACATAACATAATTAACATGCCATTGTGGTATAGACATAGTTCCCCAACCTGTTATTTCAGACTTATCAGCTTCGACTACAAGTCTATCATTACAGTATATATACCACCCAGATTGAGCAGGATATCCTACCTCTCCTAAACCCGCAATTACTTTAAAATGGACATTATCCTTTTCACCTACAAATACATAAGGTTTACATAGATTATCATATATAATATTTAAATCCTTACGGTTCAGATTCATATTATTTATTGTTATTTTTATCCCTTTTTCCAAACTTAGATTTAGCAATCGTTCTATTTCATTTTTAAGTCCCATGATAAAATCCTCATCACCAAACAAGGACGAAACATCTGGTAATAAATTAGTTACAGAAATATATGTACCATTTTCGTTAATATTTCCATCTGTAATTAATTCATAACTAAAATTCCAATCATCAACAGATAAATTATTTGAGATTATTTTTTGGGATTTCCATTCATCCACATTAACATTAACACGAAAATGATCTTTGTCCGTTTTTGACTCTACAGAGAAAAGTTTACCCATTTTGAATAGTGCTCTTTTCATTCCTATGCCAAAACGACCTACAGAACCTGATGCTTCTTTAACCTCTTCTGGTCGGCCAAATCGAAATGCATATTTACGAGCAGTTTCTAATCCAAATCCTCCACAATTATCTTTCACAATAAAATGATCTTTTGATATATCGATATTAATATATAATCCTTCATATGAAGTCGAATTGATATTATTTGCTCCATCAATAGAGTTGTCCAAAAGATCTATTATGGCATCTTTAATAGATATATCACGTGTAATCATATCAATAAAGAAAGTTTTTGTTGGATTCCCTTCTATAATATTTGCATTCATAAGATTATTAATTAAGATTATAATAATATTTGATCCAGTGCATTTATATATATTGGCAGATTTTCATGTTCTATTCCAAATTGCTTTTCAATCATAAACTTTACAATCATTTCGCCATCAATCAGAATTATAGGTACTGCCCCATGTTTAATAGAGCAGCACATAGCATCTTTGGTAAACGACGATGTAGTGAAGAATATTCCTTCCCTTGAATGGCGCCTCTAAACGCGTCTATTTCTTTTCTCCCAACAAAGCCAACATTCCATCTTTTGCATTGGAACGCTACACTCATATGCGCCAACCCTATTTTTAATTTGCCAAATCCATCAATCCCTCCATCCTTACTCTTTTGGGTAACTGATAAATCTGAGAAACCATAGACGTCCAAAAGATTCATGCAGAACTTCTCAAATTCGTATGGATTGAGATTCTTCAATTGACGAAGGATCTTTTGTTGGAATGCTTCTACATACTCATGATGTAACTCTCGAACAATCCGTAAAGAAGCCTGCTCCTTTGCATTATTCTTTACCCGCTCTTTATTTTCCTCATTGACACGGAATTTTCTGCTAGATTCATCGTATATGAAATACTTCTTCGATGATGCAGTTGGAAAATCTATACCTAATGAATGACTTCTAAGTTCACTTCTTAATACAGATACAGGGGCTTGGGCTCGAAATGTATATAAAGATCGTTCAAGAATCTTTGCATAAATTTCTGCTACAGACATCGGTTGGTTGTTAAAAGATAACAACACCTCCTTTGCGGCCTCTAATATGGTATACTTCTTGCTCATAATTATCTTCCAAATATCTCTTGCTTAACCCATTCCAAATCATTAGTAATTGGCTGATCTTGCATCATTTTCATTATATAATAAAACCCACCATTAGCATATTCATTTATTAAATCAATAGCTTTTGTTGGCTCTTTCATAATGTCAAGTGAACCAGCTTTGGCTATACACATACACAATAATGCCTCCGCGTCTTTTTCACCACCACCATTACACATCGTGTTTAAACTAAAGGGTCGGTCTGCAATGGGTGACTGTAACGGTTTACGCTCATCGTGCATAAAGCCTACAACAGCTGCCCATACAAAACATTGCCAATGATATGAAAATACATTATAGGCGCCACCTTGTTTATTTGAAAACTTAAGAATAACATTATCCTTAACATATTGCTCAAATGAGAACTTTAATTCAAATATATTTTCCATATAAAATTCATTTTAGAACAACAATTTTTGTAGAGATTTCATGTTGTCCACGATTAGCATCACCACTATAAATTTCACTTTCCAAATTATAAATTTTAGACACATTGTTTTGATTTCGCAAATCAATATATTTATCGCTTGCCAAATCTACGTCTTTAGTTAAAATAATTGACTGTTCAAAAATATCTTTGATACCAAGCAAATATTTATGAGTTGTTTCAAGATCAAAACTAGACGTTGGTGCATCACTTATAAATGGATAATATATACCCATAGCTTCCTGGTTCAAAGACAGTAATGCATTAATAATGCTCATTTTTTTTCTATCTTCATGACTGGTATTAAGGCCTGCATCAAATTCAATAGAATAATCGTCTCCTATTTTAACGCAACCTTTATAGCCATTGTCATGTTCTGTAAATTTGGCATAAAATATATTTGCTCTTTCTTCAATCTTACGAAGCAAATCTTTTCTTGCATTTTCTTGAACTCTCTTACAAATATCTTCCAGAAAAGTAGAAATGTTTTTCCATTCTGTTTCTGGAACTTTTGCGATTGTTGTATCTTTATCTCCTAATTTGTCAAGTTCTTTTTCAGCTAAGCGTAAATCACTCTTATAGTTATTAAGAGTCTGTTTAGAAACATCCAATTTGCGTTGTAACATGTCTAAATTACTCCGACTGGCACGAATGCGAGAATTTATTATTCCTGCTGTTTCAGCTTGAGTTACTGGATCAACTCCATGTTTCTTCTTAATCTCTTCAATTTGATCATCAAGTTTTTCCTTTTCATCTTGTTTTCTTCTCCTTTGTGCCATATACTTTTCCAAATCATTTTCGCTATCTTTCCATTGTTTATCAATTTTAGATAAAGAAATAAGTAGGGAATCTGGATAATCCTGTATTTTTCCGACAAACATATTGAATTGCTTCGATAGTTGCATATTGTTTGTGTATTCTTCCATATCTTTCAGATAATCTTCCTGTAATCTTAATCGCTCAAGGATATAATGATACTGAGCATCATTCTCTGTAAATTCAGTACCACAAACAAAACATTTTTTCTCTCTAAGTATTTCTTCTAATTTTGAGCGACTAGGATTATCTAAATATCTTTTCTCTGGAACCGTATACTCTTCCTCTTTATGCTTTTCTATAATTTCCTTACATTTTACAATCATGGGTTCAATGCCACGAAGTATCCACAATGCAGGAAGTTTTTCCCGTTGAAAATTATCAATACGCGTTGTTTCTGCCAATAATCTACTAATTTCATTCTCACAATCTTTGTACTTTTTAACCAGCATTGAATAACTTGCAAGACCAGAAATCTTAGTTTCACCATCAGCTAATGCAATTTTAACTGTATCAATGTTAGATTCAAGTTGTCTCTTATTTTCTTCTTCCTTCCCAATCTTGTAATTGAGAGTTTCAATATTAGACAATAATCCTTTAACATTGGCATTATGTTTATTTAGCTCTTTTAATTTCCTACTTTCTATCCCTGCGATCTTTATTTTTGATTTGCTAATTATTTCAGAAAGTTTCTCATAATACGGGAAATATGAAATATGTTTCACAGCGGCTTTCAAGGTTTCTTTATTTCTAAAGTTAATTAAGCTCTCTAAAGATTCTCCCTGAAACCAAATGTAATTTCTTATGCCATCTGGAAATAATTCTGTAATCTTGTCTTCTGCTAATAAATCATTAAGCACTCTTGTCCCTGTTACAGAATCAAACGAAACTTTTAAGACATTTGGTCTTATTTGCCAAGCTTTATCTGAATCCCAGTTATCTTCATCAAGCCTCAAAGCACAAACAGAACGCTCTATTATGTAGTTTATCCCCTTATCATCTTCCAATTCGATTTGAACAGAAGCTGTAATTTCTTCATTAATATTTGCTTTGTAAAGAGCTCTTTTATTGATAAATTCATAACGTTGCATTGCAAATTTAGCAGACTGAGGCAAGTTATCAGTTGTGCACCATCCAATCCCTGTAATATATATTTTTCCAAATAAAACCCAATAAAATGCATTGAAAAGCTTCGACTTACCCTTTCCACCATTACCTATTACAAGGTTAAGTCCTCTGGAAAAATCCATTGTTTGACTCTTATAATAAGATTGAAAATTTTCAATAGTAATATTTTTTATAATCATAATTTTAGCCTTTATGAATTACAGATATTCTTGATATTTGCAATATACTGGTTCGTTAATGCATCAGCATCACCTACATTTGTAGACAAGTCTGTCAGCATTTTTGCGACTTCTTTAGCTTTCTCAAAATTTACGGTTATCTTTTCTGTTCCAGACTCAACCGTTTGATTAATTTCTTTCTCAATCGCTTTATACATTTCGTCCTGTATAGCCATAATATCTTTTATTTATAGTTATTATTCTCTTTATCAAGTAAATCAAATAGATTAATTTTTAAGGCCTCGCAATAAGCCAATAAATTTCCATATAAAATATCTATTTGATTATCTGCAAGGGCTGCAAAGTTTACGATTCTCTTAACCTCATTAAAAAATAAATTTCTTTCAATTTTATTGGACTCATCCAATATATTAGGAGGTGTAACAATTAAATCCCAAATTCTTGCTTTCTCTTTTCCTTTGCATTTTCTCAATACACGTCCACGACGTTGAACAAATTGACGAGGATTTCCTGTACTCGAACAAAATATTGCATGTTCTGCACGAGGGATGTCTACTCCTTCATCAAGGCATTTCATTGAAAGGAGAATTTGAATATCTCCATCAGCAAAATTTTGCAATATACTCGGAGCGTCATCTAACCCACTTATATATTTATGATAACTATAACCGTGCTCTTTAAACATTTGTGCATATTCATCTATAATATGTATATCATCCTGATCAATATTATAAGAATCATTTATTGAATAATCCGGTTCATACCCTTCGGGCACAAAAACAAAAGTGTAATCTAACTTCTGTTTTTGCTTCAATTCTTCTAATAAATCTGATATAGCAATTTTTTTATTCTCAGCTTTATGAATAATTCTTTTTCGCTTTAGTAATAATCTTTCCGCATTAGGTTTATATTTTCCTGTATCAGCATCAATATACTTTCTTAACTGATCGGAAATTCTTTCATACTCTTCCATCTCTGAGCTAGTTAAGTCTATGAAAATAGGATAATAATCATAATGGCATAAAATTCCTTCTTCAATCGCCTGCTTCATTGTATATCTATACGTATACTTAGGAGGTTTTGAATCAAAAAATTCATATAATTTTTCTGTACCTAAATCATCATAAATTCTTTCAGGAGTCGCAGATAGTCCTATTCGCCAATTAATCATTTCAGGTAAATGTTTTAAAGAATTCTGGGAACCTATATTATGGGCTTCATCTGCAACATAAATAAAAGTTTCTGCTCCTCTAACTTTCTTAAGAAATGATTGTATATCATTCCTGTTAAAGGTAGCATACGTTGTAATAAGTATAATACTCTTTGTTGAATCCAATAAGCTTCTCGTAATATATCTGCTTAATACGTCTTTCCAATCCTTATCAGAATGTGTTGAAACAATATTCTGAAAATTAAAAGATTTAGCTTCATGTTCCCATTGTATTGCTAATGCTTGTGTAGGTACCACAATAATAGCTTTATAGTATCCATTCTCCTTATACTGCTTTCGTATGCAATTAAGGGCTGTAACAGTTTTGCCAGAACCGGTTGCCATAGCAAACATACCTTTTTTACCATTCCCTATCCATGCATTATATGCATCTATTTGGATCTTCCTTTCTTCCGGAAATGGAAATTGAGGTTCTTGCTCTTTCAATTCTATTTTATCAAGAATCCTTTTTGATATGGGTTTATAATATTTTTGGGGAACATCATTATCCATCCCAATAGACTCTCTAAGATTAATACCTTCTTCTATCAAATTTGTTAAAGGGGCTTCTGGGAATTTTTCACGAATAAATGTTTTTACATGTTCTATTGGTATATGAATAAGATGAGGTGTATCATTTTCCCAAGACTGATCAAATAATGTTTGATATTCAGCAATCCTGTTATCATCATTTGGAGATGAAAATACTGTGATAGTTTCGCCATTTAGCTCTAATGCCGATTGTGAAAAGTTTGCAGAACCAATAAAAGCTACCTTATTACCCTTTTCATCTTTGAATATTCCATATTTATCATGTCCCAATCCACCTTTTGTAGAAACCGTTGCAAGAAATTTAATTCTATCAACAGAAATCAGATAAGACAAACAACGGAAAAATTGCTCATCTTCTTTTGATAATGTTTCTATTAATTTTTTTATATCACATAATATATTGTCCTCAAAATCTTCTATTAAATGCTTTTGTCCATTTTCTATTACTTCTTTATCCTCTTTACTCAAAATATGATTCATAACTACCCGCATCTTGCCTCCATTAGCAATAAATAGAGCAAAGCCGTATGATAGACTTCTGATTCCACTTGATGAAAAAAATCCTAAGCCTAAATCAAAATTACAACTTTCAATTAAAGCCTCAGTAAAAAAATCTTTTGGCTCGTCGTATCCAGAAGTATAGCTATGTTTGAAATGTACATCACTCAGCATATAATATCCTCCAAACCAAGGTTTATTTTATCAATTAAATAATCATACCCATTTAAATTAGGATTCTCATGTAATTCTTGATTCATAAGCTGTAAACCGTCATCAATATGTAGTTTTACATATTTAGGGATATCTTTATCTGTTTTATATAAGCCATATTTAACACAAATAAGTCCTATGTAATATGGTAGATTATTGCCAAATAAAACATGCTTACTATATTCTTTTCCTTGAGAATCTGCAATATCTGACAATGACAACAAACGGTCTTTAGACAGAGAATATGTGAATGCTATACGAGCAATAATATTCTCAGCTCCTAAATTAAATTTTCGACTCAATTCAGTAACTATATCCTTATTAGCTTTAGATGTTTTTATTGATGTAAACATATTTATTCGAATATTTTAAATAATTTCTCAGGAGCGACTATTTTAAATGAAGAACAGTGATCATCATTCTCGATAATGTACACACTGTTCACATTAGGAAGTAAAGCATTATATTCATCTTCTGATAGTTCTTTTCCAAGCAAAGGGAAAATTACAACTTGTTTAGATACATTCGGATAAAATTTAGTTATAATATTATGTGAATGTATACTATCGAACTTTTGCAATGGGCTATCTATGAATACAGGAAACTCTATGCCAGATTCTTCAACAAGAGCATTCAAAATAGCTGTTGCATAAAGCTGTTGTTCTCCTTTAGAGAGTTTCTCTTTACTAATAGTTTCACCTGATTTATCTAATAATTCTATTTCAATAATATCATTTTTTAAATCAATTCGTACACTGTGAATGAAATCTGTTTTATGCATTAACATATCAATACCAGACTCAATCTTTTTCTCAAGCGAAAATTTACGTTTAGCACGTAACTCAAATAAGAATGTTGTTAATTCAGCTATCAAACGTTCTGCAATTGCATCCTTAGCTTCATCTGATTTATCAACACGAATATGTTTTTGTATCTCTGATAATTGTTTTTTTCTAACAGAAAGTTCTTTGTTTAAAGTTCCAATCTGTTCTGACAATTGCCTTGATTGTAGTTCAAAACGCAAAAGGCTTTCGTCAATCTCAGCTTTTCGTTGTCTTAATGCTTTAATTTCTATATTGCCATCATCATATTCAGCTGCAACGATTTTTCTCTGAGTTTTGGCAAGAAATAAGGCATTGTTTTTGACATCTTTAACTAATTGTTTAAATGTATTATTAAAGGAATACTTAATATTATCAAACAAAGTTTGTAATTCATTAGATTCGCTCTCACTATAATCCAATAATACTTTCATATTCGCTAATTGAATACTACTGGTTTCTGTAATGTGATTCTTGAAAATGTTGATTATCAAATTTTCAAGGGCACTCTGTTGCTTTGCTGACAACTTCAGGTTAGGAACCATTTCAATCAGCTGTGACTGGGTGGATTGAAGTGCCGCATTAATTGCAGTGTAATTGGCCGTTGCGCTCTTCAGATTCTTTTCAGCTGTTGCTTGATTTATCAGTTGAACAAATAAATTTCCAGAAATTGCAAATGGAGCAATATCAAGTAAATCTCGTAATTGTTCCTTTAACTTTGAATCCTTATTTTTCAATACGGTATACAACTCTTTCTGTTTGTTAAGTTCCTCAATGGTTATGGCATTACCTTCTCGGATCAAGCGTTCTTGAAGTTGAGTCGTTTCTATTCTATATTGCTGAATCTCTCTATCAATATTTTCTCTTTCAGCTTCCTTTGTTCGAATTTGATCTTCGATGCCATCAACAGTGGATGTTAATTTATCTAATTTGCTTTTGCTGATTGTTGAACCTGCATTCTTTCTGAATTTCAGTCGCAGATTTTCAAGATTACGTTTAATATCTTCATACTTCTTAATCCCTAAAACCTCACTATATGCGGTACTTAATCTTCGTTTTTCCTCAATTGATTTTACTTCTGCAAGATTAACAATCTTTTCAGCATCAAAGAAGAAAAATTTAGCGATATCTTTTGATAAAACAAAGTCGTTGATGAAGATATCATAGCCAACTTCTTTTGCTAGTTCATTTACCTGCCCATCAATCAATACTTCAATGGACTCAACATCTAGAAAATAGTCATAAGTTCTTCTAATTGTTATTGTACGACAAGGTATTGAAGGTATAAAAACATTTGAAATACTTACTTCAATATAATATTGAGCTGCTTCTTTAATATATTTATTTTCAGAAGAATATCCATTCTTAATAATTTGTTTACGCTCCTCTGCACTTATTTTATATGAGTCAACAATATTTGCTAAATTTTTATGCAAACTTTGCCGAGCATAGTTTTTATAACCTTGCACATCATTAATATCACGTCGAAATTTTTCATCAACGTCTACCATCAACTTTCCATAAAGGCACCATACTAATGATGTGAGAAATGTTGTTTTCCCAAAACCATTGTTACCAGCTATTAGAAATATATTTTTCTTATCCGGTTTAAATGAGATTTTGTTATGCCCTTTATATGCTCTGTAATTATGTATTATTATAGAATCTATAAACATTATTCACTTGTTATTGAGGTAGTTATCTAATCTCTTTTCAATATCTCCTTGTAAACCATTATTATTCATTAAAATGGTTTTGCTTTTTTGTAACGAGACCAAATCATTGATTAAATGATAGTCTTCCGGATGTCCTTTACAAACATTCTCGAGAATTAACCGTTCTTGATATTGCATATTTTCAAGTGGCATATCGCGTTTGTATACTTCATTATAGATATCTGTTACTTTGGGACTAAAAAAACCATCTCTATACCAATTAATTTGTATCGCAACTAATTCTTGATTGGAAATTAATTCCATATGAGGTTTAATCTTCTGCATATCACGTTGCAGCACTAATAACTTGCGAAGCATATTACACCTGTATTCAAATGTATAATTTCCCATATTATGTCCATCCGCATCTACTGCTAATTGTCCATTCCTACGAGTAGGATATCGGTTTTCAGAAATATTACGACCTTCAACCATTTCATCTCGATATTGAAGCAATGGTGCCATCCATTCATTTCCATTATTTATAAGAGCCTTCATCGACTTATCTTCTTTGACAACTGTACATACCCAACAACCAAATCTACTTTGCCCGCAAGAAGGTTGAGTTTTATCAGTTATAACGGTAGGACATTCATAATCATCCGCAGAAGCATTTGCATAAATCTGAACTAATTTATCATTATTATACCCCCAAGGCGAAGGTATTTCTCTAATAATATACCATACCTCTTCAAGATATAATTCTTTGATGGGAGGATAAGTATATGTATTGGGATTTAATGGATGCTTAGTCAATCGTTTACCTTTTATCTCATGCCTACGAATAGATTTAGCTCGCGTTGCACTTTCACTAAGGCGAGTGCCTATAAGAATAATGGCTTCACCCATAGCATCAACCTTATCTAATATAAATTGAGTAGTAGGTTTTATTTTTAATCTATCAGTGCACCATCTAAATGCATTATTGGGTACAGGATACCCTTTTCCCAAGAAGCTGATCCAAAAACTATCTTCTAATTTAGGAACTGTTATTTCTACACTAATAGGAAGTTTTTGCTCAATAGCTGCGCTTTTGATACAGTCTAAGACCTCTACAATGTAATCAGTTATAATCGGATTCTCAACAAGAGTATCATTATTTACAACGTATACTTGCCTAGAAAGAGCTGAGTTCCCCAGATTCTCCCGTATAGAAAGTAATGCCTTCCATACAAGTGTTAATACAACAGTACTATCTTTACCTCCACTGAAGCCAATAATCCAAGGGATATTGTTATCGTCTTCAAGATATTGTTCTTTTATATCGTCTATTATATTATTTATGCGCTCTGACATTCTGTAAGATTTTGTGAAACCAATTCGTAATATTATTTAGATATCTGTGGTTTTAATAAGACTCGAATATCAACATCAAGTAAGTTTGCAATTTCTTGCAATTGGCTAATAGATGGTTGTGATTTATTCGAACACCATCTTGATATAGTATTCTCTGATTTACCCATTTGTTCAGCCAACCATTTATTAGTTTTTTGCTTTTCCACTAAAAGGACTTTAATTCTATTCATCACTATTTGTTGATTATTCGACATATTAATTCAATTTATTGATAACATATCTACAAAGATACACTTATTTTTTGTACAAAAGGACATTTTTTGTTCGGTTCATCATAGTCTTGACATCAACTTATTCTTTTTTGGATGCTCTTTTTCGTTTCTTGAGACTCAAATCCTGCAATGCTTTTCCCATTACATCTTCTTTTGCAAGCAGAAGAATGTCATCATCCATTTGAAGTGCATAAAGTACCCTAAGATAAATGCCTATTGTCACTGTCGGCACACCTTTCTCTATGCGCGAAACCGTAAGAGGTGAACAGGTGGCACGTTCGGCAACCTGAGCAATACTAAGATTTCTGCGCAATCTGGCCAGCCTGATCTGTTCACCCACAATTTGCATTTTCTGCTCCAATTTTCTTGTCAGCTTGTTACCCATCGTACTTTTTGTCATAGCTCAATATATCATATAATATATAATAATCTTGTTTTATTTTATAATGCGTTACAACATATTTTTTGCATTCAACATGTATGTATATTCGAAATTAGAAGCATGCTTGTAATCTTTTTAACCCCAATTCTTTAATCGGGTTTGTCACATTCCCCAATTTATTAATAATATCTTCGTACTCAACAATTAATTGCACTGCATTAGCTAAATGCAATCCTTCTATAACTTCCATTTGAACACTTACTTCCACATCTCTATGAGCATCTATCACATTTCTAACGCGAGTTAATTCAGAAGCATTCGACTCTCTAAATTTAGTAAGTTCTTTTCGTACATTAGTAAATATTCTATAGTCATAATTCGGAAAACAACGTTTGATAAATTTGAAAATCTCGGCAGTAGCATCAACCAACTTTTTTGAAGTTTCATATATCGCTGTATATACTGATTTAATAACATCTCGCTGTTCCCATTCATCAATACCGTCAACAGACAATCGCTTCAAATATTCTTTCATTTCAATACTGGCCATTTGAATATGCCCCATTGTATTCCATATGAGTAGATTGTCTTTAAATGCAGATTTCTTTGTTTCGAGGATAGCCAAAGAAGCCGGACTGCATTTTTTTATTTGTTTTTCACAAGCAGCAATATTATCCTTGCAATGACTTATACTTTGACGTATTTGTTCGAGACAATTTTGTTCCATTTCCAATGTTTCATTGAGTGTATGCTTTAACTCTTTTGCATTATCGTTTATCCGTTGCTCTAAAAAACTATCTAAAAGGCTTTTTTTATATTTCATATTTCTATTCTTAAGTTGATAATTTCACTAATTTACTCTTGTTGTGAACCTACCCACAATCTACATCTTCTGCTCCAGTTTTCTTGGCAACTTGGTACCCATCGTATTTTTTATCATAGTTCAACCTATCATATAATATATAAATTTAGCGGTTTTACTTTATTTTATGATGTGTTACAGGAATAAATTTTCGAATTTACTCTTACCGTAATCTGCTTGACCACATCATTGGACGTTAAGACATTAAATGCTATTATATTATTCGTAGAGTTTGTATTTCACCTATAACAAACAATATATTGTTTCTTACTGGAAAGCGAAACTCATTATGATTGTACAACTTTTATCCTGATATTGATGTATAGACAACACCAATCAGCAAAATACTACAATAAATGTATATACACATTTTGTAGTTACATTTTTGTGCTATATTAGCACTACAATCAAAAATAGAGTGATATGGAAGTTCCTTTTATTTATGGAATAATCGCTACTGGAAAAGATTTTTGTGATCGTGAGAAAGAAACGACTTACTTGGTCCAGTACTTCACATCGTTAATCAATACCATTATTATCTCTCCTCGTGGCTGGGGTAAAAGTTCGCTTGTAAATAAAGCCGCAAAATTAGCGATGGCGCAGAACAGCAACCTCCGAATCTGTCATATCGATCTTTTCAATGTGCGTAGCGAGGAGTATTTCTATTCGCTGCTCGCCCAAAAAGTAATTGCCGCCACTTCCACAAAATGGGAGGAAGCAATCGAGAGTGCGAAGAGTTTCTTTTCGCATCTTGTTCCCAAGATTTCAATCGGTACAGACTCTACTAACGAGGTTTCAATCGATTTTGATTGGGAGGAGGTAAAGCGTAATCCCGACGAAGTGCTCGATCTTGCCGAAAAGATTGCCAGGAAGAATGGCCTGAAAATCGTTATTTGCGTAGATGAGTTCCAAAATATCGCGACGTTTACCGACCCAGACTATTTCCAGAAAAAATTGCGTTCACATTGGCAGCTGCATCAAAGTGTGGCTTATTGTCTCTATGGCAGCAAGCGCCACATGATGATGGAAGTGTTTACCGACTCATCCAAACCATTCTACAAGTTCGGCAATCTGATGTTTCTCAATAAGATTGACACACCTTACCTTGTGGAATTTTTCAAGAGTCGTTTCGCTGATACCGGCAAGAACATCGACGATGAAGCAAGCCATTTGATTGCAAAGCTCGTAGATAATCATCCATACTACGCACAGCAGCTGGCACAGCTTTCATGGCTCAGAACAAAAGATGTATGTACTGTTGAGATTGTACGTGAGGCGCACACAGCATTGATGGAGCAGTTAAGTCTGTTGTTTGTAACAATCACCGAAACACTGACCACACAGCAACTGAACTACCTCAAGGCTCTTATAGCTGGAGAAAAGGCTATTAGCTCGACTGAAGTGATGCATCGCTATCAAATCTCTTCAACGACCTCAATATCCCGCTCAAAGGCTGCCCTTATCAAGAATGATATATTGGATAATAAGGCCGGTGAAATCTCGTTCCAAGACCCGATTTATGCCTATTGGTTGAAGACTGAGTTCTTTGCAAAATAATAAGACTATGAATAAGTATAACCTTACTTGGATTGCCTTCGCCAATAAGAAAAGGTGCAGGCTTACTAAAGCTATAAATACTTTAGTAGTTATTTCTTGGAGAAAGCTTAATGTTGTATTATTCAATTCTTACCATCCCTGCCAACTGCACGAAATAATCATTTGACCATATATCAAGTTCCTTTGGATTGCGCATGAACGTACATGAATCATGATGCGCTGCAGGGCGGTGATCTGAACGAATATTTCGTGGAACGATTCATCGACAAAGGACGTCACGTCGAAACGCAGTGCGGCCGCGACTCGCACGGCAACTTCACCGTGTATTCCACGCGCGACTGCTCCGTGCAGCGCCGCAATCAGAAGCTTGTCGAAGAGGCGCCGGCACCGTTCCTTTCCTCCGAGGTGACCGACCAGCTGGAAACCTACTCTCGCCGACTGTTCGAAGCCGTCGATTACGAGGGGCTTGGCACCTGCGAATTCATGGTGACCGAACAGGGCAAAGTGTACTTCCTGGAAGTCAATCCGCGTCTGCAGGTGGAGCATACCGTCAGCGAGGAGGTCTGCGGACTTGACCTGGTGCGCGAGCAGCTGACCATCGCCAACGGTGGGGAACTGACCGTGAACCATCCGCTTCGTGGACACAGTTTTGAACTGCGCCTGACCTGCGAGGATCCGGCGAAGAACCTCGCGCCAAGCTCCGGCACGCTGGCCTCGTTGCGCTGGCCGTCCGGCCCGGGCATCCGTGTGGATTCCGGCGTGGTCGAAGGCGACACCATTTCGCCGAAATTCGATTCGATGATGGGCAAACTCGTGGTCACCGCATCTGACCGAGCGGCAGCAGTGGCCCGCGTGCGCCGCGCCTTGAGCGAGCTGAAGGTGGAAGGCGTGCCGACTCCGGCAAGCTTGTTCGAACAGATTTTCAACGACGACGAATTCACCGCCGAACACGGTGTTGCATACGATGTCAGCACCAAATGGCTGGAACGCAAGTACCTCAACAAGGAAGCCGCATCATCGCAAGGCGGGCAGCCGGCGTCCATGTCTGGCGCTTCCGAGGTCGACAAGAAGGAATCCAGCGAAACCTTCGTCATCGAAGTCAACAATCGCAGAGTGTCGCTGACCGTGCCGAACGACATCGTCGCCAACCTGACGGGCGGTGCCAAAGCTCGTGACGCGAAACGTGCCATCCAGCCGCTGCGTGGGCAGGGACTGCATCATGCGCAGAAAAAACAGCAAAGCAACGACGGCCAATCCGGTGTGATCGCAAGCCCGATGCAGGCCGTCGTGACGCGTATCAATGTGGCCGAAGGCCAGCAGGTGGCCAAGGGCGACCTGCTCGTCGTGCTCGAATCCATGAAGATGGAAAACTACGTGTATGCGCCGGTCAAGGGCGCTGTCACCAAGATTTTCGTGGGACCCGCGGCGGGCGTGGAAGCCGGCGAAACGTTGATGACCATCGACGTGACCGGAGCGAACGGTACGAAAGCCGGCGAAAACGGCGCAACTGGCGCTGCTGTTGACGGAACCGCAACCGACGGAACTATGGAAGGGGGTAAGTGATGACTGATATCATCGCAAGCCCGGCCGTCAAAGAAGCCGTGAAGATCGTAATGGAACAGCAGGAGCGACTCGGCAAAAACGCGGCCGAAGCCGTCTCCGCGGCCGACCTGCCGGGCGCATCCCAGCCAATCCGCGCATCCGTGCTTCGTGCGGCGCAACTCGCGCACGAAGCGGAAGATCATGCCCGCAATCGCCAGCATGTCAAAGGCAAACTGACGGCGCGCGAACGTCTTGACCTGCTGCTTGACACCGGTTCCTTCGAGGAAATCGGACGATTCTGCGGCGGCGACATCAACGGCGGACGCGCGGGAGCGGCGGTCATCACCGGTTTCGGCGAAGTGTTCGGACGCAAAGTGGCCGTATACGCACAGGACTTTTCCGTGCGCGGCGGCACGCTGGGAGTCGCGGAAGGCCGCAAGATCTGCCGATTGATGGACAAAGCGCTCGACTTGAAAGTGCCGATCATCGCGCTTATCGATTCGGGCGGTGCCCGCATTCAAGAGGGCGTGGCCGCGCTGACGCAATACGGGCATCTGTTCCGTAAAACCTGCGACGCCAGCGGTTTCGTGCCGCAGCTCTCGCTGATTCTCGGCCCATGCGCGGGTGGAGCCGTGTACTGCCCGGCACTGACCGATCTGATCATCATGACCCGTGAAAACTCCAACATGTTCGTCACCGGTCCTGACGTGGTCAAAGCGGCCACAGGCGAAGTGATCAGCATGGACGACCTCGGCGGCGGATATGTGCACAACGCCACCTCCGGTGTGGCGCACTACCTGGGCGAAGACGAAGCCGACGCGATCGACTACGCACGAACCGTGCTCGCCTACCTGCCGTCCAACTCCGACCTGCAGCCGCCCACCTACGCGTACGCCACAACCCGCGCCGACCGTGACGTGGCCAAGCGACTTGCCACCATCGTGCCGGACAACGACCGCCAGCCGTACGACGTGCTCGACGTGATCCGCTGCATCGTGGACTACGGTGAATTCGTGCAGGTGCACGAGCTGTTCGCAAGCTCCGCAGTGGTGGGATTCGCCTGCGTGAACGGGCATCCGGTCGGCATTGTGGCAAACCAGCCGAACGTCAACGCGGGCATCCTCGACGTGGATTCCTCCGAAAAAGTGGCACGATTCGTGCGTCTGTGCGACGCGTTCAACATAAGAGCTGTAATCGAGTGATGTGATAAGGAGCTGTGGAGTACCCTC
>ENA-USUE01000574-USUE01000574.1-human-gut-metagenome-genome-assembly--contig:-NODE-574-length-19270-cov-19.478768_pt1 | contig 19270 bp, 20 predicted proteins | sample MGYA00250060_ERZ773396 | MGnify/ENA primary metagenome ERZ773396 (study PRJEB29103, sample SAMN06111989) | human gut metagenome | biome: human gut; feature: ankylosing spondylitis patient; material...
CTTTTCCTTCGAGAGTGCCTTGCCCACCAGCCACGTGCGGAACACGTGTGCATGGTAGGTGTTCAGCCGGAAGGCGATGGGGATGATGATTTCCAGCGAATACACGTCGGCTGAAAGCCCGTTTTCAAGCCGCATGTAGCGACACACCTCGTAGTCGTTCAGCACGTCCGGCTTGCGGACGGCTCTGATGGCGGCGTTCACTGCCGGGACGCCCGTGTGGAACAGTCCGGCGATTTCTGTGGAGGTCATCCATATCTCGTTACCGGTTACGCTGACCGCCTTGTCCTCTATGATGATTATGTCACGTTTCATGGCTTTTCTTTTTAGATGGTGCAACCTGCAAATTCCTCGATGCCGTTCAACCTTGCGGCAAGGTTCTCCATGTCTTGGTTGAGCTTTTCTTTGGTGATTTTCGCGTATATCTGCGTCGTTTTTATGCTCTTGTGTCCCAGCATGGAACTGACCGTTTCGATGGGTACGCCGTTGGAGAGGAACACCGTCGTGGCTGCCGTGTGTCGGCTCTGATGCCACGTGATGTGCTTGGTGATGCCGCAACGCTTGGCGACGGAACGGATTCCGGCAAGGCACGTGTTGTAGTGGGGAACGGGGAAAATCCTGCCGTTCCCGCACAGACCCCGGTATTTGTCGATGATGCGCTTTGCGATGTCGAGCAGGCGGATATTGGACACCACGCCCGTCTTCTGGCGGTTGATGTTTATCCACTCGTGTTCGTCGAAGTAGGTATGGATGTTCTCTTCCGTCAGGTTGCGCATGTCGGCGAACGACAGGCCCGTGAAGGCGCAGAACAGGTAGAGGTCGCGGTAAAGCTCCTGCTTGGCGTTTTTCAGCCTGCCCTCCATCAGCAGCCGGATTTCCTCTTTCGTCAGGAAACTGCGTGTCGTTTCCTCCTTCTTGATTTCATACTCCCGGAATGGGTCGCGTGTGAGCCACTCGTTGTTGATGGCGATGAACACCATCGTCCGCAAGGGGCAGACATACAGCCACACGGTGTTGGTGCAGCAGTGCTTGTCCGTGCGCAGGAACATCTCGAAGTCGGAGATGAAGGCGGGCGTAAGCTCTTTCAGCGCGATGTCCTTCACGCGGTAGCGGATGGTGAGGAACTCTTGCAGGTGCTTGTAAACGGTCCTGTACTTCAGGAGCGTGCCTTTGGCTTTCATGCCAGCATCCACCTGTTTCTCGTAGTCTTCGTTGTGCTGCCGGAACACCTGCATCAGCGTGTGATAGCGATGTTCCAGTCCGAGAAAGGCGTTCTTGACCTTCTCCGCCGTGACGAAGTTGTCACGCTCCATGATTTCCTGATAGTGTTTGTTGATGCGCACACGCATCTTGTCGAGCATGCGGTTCGTTTCGAGTGCCGCCGAGCTTCTGCCCGTGACACGTCCCCCTTTGGTGTCCCACAGCTTGGGATCGACGGTCAGTTTGCAGCTGAACTGCGTTTGGCTGCCGTCCACCGTAATGCGTCCCATGACGGGTACTGTCCCGTCCTTTTTCACTACCTGACGTTTGAGGTAGTAGATTACTGAAAATGTACTCTTCATCGTCCTTATTTTTTTAGGTTCAAAATTAGTTGGTGAAGAGTCCGTCGCCGGTACGCAAAACGGGGAGGAACGGCGCAATCTTTTTCCGTAACCGGATTTGTTGCGTGAGTTGTCAGTAACTCACTAATCCTTAACGCCTTGTTTCGTTATCCGTGTCCGTTTGTCGCCATTCCGTGCATGGTTACGGACAAGTAACGTAGCGGCGTCCTGATTTGGCTTCAGCGGTGATTGCGATGGCTTCACGAATAATCGGAAGCACGACTGAAACCCTTGTAACTCAATTCTATCACTATATCTTTCCGCATTTCTCTTTTTTGTAGTAACTTTGTAATTAGAATATTATTAAAATCCATAAATATGCAACAAAGTTTTAATGCGTATATAGAAAACAGCATTCGTGAACACTGGGAACTGGTCGCTTTATCGGACTTTAAAGGTGTTTCATACCAATATAAAGATATTGCCCGCAAAATAGAAAAGCTACACATTTTGATTGAAGCCGCAGGAATACAAAAAGGCGATAAAATCGCAATATGTGGACGAAACTCGTCGCATTGGGCAGTCGCTTTTTTCGCCACATTGGCATACGGTGCAGTAGCCGTACCCATACTTCATGAGTTCAAAGCAGATAACGTTCACCATATTGTCAATCATTCTGACGCTAAACTTTTGTTTGTTGGAGACGTAGTATGGGAAAACTTGAACGAGTCGCAAATGCCTAACCTCAATGCGATCATTTTGATCAACGATTTTTCCGTACTTATATCTAAAAAGAAAAGCCTGACAGATGCACGGGAACATCTGAACGAATATTTCGGAAAGAAATTTCCGAATCGATTTACAAAAGACGATGTAAAATATTATGAAGACCAACCTAACGAGTTGGCTCTCATAAATTATACTTCCGGTTCTACAGGTTTTTCAAAAGGTGTAATGCTCTCTTATCGCAGCATTTGGTCGAACTTGAAATTTTGTTTGGAGAATCTCGATTTTTTGCGTGAAGGTGACGGGACAGTATCAATGCTTCCGATGGCACATATGTACGGTCTGGCCGTAGAATTGATGCATCCTTTTGCAAAAGGTTGCCATATTCATTTTTTGACCCGCATTCCCTCACCTAAAATAATTATGGATGCTTTTGCCGAAGTAAAACCAAAACTAATCGTAGCGGTACCTCTAATTATTGAAAAAATCATTAAAACCAAAGTATTCCCGTTGCTGGACAAACCTTTGATGAAACTTATGTTGATGATCCCCGTTCTTGACACTCAACTTCTTTCAAAAATTAAAATGAAGCTCGAAGAAACATTCGGAGGGAATTTGCATGAATTAATTATCGGCGGTGCCGCACTGAATAAAGAAGTGGAACAATTTCTGAAAAAAATCAATTTTCCGTTCACGGTAGGATATGGAATGACAGAATGCGGACCATTGATTTCATACGCGCCTTGGGAACAAAGTAGAGCGACATCTTGCGGTAAAATTGTAGATCGTATGCAAGCCCGAATCGACTCATCCGATCCGGAAAATATCGTAGGAGAACTGCATGTCAAAGGAGACAATGTTATGCTCGGATATTATAAAAATAATGAAGCTACAGAAAATGCTTTCAAAGACGGATGGTTGAATACGGGAGATCTCGCCGTTATGGACAAGGATAATTTCATCTATCTCAAAGGCCGAAGCAAAAATATGATTTTAGGACCGTCGGGACAAAATATATATCCTGAAGAGATCGAAGGGAAATTGAACAATATGCCCTTTGTCAGCGAATCCATTGTCATTGAAAAAGAAGGGAAACTTATCGCTTTGGTTTATCCAGATTTCGAAAATGCCGGAAAAGAAAACATAACTCAGAAAAATATCGAAATTCAAATGGAGGAGAATCGAATCGCTCTGAATAAAGAGCTTCCGGCATACAGTCAGATAAGTCAAATCAACATTCATTATGAAGAGTTTGAAAAAACACCGAAACGCAGTATCAAAAGGTATTTATACCAATAAACATAACTGACACACATTTTTAAGTTAATTTCCAACTATGTACTATCAACCCGAAATCGAAACGATCAAACGTTCTGAATTACAGAAATTACAGGTCGAAAGGTTGAAAAGAAGCATCGACATTGCGCTTCATTCACCTTTTTATGCTAAAATTTTAGGAGAAAAAGGGATTACATCCGATTCTATATCGACCGTAGAAGACATTAGAAAACTACCTTTCACAACAAAAGCCGATTTAAGGGAATATTATCCTTTCGGACTGGTTGCTACAGATATGAAAAATGTCGTACGATTGCACTCTTCAAGTGGGACGACCGGTAATCCGACTGTTATATGTCATTCACAACATGATCTCGACCAATGGGCTAACCGAGTAGCCCGTTGCATGTATATGGTAGGCATACGGAACACCGATGTATTTCAAAATACATCAGGATACGGTATGTTTACCGGCGGACTCGGATTTCAATACGGAGCAGAACGTTTAGGAGCTCTGACAGTTCCTGCAGCAGCGGGAAATAGTCTGCGGCAAGTAAAATTCATTACCGATTTCGGAACGACAGCCATTCATGCCATACCCAGCTATGCAACCCGTCTGGCCGAAGTCTTGTTCGAATGCGGTATCGATCCTCGAAAAGACACGAAATTAAAAACATTAATTATCGGTGCCGAACCCCATACTGAGGAACAGAGAAAACGAATAGAAGAATTATTAGGAGTGAAAGCATATAACAGTTTCGGAATGTCCGAAATGAGCGGTCCGGGTGTAGCTTTCGAATGTACTTATCAAAACGGTCTGCATCTGTGGGAAGACTGTTTCCTCATGGAAATCATCGATCCTGAAACTTTAGAACCCGTACCTGACGGTGAAATCGGAGAATTGGTACTCACGACTCTCGACCGGGATGCTATGCCGTTACTGAGATACAGAACCCGGGATTTGACCCGGATTATTCCCGGAGAATGTCCCTGCGGACGGACTCACCGAAGAATAGACCGGCTGAAAGGACGTAGTGACGACATGTTTATCGTAAAAGGTGTGAATATCTTCCCGATGCAAATCGAAAAGATTCTTTTACAATTTAAAGAACTCGGGACAAATTACCTGATTACGATCGAAACAATCGGCAATAATGACGAACTTATGATAGACGTCGAGCTCGGAGAGCTATTTACCGACGATTACAGCCAATTACAACGGCTTACAAAAGAAATTACCCATCGATTGAAAGACGAAATACTGTTGACGCCTAAAGTAAAATTAGTCGATAGAGGAAGCCTTCCGCAGTCAGATGGTAAAGCTGTGCGAGTAAAAGATTTACGCAAAAAATAAATAAAACAAAAGATATGATCATACAACAACTTTCGGTTTTTCTCGAAAATAAATCGGGACGGCTTAACGAAATTCTCGACATTTTAGGTAAAGCTAATATCCGTATTATTGCTGCCACAGTAGCCGACACTTCGGAATACGGGATATTGCGATTGATAACTTCTGATACAGCCCATGCCATAAAACTGCTCAAAGAGGCTAATGTCAGCGCAAATACAAGTGATGTAATTGCTCTTACGTGCGATTCTATGGCCGGAACATTCGCTAAAGAGTTGAAATATTTTGCAAAGGAGTCAATCAGTATCGAATATATGTACTGTTTTTCAAAACAAACCAATGCATTTCTTATTATACGCACAAGCAACCAGCATGCAGCATTGGAGACAATAAAGAAATATGGGCTACATAGTATTACCGAAAAGGAACTGATCGAGCTATAATCTTATCGGGAATAAAATGAAAACGAAAGACCTATTATTCGGAGGGATTATAATACTCTGTTTCTTGCCTTTTTTCATTTCGGAATCTTTTTATAACGGATATACGGAATATAATGGATCTCATCCGTATATCATGGCATTTTTTAAATTCGCCATTCTCGCAACATTAGGCGAAGTCATCGGACTAAGAATTAAAAAGGGAATATATAACGAACCCGGATTCGGAATTCTTCCTCGAGCCATCATTTGGGGATTTTTGGGAATGTGGATTGCTGTCGCAATGAAAACGTTTTCTTCAGGAGTCCCCTATTTACTCCAAAGTTTCGGAATAGAAGGCGTCCCCGATGCTATGAAGCAGAGTTTGTCAATGGAAAAAGTATTCGGTGCGTTTTTTATCAGCGTCATGATGAATACGACATTCGGGCCTGTATTTATGACCCTACATAAAATAACCGATACTCAAATATTACAATACGGAGGTAAATTAACAGCATTGATAAAACCTCTTCCCATGGGAAAAATTCTTTCGTCTCTAAACTGGAATGTTCAATGGGGATTCGTGTTTAAGAAAACGATTCCGTTTTTTTGGATTCCGGCTCATACCATAACATTTTTATTACCCGGGCAATATCAAGTTTTATTTGCAGCACTTTTAGGCGTCGCTTTAGGAATTATTCTGTCGATAGCCGCTGTTATGTCAAGAAAAAACAACAACTAATGGAAATATTAAAGAAACGAATATTAGAGGACGGGACTTGTTACGAAGGGGGTATCCTCAAAGTCGATAGTTTCATCAATCATCAAATGGATCCTATGCTAATGAAACTTATTGCCGAAGAGTTTGCCCGACGATTTGCAAACGACCGAATCAACAAGATACTGACTATCGAGGCCAGCGGTATAGCACCTGCAATCATGACCGGTTACACAATGCAATTGCCCGTTGTTTTTGCAAAGAAAAAAGAGCCGAAAACTATGCGTCATGCCTTAAGCACAATAGTACATTCTTTCACAAAAGACCGGGAATATCCGGTAAGCATAAGTGCAGAATATTTAAAACCTGGAGACCGAATATTATGCATCGACGATTTCCTCGCATACGGAAATGCAGCTTTCGGATTAATCGACCTGATCCGTCAATCAGGTGCGACATTGGCAGGAATGGGATTTATTATCGAAAAAACATTTCAACACGGAGGAGACCAATTGAGAGAAATGGGTATTCATGTAGAATCACTCGCTCGTATAAAAAGTTTGGAGAACTGCCAGATAATTATAGAATAACAATAAAATAGGGAATAACTAATTCTGATTATTCCCTATTTTATAAGTCTCTATCCGTTTTTTACCTTCGAGGTAATAATCAAATAATAAAAATCACTATTCTCGACAGCTTCCAAAACACGCAAACCAACTTGTTCTAATTTTCGTTTTTGGGTCTGTACATCAGTCAACATATCCTCCGAAACCCGATCATCCCGCATCCGGTGCATCCGATTCAACTCTTGTCGGCTCTGAGAATGAGCAATAAGCAATACTCCATCCGGTTTTAAATTATGAGAAACCAATCGAGAAACAGTCTCTTCTCTAAATTCTAAATGAGGAAATACAGAATAAAGCAATATTTGATGATAGCGTCCCGGAATATCATCTGATTCTGCATCTGCAACCTGAAAAGAAAGATGAGAATCATCTCCATATTTACGTGAAGCTACCGCTATCATTCCCGGAGACATATCGATTGCCCGAATATTTCCTTCATGATTTAATTCCCGAATATAAGGAATCAAAACACCAGTTCCAGTCCCCACATCCAAAACAGAATCGCCTGATTGTATAGAAACACGGCTTAACAAATAACGGAGTTTCATTTTGTCGTGACAACAGATAGCATCCCACCGTTCACTCAACTGATCAAAGAAACCGGCTTTAACCTTCATCCGTTTATTTTTTTTACTTGATCACATAAAAAATCACACCATCGATCAATACCCGTTCCGACAGTTGCAGACAGTTCAAAAAATATAAGATTCGAATTTATTTTTAATGCATTATCTTGAATACGCTCTATCTTACTGTCGACATAAGGTAAAAGATCGATTTTATTGATAACGCAAATATCTGCACTGTCGAACATATAGGGGTACTTTAACGGTTTATCATCTCCTTCAGTAACACTTATTAATACGACTCGTTTATTCTCGCCTAAATCAAAAAGTGCAGGACAGACTAAATTACCGACATTCTCAATAAACAGTAAAGAATTATCTTGCAAGTTCATTTTTTTCACCGCACGATGAATCATTGCAGCATCGAGATGACATCCGTTCTGAGTATTGATCTGTATACAAGGTATGTCTAACTTACGTATTCGATCCGCATCATTATCGGTCTGCTGATCTCCTTCAATTACAGCAATCGGTAATCTCGATTTCAGATTAAAAAGAGTCTTCTCCAATAAGGTTGTCTTTCCCGAACCCGGAGAACTGACCATGTTAAGTACAAATACCGATTTAGCCTCAAAATATCCTCTATTCCGAGCAGCTATCAAATTATTTTCCGAAAGAATATTCTGTTCAACCAGATGTTCTCTGCTATTACGATTTTCAGAATGATGCCGTTCATGTTCATGAGCTATACCCAAAGCATGCATTTCTTCATGAGTTATCCCGTCTATAAGATGATCACAACCACAAGTCTCACACATAATATATGTTATTAGTTTACAATTTACTCTATTAACAGAGATTTAAGCCTAAGTTCCCGTCCTCGCAAAAATTCTATCTCATGAGAATAGCAACGAGGACACGGATCAAACATAGACACAGGAGAGAAACGTGTCTTACAATCTCGACAAACTGCCAATGATCTTATTTCGACAATACTAACTTTAGCTCCTTCCAATATAGTATTCTGCATAGCGATACTCATAGAAAATTCTAAAGCTTCGATATTGACACCGGCCATTTCTCCTATTTCCAACTCCAGCTCACTCACTCGAGTTGCATTGCTTTTTTCAGCCTCTTTTGTCGCTAAATTAATAATGCTCAAAGCGATAGATAATTCATGCATAATTTTATCCTCTTTTTTTTAAAGCAGCAATATAGAGCTGTCCAACAGCAATTGCTCCATCATTACAAGGTATTCTCGATGACAAATAGTAGGATATCTTTCTGTTCGCCAACTGTTTTATTAACAAATTCGTAAGCCTTTTGTTCTGAAAAACACCGCCGGAAAGTACGACAGTCGTCAATCTCTCAATTTTTACTTTTTGAATAATAATATTTAATAACATGGCAGATAAAGTATTATGGAATACCGATGCTATCTCCGAAACAGGTACAGATAATCTGTAATCCTTCAAAATTCCATCAAAAAGAGACCGAAGATCAAGCGGATTATCAGAATTTATCGGATAACAACGGGATATACCATTCTCAGCTATTTGTTCCAACAGTGCTGCAGCTTCAGCTTGATAAGTATTTTCATCACAAATTCCCAAAAGCGAAGCTACGGCATCAAACAAACGTCCGGTACTCGATGTCAGAGGCGTATTGACACCTTTTTCTATAAGCATCTCAATCTGCCGTATATGAGATTCGCCCAATCGTCCGATGAACGTCTCCGGATAATCGGCCTTACTACCATATATGCTTTTCAAATAAGAGACAGCCATTCTCCACGGTGATTTCGCCGCCGCATCTCCTCCGGGTAACGGTACATAAGGCAAATGAGCGATTCTTCTATATTCCGACTGATTACAACGAAAGATCTCCCCACCCCAGATGCAACCATCATCTCCATACCCTGTCCCATCCAAACAAACAGCTATAACATCCTCAGTCAAACCGTATTCTGCCATTACTGCCGCAGCATGAGCATGATGATGCTGCACGCGTAACAGCGGAATCTGAAAACGTTGTGCCAATTGCAACGCCAACTGTGTAGAGAAGTAATCGGGATGTGCATCACAAACCAAATATCGAGGAGTGAATCGAAATAAAAGACAGAATTTATCCAAAGCCTCCCGATAAAAAAGATACGTTTCCCGATTCTTTAAATCTCCTATATATTGGCTCAAAATAATCTCCTTATCTTTTCCTAAGGCAAACATAGATACTCGCTCTGCTCCAAAAGCCAAAATGCCCTCAGTATCAAATTTTAAAGATAACGGTTCTGGGGTAAAACCTCTTGAACGCCGAATTATTCGAGGCTGTTCCCCTACTACTTGAACAATAGAATCATCTACCCGATTGGATATATCTCTATTGTGTTCTACAAATAAATCTACTTCTCTAAGTAAATCGGATAAAGCTGCATCATTATCTGTCAGTATAGGATTATCCCCTCGATTACCGCTTGTCATCACCAATGCTTTCAATTCGGACGAAGCAAATAAATGATAATGTACAGGCAAATAGGGCAACATAGCACCTACAGTTTTATAACCGTCATTAATTCCTGTGCCGATTTTTTGTTTTTCTTCCAATAAAACAATCGGACGACGCCAAGAAGAAACGATCTCTTTTTCCAAAGGCAAAATATTCAGATAATGACTTAAAGTCGGAACATCCGGAAACATTACTGCAAACGGCTTTTTATATCTTTTTTTAATTTCCCGTAAACGACAAATAGCTTTTTCATTTTCTGCATTGCAAATTAAATTGAAACCTCCAAGACCCTTCAACGCAACAACTCCGCCTTGTCGCAAAACCGCCGCCATACGAGAAAGTATCTCTTCATAATCAACAGTTTCATAACCATTCTTCATAAACAAATGATAATGTGGCCCGCAATGGTTACAAGCAATAGGCTGTGCATGAAAACGGCGATCCCGAACATCTGTATATTCAGCCTCGCATTCCGGACACATCCGGAATACCGACATTGTAGTTCCCGGTCGATCATAAGGAAGCGCATTTATTATTGAAAAGCGCGGTCCGCAATGGGTACAATTGATAAACGGATACCGAATACGATGCGGCTGTGAGATTAAATCTTGCAAACACTCATCACACACGGCAATATCCGGGCTTATACGAGTAATATGATTATCAACCTCCCGACTGGGAGCAATAAAAAAATCGGGTAAAGGCTTTGATACGGGTTTTTCAAGAACTGTAACAGTCTCGATCTTCGCCACATCTGGCTTATGAGTCGTTAACCCCTTGACAAAATCATCTTTTTGAGAAGGTGTCGCTTGTATCATTACGAACACTCCATCGTTACGATTATCGACATAACCGTGCAAGTGCATATCAGTGGCAAGACGGTACACAAAAGGACGAAATCCTACTCCCTGAACCAAGCCTTTAATGTGTATATTATACTGACTAATCATTCTTTAATATTTGATTGTGAATAAACAAAAACATATTAAAATTTGTTCATAAGGAAATTCTCAAAACTAACCCGAGTAAAATTTAAACAGTCTCTAAAACTTCAAAATATATGTGTTTAGCAATTCCCGGTAAAATAATCTCTGTAGAAGTCCCTGAAGACGGAGGATTGAAAACCGCTGTCGTAGATTTCGGAGGAATACTCAAAAATATTTGTATCGAATGGGTAGAAGCTACTCCAGGAGAATATATTCTTGCTCATGCAGGAGTCGCACTGACAACAATCGATATTAAAGAGGCGGAAGAAACTTTAAAAGATTTCGAGATCATAGCCTGTCATAGTGAATCTATAAATCCGAAAGACCATGTTCAATGAATTCAGAAATCCCCAAAAAGCAAAAATATTATTAGAGGCCATACATAAGATAACCCGTCACTCATGGCATATTATGGAAATATGCGGAGGGCAAACTCATGCTCTTGCCCGCTATCGCATAGAACCGCTACTGCCTAAAGAAATAAAACTGATACACGGCCCGGGATGTCCTGTTTGCGTCACTCCGGTTTCCATTATCGACACTGCAATACAACTGGCATTAAAAAATAATGTTATCTTTACTTCATTCGGGGATATGCTCAGAGTTCCGGGCTCTCGGCACGACTTACTCGAAATCAAATCTCGAGGAGCGGATATACGGATCGTATATTCTCCTTTAGATGCGTTACGCATAGCTTCGGAAAATCCGGGACATGAAATTGTCTTTTTCGGAATAGGATTCGAAACAACAGCTCCGATACATGCTCTTACTATTCTCGAAGCTTATAGAAAAAAAATCAGGAATTTTTCGGTATTGACATCCCTATTTACTGTACCTCAAGCCATAACAACTATCGCCCAAGACAAAGAATGTACTCTAAACGGTATTCTTGCCGCCGGTCATGTATGCGCCATTACCGGAACATCCGAATATGAAAAACTGGCAAAACATTTGAAACTATCTATCGCTGTTACCGGATTCGAACCCCTCGACTTACTATTAGGAATATACACCTGCATTGATCTATTAGAAAACCGAGAATATACCGTAAAAAACGCGTATAGACGAATAGTAGCCTATGATGGAAATCCTAAAGCACGACAAGAAATCGATGAAGTTTTCGAGATTTGTAACCGAAAATGGAGAGGTATAGGAGAGATCGAAAAAAGCGGTTATCAAATACGCAGCAAATATGAACAATACGATGCCTTAAAACGTTTTAATATAAAAACCGATAATAAAAAAGAGGCGTCATCATGTCAGGCCGGAGATATTATGAAAGGTAAAATAACACCTATGCAATGTAAGCAGTTCGGCATTTACTGTACTCCCGAACATCCGCTCGGTGCTCCTATGGTCTCCTCAGAAGGTGCATGCGCAGCCTATTATCGTTATAACATTTAATCAAAAAAATAATGAAATCGGCACAATGTCCCATCCCTAAACAACGATATGATCGAGTATTGCTCGGTCACGGAAGTGGCGGTACACTCACTCAGTCCCTGATCGACGAAATATTTTATCCGGCATTCAGCAATCCGTTTCTTCAACAACAACATGATGGAACAGTATTACCGCTAATGTCTCAGCATATTGCTTTTACGACCGATTCTTTTGTTGTTTCTCCATTATTCTTTCCCGGAGGAAACATTGGTGACCTTGCTGTAAACGGGACAGTAAACGACCTTTTATGCTGTGGTGCAACTCCGCTTTATTTGTCTGCGGGTTTTATACTGGAAGAAGGTCTTCCTTTGGAAGATCTGAAAAAAATTGTAAAGACAATGGCCAAGGCAGCAGAAAAAGCCGGAATCACGATTGTCACAGGAGATACCAAAGTGGTAGAAAAAGGTAAATGTGACGGAGTTTTCATCAACACGAGCGGTATCGGATCTATACAGAAAAATCTCCGAATATCTCCTAAAAATGTGACCGAAGGAGATATTGTCATAGTCACAGGTCCTATCGGAGAGCACGGTGTCTGCATTTTATCAACTCGTGAAAATCTCGGATTCGAGTCTAAAATAAAAAGTGATACTGTCGCACTGCGTAGCATGGTAATGAATCTGCTCTCAGGTATTCCCAACATCCACATGTTACGAGATGCGACACGAGGGGGAATCGCCTCTACACTAAACGAAATTGCCGACACGGCACAAGTCAGTATAGCTCTCGACGAATCAAAGATTCCCATCGAAGAGCCTGTACTATCTGCATGTGAATTACTCGGATTAGATCCGCTTTATGTTGCTAACGAAGGCGTATTGCTGGTTATTCTCCCCCCGGAAGAGGCCGAAAGCGCTCTACAAATCATAAAAAACGATCCGAACGGAAGTAAAGCTGAAATTATAGGTGAAGTAGTAAAAGGTACACCCGGAGAAGTATATTTAAATACGGCTCTCGGATCTTCACGGATCATCGGCAGACTATCGGGGGAGCAGTTACCCAGAATATGTTGAAGATTAAATAAGTATATGGATATGGAAGCAAAAAGTTTTTATCAGGAACTCATGGATAAAGGATATTCGCGCCGGGACTTTCTCAAATTCTGCGGAATGATGGGTGCTATGCTCGGACTACAAAGTTCAGGAGTAGCACAAGTCGTAGATGCCCTGCAAAGCAAACCGAGAAAACCCGTTTTGTGGTATCACTTCCAAGAATGTACCTGTTGTAGCGAATCATTCTTGCGTTCATCCCATCCTCTGGTAGGCCAAATTCTATTAGAAATGATTTCTCTCGATTATTCCGACACCTTAATGGCTGCAGCCGGAGAACAGGCCGAAGAAGTTCGTCACCAGGCCATGAAAGATAATTACGGACATTATATCATGATCGTAGAAGGCTCAGTCCCTTTAGGAAATCCCGGATATTGTACCATAGCAGGACGTGATGCCAAATCGATATTCGATGAAGGCGCTGCAGGGGCTGAAGCTATTATCGCATGGGGAAATTGTGCATCTTCAGGGTGTATTCAACACGCTTATCCCAATCCGACTAAAACAGAACCTGTTCATAAAATATATTCGGGAAAACCTATTATCAATGTTCAGGGCTGTCCGCCTATTGCAGATGTCATGGCAGGCGTCATTACTTATATCCTGACATTCGACAAACTTCCCGAGTTGGATAATATGGGACGTCCATCTGTATTTTACGGACGACGAATACACGACACTTGTTACCGCCGACCAGCCTATGATGCAGGATTATTCGTTCAATCGTTCGATGATGAAAACGCCAAAAAAGGTTATTGTCTCTACTATATGGGCTGCAAAGGACCCAATACATTCAACTCTTGTGCTGTAATCAAATGGAACAACAGCATCAGTTACCCGATCCAGTCGGGACACGGTTGCATCGGTTGTGCCGAACCTAATTTCTGGGATTACGGCCCATTATATAGTCACATACCTTATGTTCACGGTATAGGAATAGAAGCAACAGCCGACAAGATAGGAGCTGGATTAAGCGCCGTAGCCTTAGGAGGAGTTCTGGCACATGCAGTAGTTACCAATATACAAAAACACAAGTTGATCAAAAATCAAATGGATGATCTGAGTATAAATGAAGAGGATTTCGACAAGACAGAATCGCATCTGAAAAATGAAAAAGAGAAAATAGAACAAAAAATAAAAACAGAAGAAACAGATAAACTGTAGTAAGACATAGCTATGAGTACACGAGTTGTTGTTGATCCGATTACCAGAATCGAGGGTCATTTAAGGATAGAAGCAGATATTGAGAACGGTATCGTCAAAGATGCCTTTTCTACCGGTACAATGGTACGCGGCATTGAAATTATTGCACAAAACCGTGATCCGAGAGAAGTCTGGGCTTATGTAGGACGTGTATGCGGAGTATGTACGTCTATACATTCTCTGGCTTCGGTCAGGGCTGTAGAGAATGCGCTGGGAATCATTATTCCGCCGAACGCGGAACGTGTACGAAGTCTCATGCAAATAGCACTTACAGAACAAGATCATGTAGTTCATTTCTATCAATTACAGGCTTTGGACTGGGTAGATGTAGTTTCAGCGCTCAAAGCAGATCCGAAAAAAACATCTGCTATTGCTCAAAGTATCTCGACATGGCCGAAAAGTTCGATAGGTTATTTTACGGACATACAGAAAAAAATCAAAAAATTTGTCGAATCCAGCAAACTCGGAATCTTTGCAAACGGATACTGGGGACATCCGGCGTACAAATTGCCTCCGGAGGTTAATCTGTTGGGAGTAGCCCACTATCTGGAAGCTCTGGAAGTACAAAAAGACATAGTAAAAGTACAAACTATTTTCGGAGGTAAAAATCCTCATCCCAATTATTTAGTCGGGGGAATGGCGTGTGCGGTCAATATCAACGATCCCAATGCCATTAATCTGGAACGCCTCAGTTATGTAGCCGAAATTATTCAAACAACTCAAAATTTCGTCCGACAAGTTTACTTGCCCGATGTACTTGCTATTGCATCCTACTATCCCGAATGGACAAAAATAGGAGGTGGATTGCGAAATTATATTTCATACGGAGACTATCCCACGGGAAATTATGGGGAACTAAGTACTTACAAAAGTCCGAGAGGAATCATCATAAACCGAGATCTACACCACATTGAAGATTTCGATCCTTATGCAATGGATGGGCTTCAGGAATATGTAAATAATTCATGGTACAGTTACAGTGAAGGTAAAGAAGTCGGGCTGCACCCTTCTATCGGAGAAACGAATTTGGATTATACCGGTCCTATCCCACCCTACCAATATCTGGACAATTCTCAACCTTATAGCTGGATAAAAACCCCACGCTATAAGAACCGACCTATGGAAACCGGACCTTTGGCTCGAATGATTGTCGGTTATGCTTCCGGTCGAGACGATTATAAAGATTTGACAGATCGCTGTTTAAAGCAACTAAATGTTCCCTTTGAAGCTATGTATTCAACTATCGGACGGACTCTGGCCCGTGCTATGGAATCGAATCTATTGGCTGACTGGATGCAGGATTTCTATATTCAATTGCTGCAAAATATAAAATCGGGAGATTATCGAATGTTCAACAATATATATTGGGAACCTTCTACTTGGCCTCAAAAAGCTCAAGGAATCGGACTGGCAGAAGCCCCTCGCGGATCGTTAGCACATTATGTCAATATAGAAAATAAACAAATAAAAAACTATCAGATGGTAGTCCCGACAACATGGAACGCCTCTCCAAGAGATACAAAGGGACAACGCTCCTCTTTTGAAGAATCATTATTGGGAACTCCCGTACATGATACTTCAGCTCCATTGGAAATCATACGTACCATTCATTCTTTTGACCCGTGTATGGCTTGTGCCGTACATCTATATGACGAAGAAGGAAAACATATACACCAGTTCGACACTCTATAATAAACCAAATAGTCATGATCAGTAAAAAAGCCCATCTAAGAGAAGTATATGTATGGCAGTTACCCGTCAGAATTTTTCATTGGGTAAACGCATTCGCCATTACAATATTATGTATTACCGGCTACATTATAGGAGATCCTCCAGCGATAATGCACGGGACAGCACCAGAATTTAATTACTGGTTCGGATGGGTACGGCTGACACATTTCATAGCCGCATTTATTTTTATAATCAACTTTTTGGTACGCATTTACTGGTTCTTCGCCGGAAATACATTTTCCAGGTGGCCTAATTACATACCTTTGACTAAAAAACAATGGAGAGGAATCTTCGAAACGACCAAAGTGGATGTTCTGTTACTATCTCCCAAACCGGTTTACGATATCGGGCACAACAGCCTCGCCGCGTTTACTTATTTCGGACTATTTCTCATAATGATCGTACAGTCTGTTACCGGACTGGCAATGTTCTATGTAGACTCCGACAGTATTTTAGCTCCGTTTTTCGGCAAACTGTTAATCATTATGGGAGGATTTTATCCGGTAAGGGACATACATCATATTCTCATGTGGGCGTTTATCCTATTCGCCATTGTTCATATTTATCTGGTATTTTACCACGATTATATAGAACGGAACGGCATTGCATCATCGATCATCGGCGGCTGGAAATTTATAGACGAACGTCTCGTAAAAGAATATGAAGACGAACAAAGAACAAAATACAAGATCGTTCTTAAAAAAGAGAAAGAAAAATTATTGAAGAAGGAAATCGAAATAAAAGAAAAATCCAGACAGGCTCTTAGATAAAAAACAAGAAACTGTTTAAGAGCCCAAATTTTTATGGGAATATTTTTTTAATACGATCTTTCTCTGTTGCAATATGAAGATTTTCAAATGACTGAAAATCATACTTGCTACATCTCAAATAATATAAACAGATTCTAAAAAAATCCGAAAAATGAAAGATATACTTATTCTGGGCGTAGGAAATCTGGTTTTAAAAGATGAAGGTATAGGTATTCATGTTATAAACCGATTAGAAAAAGAAGAATTACCGCTGGGGGTCGATTTGTTGGACGGAGGCACAGGCGGTATCTTCTTAATCGGTACTTTACAACAGTATAAACACCTGATATTAATAGATGCGACTCTCGATAGCCGTCCAGCAGGTACTATCCGCCACTTAAAGCCTAAATATTCTCATGACTATCCTCTTTTGCTAAGCGCTCATGAAATAGGCCTGAAAGAAATGATCGATGCCATGATTTTACAAGAGCAAATTCCCGAAATCGATTTATTAGCAATATCGGTTCAAGAAGTCAGAGAAATAGGAATGCAATTATCTCCGAAAGTCGAAGATGCAATTCCTGCAATTATCAATAAAATTCATGAATTAATCAAACAAATAAAATCATGAAATGATCTGCCATGGAAAAACAGGAAGAAGCTAAATGCATCGTAAATTTTACCATCCACCAAACTGCATTCAACTATTTTCAGATTGATCATAATATAGCCATCCGCATTCATATCAAACGATATCGAATAACTTGTATCCGTAAAAGGTGTTCGTACAAAATAAATATACCCTACAAGAAATAAACCGGTTCTGAGATCTCAATATCTTCAAGCCGAAAGATCGATTCTTCCGGCTTTTATCCCCCTCTAATAACCTTTTGTACAGAAAAACAAGTTAAAGCCACATCTTGTTATTTCTGACAAAAAAAGGTTAACACAAGTAACATATTCTCCTCACAGACAAAACATTCTTGGTAATTTTGCAATGGTTTTTAATTAATAGGATATAATATATGAAAGAGAATAATTCTAGAGCATTTTTATTGATTTTGTTAGGAGCTCTTACAGCTTTCGGTCCTTTGGTAACCGATATGTATTTACCGAGCCTTCCGACTATGACAGGATATTTCGATACAAATTCGTCAATGGTACAACTCGGACTCACATCAAGTATGATCGGGTTAGCGATCGGGCAGATTTTTTTCGGCCCGTTAAGCGATAAATACGGACGACGACCGCTATTGCTTATTTCCATGTTACTTTTTATCGTTTCAACCGTATTCTGTATTTTCTCACCGAACATAGAAAGCTTCATTGCTTTCCGCTTATTGCAAGGTATAGCAGGATCAGGAGGTATTGTCATTTCCCGGTCAGTAGCTACCGATAAATTTTCGGGACAAGATCTGGCAAAAGCCATGGCTATCATCGGAGCTATTAACGGTATAGCTCCGGTTGCTTCTCCGGTATTAGGCGGATTTCTAACTGATTCTATCGGCTGGAAAGGTATTTTTATAATACTGTTGATCATCGGTATTATTCTTCTGATAGGAAATTTTCGTTTTAAAGAATCTCTACCTAAATCGAACAGAAAACAGGAGAATATCAAAGGATTATTATGGGGATTCGGGAAAATACTACATAATCGTCGTTATGTTTTCTATGTGCTCCAAATGGGATTCGCCATGGGGGTATTATTCGCCAACATATCTTCATCTCCTTTTATCATGCAACAACACTACGGTTTCTCAGCCTTTACATTCAGTCTGTTTTTTGGAATAAACGCATTATCCATCGGAATAGCAGCAGCATTATCTATAAAATTTAAAAGTCCCGAACATGCCATTTTCTTTGGTTGCATAGGAATGGTCATTTTCTCAGTAATCGAATTTATCGCTCTTAGCAATAATTGTTCTTTCATTATTTATGAAACGCTGTTATTCTTCTTACTCTTTACTATGGGACTTACCTTTACAGCTTCTACGACTTTGGCAATGGACAGTGAGCGACAAAATTCAGGGACAGCCTCTGCACTATTTGGAGCTACAGGGTTTGCGTTCGGCGGTATCGTGTCCCCTCTTGTCAGCATAGGAGATATTCTCCCGACCACAGGACTAATATTTCTTTTGTGTTCTTCATGTTCTTTAGGATGTGCGATAATAGCCCTGAGACAAACACATCCTCACTTATGGATAAACGTCAAAAGAAAACTAAAGCCGACAGTCCAGTTCATATCTGCCTCTAACTCTAAAGGGAAAAAGGAGTAAGTTAAATGCTAACCATTATAAAACAAAATGGGGGCGACCCAAAAGATTTTTTTAGAGTTCGGTCTCTTTTTCTTTTATAGAAACAATAATCGGCTGCAACCTGAAA
>ENA-USUE01000602-USUE01000602.1-human-gut-metagenome-genome-assembly--contig:-NODE-602-length-18767-cov-10.878652_pt1 | contig 18767 bp, 15 predicted proteins | sample MGYA00250060_ERZ773396 | MGnify/ENA primary metagenome ERZ773396 (study PRJEB29103, sample SAMN06111989) | human gut metagenome | biome: human gut; feature: ankylosing spondylitis patient; material...
TACATCCCAATCCTGCCGCCACATTCCTGATACCATAGAAAATCAGATTTTTGGTACGGTAACCAAAAAAAGCTTTGGTCAGACCTTTTATGATCTCACTGCCGTTAGGAGTTCCCTGCAACGCGCCTATCCACAGTGACAGCTCATTATCTTCCGGCGACGGCGCCAGCCAAAACATGATCTGGTACAGTTCGTCTGCCCCCAATGAAAGCACCAGCGAAAGGCAGCCTTCCTTACGCTGACCTCCATGAAACCACAGTTCCATTACCACCGGCTGTTCTTCATATACATCTTCCCACAACCTGATACGTTCGCCATTAACATATAATTTTGCTATAGCTTCATCGTCAAATATATTTTCCATATATTCAATATGATTCTTTACTATGGCAATACGCTCATCCCAGGTAGAATCTTTATAAAAAAACGCACGGGTAGTTTGTTCCACAAATGAAGTAGTATGTTCCAGCATCGCTTGACGCTGCGGAGTTGCTTTTAAAAAATCCAGTAAATCGTTAATCTGTCCTTTATGTAAATGACAACGCGTCATAAAAACGATGTAACGTTTCCACTCTTTCAAAATATGTGTTTTATACAAATCTTTGCCAATATACTTTAAAGTCTGTGTATCCATTTCTACCTCGTCAACAATATTATTGTTCATATTATACCACAATTGCCATTAAGCTTCTATGGATAATTACAGATAAAAAAACGACCGCCAAAGCGGTCGTTTTTACAGCTCTTAAATTTAGAAAGTAAAGGTCACGTCAGTCCACAGCCTTTTATCTTTCAAGCTGCTGCCTTCACTGGTAACAGTTTTGGCTTTGGTATCATAATAGGCCAAAGTAGCAACGATGTTTTTAGCAACAGCATAGTTTGCGCCTACTGCATAACCTTTAAAGCCTGTATTCCAGAAAGTATTGGCATCGGTAGTATGTTCCCAATAAGTACCTTCGCCCTGATCATAGTAACGGGCAAAAATACCATAAGAACCGGCATCAGATGCCTGAGCGCCTTTATAATTCAAACCAACGGTCCAGCCGTCGTCGTCAGAATTTCTTTCACCGTCCCAGTTAGAATTGAGGTACATACCGGAAAGTGTCAGATCATTATTAAAGTTATATGCTGCACCAACATGCCAGATCCCGTCATCCTTACCAGAATCTCTGCCCATAACATCCTGGAACTTCACATAACCAGCAGCCAGGTTCAGCGAATCGCCAAGATTACCGGAAACCTCACCGCCGTAATATCTGTTAGCGATTGTTTTAGTTGCAATAACATTATTGACATCGAAATCAGTATCGTCGGAAGCCTTACCCATATAAGCTTTAACTTTAATACGGTCGCCATAGGTAGCAACCAGGCCGTCAGCCTGGGCATCCATAATATTGCCGTCTGCCAGGAAGGCATCGATACGGCCTGCCTGCAAGCCAACGCCACCAACGCGGCCATTGACATAAGCACGTTTAAAATCTGTACCCTCATCACCCTGATCATTGCTGAAGTCCTGAATATTCTGGATCATAGCCGTGTAAGTCCAGTCATCATTGATCTGACCATTCAGCCACAAACGGCTACGCAAGTCAGAATCATATTTGCTGCCCTGATTAGCTTTTGCTTTTTGGTCAACGTAGCGGGCACGAATTTCACCAGTGATTTTTACATTATCTGATTTCTTTTCAAGACCAGCAACACGCACGCCTAAAGAATCAAGCTCATCGGCAAATTCAGCTGCCAGACGATCTACATTAGCGCCTTTAGCCATAGCTTTGGCTACGATCTGTGCCATTTCATAACGGGTCATCAAACGATCGCCGCCGAAAGTTCCATTAGGATAACCGTCAATAATACCTTCTGCCGCCAGTTTATTGACAGCATCATAAGCCCAGCTGTTTGCCGGCACATCAGAAAACGGATTAGCTGCGTAAGCCGAAGCAGTTACGCCTAAAGCCATCGCCATACCTAAAACTACAGATTTGTTCATTTTCTATTCCTCCTCAGGAAAGATATTTTCTGCAGTCCGTAAATTCCAAACAGAAATCAACAACATTTCGGACAAGTCACCTTGTTACCTCTTCCGTCTGCTGCCGCCTGCTCCTGAAATCTATCGGCTACGTCACCTATCTTAAACCCCGTCAACCCCAGATGCAAATTAGCTTAATTGCAAAAAAGTTTAACTTTAAACAAGTTAATGGAATAAAAAAATTTAAGAAAGCTTTATTGAAACAAATTCAGGCAGCAGATCATCTTCAACCAATCTCAGCATAAAATAAAAGAAAGCGGACGCATACGCGTCCGCTTAAGTCTCTAAGTTAATCTTAGAAAGTAACGATCAATTGAGACCACAAGGTTTTCATTTTGTCGTCAGAATAGGTTTGTTTCAGATCATAGTATTCGATACCGGCGATCATGTTTTTAGCAACAGTATAGTAACCAGCTACGCTGTAACCTTTGAAGCCTTCACCGGAATAGGTCGGGCCATATTCACCGTTCATGGTGTGTTGGATAGCAGTGCCTGCAGCTTGTTGATAGTATTTAGCAACGAAGCCCAGGGAACCCGGTTTGGAAGCTTTAGCGCCGCCCAAAGTACCGGTAACTACAAAGCCGTCTTTATCTCCTTCAAGATCTTCAACATCAGATCTCAAGTACATAACGCCCAGAGACGCTTTATCGCTGAAGTTATAAGTTGCGCCAACGTTCCAGATGCTGTCGTCGTCGCTGGTGATAGGAGTAGCATCACCTTCAAATTTAGTCCAACCGGCTTCTGCATTTAAAGCGCCGATTTTACCATTAACGCGTGCGCCATAAATTTTATCGAAGCCCCAGTTTTTGAAAGAGTTGGTCGGTTTGCCATAGAAGGCTTCCAATTTCACTTCTTTACCGAAAGTCAGGTTTACACCATCATAACGGGTATCATAGATATTACCGTCTGCAAGGTTCAGGTTCTGACGACCTGCAGAAACGCCTACAGCACCGATTTTACCTACAACGTAAGCACGTTGGAATTCAGTGCCTTCATTGCCGATATCATCTGCTAAATTCTCGTCATTTTGCAGCATGCCAACATATTTCCAGTCGTCATTGATTTGACCGTTGATGGAAATACGGGAACGCAGTTTGGAACGATAACCGTCGATATCGCCGGAATAATCAGTGTAGTCATAACGTACCTGACCAGTGATTCTAACGTTATCAGATTTTTTCTCCAAAGCTGCAACGCGTACGCCAAGGCTGTCCAGCTCGTCAGCAAATTCAGCTGCCAAACGGTCTACGTTAGCGCCTTTTGCCATTGCTTTTGCTACGATTTGTGCCATTTCGTAACGGGTCATCAGGCGATCGCCACCAAAAGTGCCGTTGCCATAACCGTCAACGATACCAGCTGAAGCCAGTTTGTTTACGGAGTCATACGCCCAATGGCCTGCCGGCACATCGGAGAAGGGGTTTGCAGCATAGGCAGAAGCAGTTACGCCCAATGCCATTGCCATTGCAAGTACTAAAGATTTTTTCATGTTTCTTTCCTCCTCGGAAATTTATTAAGCCAAGTTTTTCAGCTCATAACAATTTCCTAAGGAATGCGCCATACGAGTTACCTAGTTTCCTCTACGGCCATCCGCTTTTCAATTATTATAAACTTTAAAAACTATAAGCTTTAGTTTATTTTAGCGTGCGTTTCTAGTTTTTGCAATACTATTTTATATTTATTTAATTTAACTTAAAATCAGTAAATTCCACTTTTCTTTTGCTTTTGATAATAATAAATCGCCTGTATTTTAAAATCCATTTTTTCTGCTTTATGTATTCTCTTGAAAAAAATTTTCTTACTTGTTCCAAAGTATACAAAAACGGCCGCATATGCGGCCGTTTTTAGTTCAGATTATTTAATTAACTGCAAAAATCTGTCTTAGAAAGTGATCGTCAGATCAGTCCACATGATTTTGTCTTTATCACTGGTATCAAATTTAGATTTAGTATCATAGTAAGCAGCAGTTAAAACCATATTTTTAGCAACAGTATAATTTGCACCTACACCATAACCTTTAAAACCTTGTCCGTCAAAGGTATTAGCATCAGTAGTATGAGCAATATAGGTTTGTCCGCCTAAATCATAATAGTTGGCAAACAGACCCCAGGAACCTTTTTTAGCCGCTTCCGCACCCTTGAAGGTCAACCCTACAGTCCAGCCGTCATCATCAAGGCCGTCAAGATCAACATCATGATAGCTCATATCGCCTTTAAGGTACATGGCATTCAAAGCAAAATCGCCAAACTCAGTACCGGCACCTACGAACCAGATTGCATTATCAAGTTTACTGTTTTTAGCTAAAATGTCTTTAAAGTTATAGTAACCTGCAGACGCGTTGAATTTACCGAAATCAGCAACTACAGCACCGCCGGCATAGCTGCCGCCGGTAGTTCCGGAAACGCCCAGCTTATCGAGATCGTCAGTTGCCTTACCAGCGGCACCAATGATCTTGATTTTATCGCCGTAAGAAACTTCCACGCCATCAGCACGATTATCATAAATATTGCCATCTGCAAAGAAAGCATTATAACGGCCGGCAGTTACATCCATACCGCCAAGTCGGCCTTCCAGATAGGCACGTTGGAAATCAGTGCTTTCGTCACCGGAATCAGTAGACAGATCCTGCGTGTTCTGCAGCATACCGGTATATTTCCAGCCGTCATTGATCTGACCTGTGATCCAGATACGGGAACGCAAAGTGCTTTCATAATCGTTGGAAATGCTGCCTTTACCTTCATGGTTAGCATACAAAGCACGGAACTCACCTGTAATTTTAACATTATCAGATTTTTTCTCCAAAGCTGCAACACGTACGCCGAGACTGTCCAGTTCGTCAGCAAATTCAGCTGCCAAACGATCTACGTTAGCGCCTTTGGCCATTGCTTTTGCTACGATTTGTGCCATTTCATAACGGGTCATCAGGCGATCGCCACCAAAAGTGCCGTTGCCATAACCGTCAACGATACCAGCTGCCGCCAGCTTGTTTACGGAATCATACGCCCAATGGCCTGCCGGCACATCGGAGAAGGGATTTGCAGCATAGGCAGAAGCAGTTACGCCCAATGCCATTGCCATTGCAAGTACTAAAGATTTTTTCATGTTTCTTTCCTCCTCGGAAATTTATTAAGCTTATAAAGACTTTGCGCTCAAATAAATAATTCCGAATCTCCTTTAGTGCGAGTTGCCTTGTTTCCTCTACTTACAGAAATCCATTTCATTATTTTTTTGATCTAAAAGTATAAGCTTTTATATATTCTAAACATTGGCCTTCCTTTTTGCAAGGTTAATTACTATTTATTTATTTTAACTGAAAATCAGTAAATTCATCATTTTATAAGCTTTTAATTATTTTTTCTGCCAACATCCCATAATTTTATTTTTAAAAATTGCATTATTACACCAAAAATTATTTTCGCCTATCCTATCTCTATTCTTATAAAATAAGGCCATTGTATATAACAAATGAATTATGTTAGAATAAGTAAATTACGAATATAAAGGAGGTCCTAAAATGAAAAAAACACTGCTTACAGCAGGTATCATCCTGGCAGCCTGCCTGCCTTCATTCAGCTCCGAAGCCTCAAATAATATTATTCCGCCCCCCTCTCGAAACAGCTGTTATCAAAACGTCAGCAGTTATACGAACATAACCCTGGGCATGGCCGATAGGGAACGCAAAGAACAGGAAGCCTGGGACCGTGAAAAGAAACGGCGCGACAAAGAATATGAATCCGACAAGCAAGAGCGCCGGGACCGTGAACGCTGGGAACGTCAGGAAGAGAAAAAACGCACAGAGGAAAACCGTCACCATAAAAAAGACAAAAAACGTAAGAATGACAGTGATTTTGAACGTCAGCGCAAATGGAAATTCGACCCTTCTCAATCGGGAGGAGAAGGTGACTGACAGCAGGAACCAAAAAAGGGGCAGCTGATCTATGATCAGCTGCCCCTTTCAATAATAAGCCTATTTAAATTGGGTCACCTTTTTCAAATAACTGCGTACAGTCTTGGCAAATTCTTCGCTCTTCCAATCACTGCGTACAGTCAAAATCTCTTCAATTTCCATATCGTCAGAATACTTTTTAACATAATATCTGCCGGTAACTTTGTTCAAAAATGCAAACTCACCGCTCATATCCAGCTTCAAAGTAGGCTCGCGACGGGGAAACAAAGCTTTGTCATCCAGTTTATCAAGCGACATGGCAATAACGATATCCGCACCGCTTTCACGGGCAATACGTTCCAAGTTGGCTTTACTGAAATCAGAAATATTCCTGCTGCCTACTGCCTTATCCACAACATCCTCGGCAATCATATCAAACTCAGGAAACTTAAACGTATCCATGATCTCTTCCATGTAAATCATACTTGCAGTAGTGTTATCTTCTACATGGTTAGCCAGCGGGACAACAGCCAATTTTGCGGCTTCAGCCTTACCTGCTGCCGGCAGTACAAAACAAACAGCCAAAACAGCCATTAGTACAAAATTCATAATTTTTTTCATTAAAGAGCCTCCTCTATACCAGATTAGATGTCTACTCTGAACATCTTAGCACATTTTAACTGTAAAAAACAAGAGGAGATACAAATTTGCTTTTTTCACAAGAACCTTTGTTAAATTTTATTACGTTTCCTTTAAAAATATAAATGATAAAAAAATAACGTCAGCCTTAATGGCTGACGTTATTTTTTTATCAAACTACAGGTTATTTCCCCGCAACCTTTTTAAAGGCATTACGTACTACATTCTGCAACACTTCATGTTCCCAGTCCCCGCGCACCGTAACGGCTTCCTCGATCGTTCTGGTATCACGCAGGTCTTTATAATAATAAGCACCGGTAACAGTATTCAGCGAAGCAAATTTGCCGCGCAGATCCATTTTCAAAGTTGCTTCTTTACGCTGCGGCATCCGCTTAGCATCCAGTTTGTCCAGCTGCATAGCCACTACAACGTCAGCGCCGGTAGCCTGAGCTACTCTCTCTAAAGCGGCTTTGCTGTAATCAGCAAGGCCATTTTCACTGCCGATAGCTTCCAGCACTACATCCTCACCCAAAAGGTCAAATTCAGGATAACGGAACAGCGCCAAAGCTTCCTGCATGTAAATGGTACCGGCCAGATCATCGCCGGCAACATGATTAGCCAGCGGCACAACGGCTACTTTAGCCGCTTCGGCCCTACCGCCTAACGGCAGAGCAAAGCAAACCGTTACTAACGCCAAAAGCACATAATTAAAGAAATTTTTCATTATTTACCTCCTTCAGTAAAAAGCATCTGAAGATATCTTAACACATTTCCTAACAATCAAAAACTGTTTTGTTGAAAAAAGCGGCTGCCTAAGCAGCCGCTTTTAAATTTGCAATATCTAATTCAGTTAAATTAGAAAGTAATAGTCAGGTCAGTCCAGATTCTGTGATCTTTATCGCTGCTGTCAAGTTTAGATTTAGTATCATAATATACAGCAGTCAGAACCATGTTTTTAGCAACAGTGTAGTTTGCACCTACACCATAACCTTTGAAGCCTTCACCAACAAAGCTATTAGCATCAGTGGTATGTGCTAAGTAAGTTTGTGCACCCTGGTCATAGTAGTTAGCAAACAGGCCATAAGTGCCAGCTTCAGCAGCTTCAGCACCTTTCCAGGTCAAACCTGCAGTCCAACCATCGTCATCTTTAGCAAATTCATTATTTTTATCTCCGCTAACATCACCTTTCAGGTACATAGCGTTCAGACCAAAATCACCAAAGGTAGTACCAGCGCCTACGAACCAAATAGCATTGTCAATTCCAGAATATTTGTCGTTAATATCTTTAAAGTTATAGTAACCAGCAGTTAAATCAACAGCACCCAAAATAGCACCAAGTTCACCACCGGCATAGCTGTTAGCAACAAAGTCTTGATTACTATTGCCAGGATCTGCTTTACCAGCTGCCAGCATAACATTTACTTTATCACCATAATTAAGTTCCACACCGTCAGCACGATCATCATAGATATTACCATTAGCCAAGAACGCGTTATAACGACCAGCAGTTACAGCCATACCGCCCAATTTACCTTCAACATAAGCGCGTTGGAAGCGAGTATCTTCATCGCCTGCATCATTAGCAAAGTTTTGAACGTTTTCAATCATACCGGTATATTTCCAGTCTTCGTTAACTTGGCCGGTCAACCAGATACGAGAACGCAAGTCAGCTACATAACCATCGCCATCATTAGCTTTTGCTTTTTGATCTACATAACGGAAACGAGCCTCGCCAGTGATTTTTACGTTGTCAGATTTTTTCTCCAAAGCTGCAACGCGAACGCCAAGGCTGTCCAGCTCATCAGCAAATTCAGCTGCCAAACGGTCTACGTTAGCGCCTTTTGCCATTGCTTTAGCAACGATTTGTGCCATTTCGTAACGGGTCATCAGACGATCGCCACCGAAAGTGCCGTTGCCATAACCGTCAACGATACCAGCTGCTGCCAGTTTATTTACGGAATCATATGCCCAATGACCTGCAGGTACATCGGAGAAGGGGTTTGCAGCATAGGCAGAAGCAGTTACGCCCAATGCCATAGCCATTGCTAATACTAAAGATTTTTTCATTGTTATTCCTCCTCAGGAAATTATTAAGTTTATAATTTTGCTGTTTTAGAATAACTTCTTTAGCAATTATTGCGGCGAGTTGCCTTGTTTCCTCTGCAAATCCAACTATAGAGATTATTCCTTAATCAACTGATTATAAACTTAATTTATTTTACCGTATTTTCACTAATCTGACAAGTATTTTTTATTTTTATGCAGTAAAAATGTAATCTGATTTTCTTTTCATCTTTTATTATGCAATTTTATAAATTATAATTATAAATCGAACTTATAAATATAATAATTAAAACCGGCAATCATAAAGATTGCCGGTTTTAGAAATAATATTAAAATTTAGCGACTTTTTTCAACTCACGGATTACTGTATTATTAAATTCGTTATGAGCATAATCACTGCGGGCAATGATAGGATATTCAATCATTTCTTCATCATTAACACGGTCTTTTATTACCTTTCCAGTAAGACCATTAACAAACATTATGCGAGCTTTCTGCGTAAATTTATAATAATCTTCCCGCATACCCATCTGCGGTTCCAAACTCAACTCATCCAAGCTCATCATCAAGGCCATATCAGCACCTGTTTTAGCCATGATACGTTTGAGCATTGCTTCGTCAGGACCATTTTTACCTACTACTGCATAATTTTCTTCTTTCAATGCTTTATCCAATAATACTTCATCTACCATATCAAATTCAGGAAATTTGAAATAATCCATACATTCATTAAAGAAAACCTGACCGGAAAGCTCATCATCAGCTACATTATTTGCCAACGGCAGAATAGCAATCTTCGCAGCTTCCGCTTTCCCAAATACGGGGACAGTAAAACCAACAACAACTAAAGCCAGCAATAAATAACGCAAAATATTTTTCATTAATATAACCTCCTCAAAATAACTATCAACTATAAGTTATTTTAACATAAATTAAGTTAAAATAATAGAGCAATACCAGCCATTATATCAATAATGATAATAATATTATTTGATTTTACATATAAAAAAGGGCGATCGTATGATCGCCCTTTTAGAAATAGCGTGACTAAAATTAGAAAGTGAAGATAACTTCGGACCAGATAGTTTTATCATTTTTGTTGTTGTTTTTAGCATCAAAATCGGAATATTCAACAGCACCAACGATGTTTTTAGCAAAAGTATAATTTACACCAATCATATAACCATCAAAGCCACCGTCTTTACGGAAGTCGTTAGCCAAATCAGTGTTCATACCATGATGGATGTAAGTTCCAGCCGGTTGATCATAATATTTAGCATAAACACCATAAGAACCAGCTTTAGCAGCTTTAGCTCCTTTGTATGCCAAACCAATTACATAACCGTCTTTATCAACTTTTTTTCCGCCAATTTCTTGTTTATCAACATCAGATCTCAGATAGGTAGCATCCAATTTGAAATCACCAAATTTATAATCAGCACCAATGCTCCAGATGGAATCATCTTGTCCACCAAGATTAGTAACATCTTTAAAATCATAGTAACCAGCATTCAAGCCGAGTGCACCAACTTGACCACCCAAAGTAGCAGCCCAGTATTTGCCAGCCAAAGAACCATCATTAGCTTTTGCCACTAAAGGATATATTAAAGCACCATCAGCATCAGTCTTATAACCAACTTCAGTAGCATTAGCTACTTTACCATATTGCAGGCCTAATTTGATGTCTTTGCCGAAGCCCAGTTTTACAGCATCAGTACGATGGCTGAGGATATTACCTACGCCGCCGCCCAAAGCAGTGTTATTACGACCAGCTTCTACTTTAACGCCGCCAATACGACCAGTAACGAAAGCACGTTGGAATTCAGTTTTTTCATCTCCGGAATCATTGATCAAATCTTGTTGGTTTTGAATCATACCAACATATTTCCAGTCTTCGTTGATCTGGCCGTTGAGCCAAATACGAGAACGGAGAGTGCTGGTGTGGTTAGTACCTTTCCAAGTACCTTTGTCATAAGATTGATACATAGCACGGATTTGAGCGTTGATTTTAACGTTGTCGGATTTTTTCTCCAAAGCTGCAACGCGTACGCCAAGGCTGTCCAGTTCGTCAGCAAATTCAGCTGCCAAACGGTCTACGTTAGCGCCTTTTGCCATTGCTTTTGCTACGATTTGAGCCATTTCGTAACGGGTCATCAGACGATCGCCACCGAAAGTGCCGTTGCCATAACCGTCAACGATACCAGCTGCTGCCAGTTTATTTACGGAATCATATGCCCAATGACCTGCAGGTACATCGGAGAAGGGGTTTGCAGCATAGGCAGAAGCAGTTACGCCCAAAGCCATAGCCATTGCTAATACTAAAGATTTTTTCATTGTTATTTCCTCCTTCGGAAATGTTTTATTTTTATAAAACGTCCCAGAAAGGAATCTGTGCGCATCAGTTTGCTTCATGCGAGTTACCTAGTTTCCTCTACTCGGCGCACTGTTTTGCTTCGATACTTTCCTCAACGCATTATAAACAGGTTAAAAAACAATTATTATCCTATATATAATTCATTGTTTGGACATATTTTACATTATTTTCAGAATTATTGCAAGTTATTTTGTTAAAAATATAACTAATGATTGTATTTTTCTTTATTTTCGGATAATTCGCTGTTTTTACCAAAGCGTTGCCGTGTCCTGTTTGCCAACGAAAAATTATTTTTACAGGCTATACTTTTATAAATTACTTATTCGCAGCCGTACTGCCGTATCTGCAGGCTATTTTCAACATATTTAAAAAGTTTTTAAATCTAATTGGTACTGCTATTTTCTGCAGAAATAGGTTAAACTATAGATACAGAAACTTATCTGCACAGGGTGAATTTTTTAAACTTCTCCCGGGTAAATACCTGTACTAAAAAACCTTTTAATAAGGAGGGATATTGTATGAAAAAACAAGAATTATCGTGGAAGGCCGGCGGCCAGCAGGGCGAAGGCTTAGAGAGCCTGGGTGAGATTTTCGCCGCAGCTTTATGCTCTCTGGGCTATGACGTATATGGTTACCGTCAGTTTTCGTCCCGGATCAAGGGCGGCCACACCAGCTATAAGCTGCGTATCGCCAACCATCCGGTAGCTACGATCGCCAGCAGCTGCAATCTGCTGATCGCGATGGACCCGGACACACTGGAGGTGGATGCGCCTGAACTGACGGCTGAAGGCATTTTAGTTACCGATGCTGCCTGGCTGGAAGGTAAAAAACCAAAGGTACGCACTGTTGCTCTATCCTGGAACGAACTGAGCAAAGCAGACGGTAAAACACTGCCGAAAAACATTCTGGCTTTAGGCATCACCGCCGCTTTACTGGGCATCAATACTGCCAAACTGCTGCCGCTGCTGGAAAAACAATACGGCCGCAAAGGCGCCGAGGTCATGGAGACAAACCGCCTGGCGCTGGAAACAGGCTACGAATATATTAAAAATAATTATCATGATCTGCTGGCAGCCTTTACGATGCCGGAGCTGGAAAATCCACAGCCGAAGCTGTTTATGCTGGGCAATGAAGCAGTCGCTCTGGGGGCTTTGACCTCGGGCGCCAAATTCATGTCGGCCTATCCGATAACTCCCTCTTCAGAAATTATGGAATATATGGTAAAATACGCACCTGCCGAAGGCGGCGTGATGCTGCAGACGGAAGACGAGATCTCGGCCTGCACGATGGCGATCGGCGCAGCTTATGCCGGCGCCCGCGCTTTTACTGCGACAGCAGGCCCAGGCTTATCGCTGATGGCGGAAGCAATCGGCCTGGCGGAAATGACGGAGACCCCGCTGGTCGTGATCGATACACAGAGAGGCGGCCCCAGCACCGGCCTGCCGACCAAGCATGAGCAGTCAGACCTGATGGCAGCGATCTATAATACACACGGCGACACTGCCAAAATCGTTATTTCGCCTTCTTCTATAGAAGAATCTTTTTACGACACTTTTGAAGCCTTTAATCTGGCTGAAGAATATCAATGTCCGGTCATCGTGCTTTCTGACCTGCAGCTGTCTTTAGGCAAACAGTCCGTAACCAGCCTTGATTACGGCAAACTGCAGGTGCGGCGCGGCAAGCTGGTCAAGGACGGATTGCCGGAAATCAAATCGCCGGAGTATTTTAAACGCTATGATCTGGAAGCAGAAGGCAGCATTTCCATGCGAGTCCTGCCGGGCACGCCAAACGGCATCAGCCTCGGCACCGGTCTGGAGCATGATGAAGTCGGCCGACCTTCTGAAAACAGGGCCATGCGTACAGCACAGTCCGATAAACGCCTGCGCAAGGTCCGCAGCGTTGTTGATACATTTGAAAGCCCGCTTTATGAGGACGCTCCCTATCCGCAAAGCGATCTGCTGATCATTGGTATGGCAGGCACCCGCGCCGTCATCAGCGAAGTGGCTGAGGAGCTGCGCGAAAAAGGGCTGCGCGTCAATCATGTCCAGATTCGCCTGTTATCGCCATTCCCGGTCTGCGCTCTCAACCATTATCTGCAGGAGGCGAAAAAAATCGTCGTCGTCGAGCACAATGCCACGGCACAGCTGGCACGGCTGATAAAAATGAATGTACCGCCCTGTCCGGAGCTGCATTCTATCTTAAAATACAACGGTGATATTTTCTATAAAGAAGAATTGCTGGCCAAATGCAAGGAGGTGCTGTAAGATGTCGACTTTAGCTAGTTTTCAAAATCAGGTAAAACCCAACTGGTGTCCGGGCTGCGGTGATTACGCCGTTCAAATGGCTCTGCAGCAGGCAGCAGTAAAACTAAATCTGGAACCGCATCAGCTGGCACTGGTTTCCGGCATTGGCTGCAGCGGCCGTATCGGCGGTTATCTATACGCCTACGGCATGCATACAACTCATGGCCGTGCTCTGCCTTTTGCCCAGGGCGTTAAGCTGGCAAACCCTGAATTGACCGTTATCGCCTGCGGCGGCGACGGCGACGGCTTTGCCATTGGCACAGCGCATACTATCCATGCTATGCGCCGCAACGTCAATATCACTTATATCCTGATGGATAATCATGTCTATGGCCTTACCAAAGGTCAGACATCTCCCCGCAGTGATGTTGGCTTTAAAACCAAGACCACGCCGACAGGCAATATTGAGACCCCGATCGCTGCTTTGGAACTGGCTTTAGCTTCCGGAGCAACTTTTGTAGCGCAGGGCTTTTCAGCCCAGCTACCGCAGCTGGTAGATCTGATCGTCGCAGCCGTACGTCACGAGGGTTTTTCCTTCGTCAATGTGTTCAGCCCCTGCGTAACTTTTAACCATACCAATACTTATGAATGGTTCCGCGAGCATCTGAGCGACGTCAAAGATATTGCCGGCTACGACCCGCATGATAAAGGTGCGGCCGCACGGCATATTATGGAAAAAGAAGGTATGCTGACCGGGCTGCTGTATGAAAACGACCGCGCTTCTTACGAACAGGCCAGCGGCCTTGCCGGTTTCAACACTATTAAAAACGTTGAAAAAATGCCGCAGGCAAACTTTAACAAACTGCTGGAAGGTTTTAAGTAAAAACAAAATAAGCAAAATAAAAAATACCACCCAAAGGGTGGTATTTTTTTATTAACAGCACTTTAAAACATATTCAAAAACAGGGTAATAATAAAGGCATTGATAAAATCAATGAACAGACTGCCGACCAAAGGTACGATAAAATAAGCTTTAGGCGCCGGCCCGTAACGTGCAACGATAGCATTCATATTAGCCATGGCATTAGGCGTGGCACCCATACCGAAGCCACAGCCTGCAGCGGTAATAACAGCGGCCTCATAATCGCGCCCCATTAAATTGAAAATAACAAAGCGGGCAAACAAAGCCATCATCGCCGTCTGCGCCAGCAGCATTACCACCAGAGGCAATGCCAGTTCGCTGAGCTGCCACAATTTCAGTCCCATCAATGCCATTGAAAGGAAGATCGACAGCGACACGCTGCCCATAACGTCGATTTCTTTGGAAAAAACTTCGTACCTTCCGGTCAGGTCGGACAGGTTGCGAATAACAGCAGCCGCCAGCATCGCCCCGATGTACGACGGGAAGGTAACACCAAAAGATGTTATCAGGCCTGTGATCCAGGAACCGATACCCATTGCCACCAAAAGCTGACCGATGCCGAAAAGGAAATATTCTTTATCGACAGCATAAGCTTCCTTCCCGACAACAGGAGTTTTATGCACAGGCTCCTGCACACATTCAAAACAGAAAAGATTGTCTTTATCGATCAGATAACGGGCGATCGGCCCGCCGATAACGCTGCCCATAACCAGACCGAAGGTTGCCGCAGCAATAGCCACAGTCGCCGCCCCCTGCGCACCCATCTGTTCGAGCAGAGGACCGAAGGAACCAGCCGTGCCATGCCCGCCGACCATCGGGATCGAACCCGTTGCCATACCGATCAGCGGCCCCAAATTAAAAACAGAGGCCAGTCCGATACCAACAAGGTTCTGCAGAACGATAAGCACGGCGCAGACAGCTACCAGCTTCAAAACGCTGAGTCCGCCTTCTTTCAGCATACGCAAGCTGGCCGTATAACCAATGCTGGTAAAAAACATCGTCATAAAAAATCCCTGCAGCGATGTATCCAGCGTCAACTGCCAAAAGCCTCCGGTCGTCATGACAAGATTCAGCAGCGAAAACAGAACGCCGCCGATAACCGGAGCCGGGATACAGTACTGGTCAAAAATATTGAACCTGCGTTTTAAACGCAGGCCAACATAGTATACAACTACTGCTACAGCAGTCATTTGATACATATCCAAATCAATATTCATCAGGTATCACGATCCTTAAAAAGATTGTTCCACCCATTCGTCCATCATAAAAGGTCAATGTAATCGCAAGCTGCCAGGGCAGCTTCCGTACCATCAGCGGCAGCCGTCGTCAGCTGGCGCACCTTTTTAACGCGGCCGTCGCCGGCAGCATAAATGCCGGGACAGGAAGTCGCACAATTTTCATCAGTTTTAATGTAACCATAAGCGTCCAGCTCAACCAAAGACGCGAAAGCTTTATTATCCGGAACATGGCCGATAGCAATAAAAACGGCATCGACATCCAGCGTCTGTTCCTCGCCGCTGACCTTATTGCGGATGCCCAGAGACTCCAGCCGTTCAGAGCCATTGATGGCTGTTACTTCACTGTCAAGAATGAAAACAACGTTATCATGCTCCTGCAGCTTTTCCAGCAACCGTTTTTCGCCGCTGAAAGTATCGCTGCGATGGATGAGATAAACCTTTTTACTGGTAAAGCTCAATACCAGCGCATCATCGAGTGCTGTATTACCGCCGCCGACGACGGCCACGTTTTTATCTTTAAAAAAGGCTCCGTCACAGGTAGCGCAGTAGGAAACGCCTGAACCAATAAAACGGTCTTCATTTTCCAGGCCCAGCGGACGCACCCGCGCACCGGTCGCCAGAATCACTGCTTTTGCAAGCAGTTCGCCGCCATATTCAGTCTGTACGCCTTTATGGCTGCCGTAATCCTGCAGTCCGGTCACTTTATCGTAAACGATTTCCGCACCCATTTTAATAGCCTGATTATAAAGTGCTTCGGCAAATTCAAAGCCGGCAATGGATTCAAAGCCGGGGAAATTCTCTACATGCGAAGCATTGATGATCTGCCCGCCCTGCAAATACTGCTCGACCAGTTTAACAGATTTACCAGCACGAGCGGCATAGACTGCCGCCGTCAAACCCGCAGTACCTGCGCCGACGATCAAAACATCAGTCATAATTTGTTTTTCAGTCATAGTTTCACCGCTTCCCAGCCGCAATTTATTTCAGCATTGCCAAAATAGCCGGCTTCGGCTGTACGCCGACAGAACGTTTCACTTCCTTGCCGCCTTCAAACACGACCAGGGTAGGAATCGTTTCAACTTTATACTTTGCTGCCAGATCCTGATTGGCATCAACATCGATCTTGCAGACTTTCACATCAGTCAGTTCGCTGCCCAGCTGATCAATAACCGGTCCCAGCATACGGCAGGGGCCGCACCAGGATGCCCAAAAATCTACCAGGACTTTCCCTTCAGCCTGCATAACTTCTTTTTCGAAAGTTTCATTAGTAATATGTACAACTGCCATAATAATCGCTCCTTTTATCAATATATTTTATTTATATCTTAATTTTAACCATTAATGATTATAATTGCAACAAATAATAATTACATTATCATTGTTAAAATATCAATAAATTTTTTCTGATGCGCCGGAAAACTAAAAGCACTTTACCTTTATATACCCGGCAAAGTGCTTTTATGGTCATTTGTGATATATTTTATACTGTTTCTTGCCGTTTCTTTTGGCTTCGTACAAGGCCGAGTCACTCTGACGTATCAGCAGGTCGACATCCGTAAGCGCATTACTGACGGCAATACCGATGCTGGCTGACAGCACGGCAAACTTAGCATTGTCGGCAATCGTCTGCTGCAGACTGCTCAAAAATCTTTCTGCCAAAATTGCCAGCTCCGCATCTGTCTTCGAGCCTAAAACTACCGCTAAAAACTCGTCGCCGCCTACACGGGCAATAAATTCAGCTCCGAAGGTCTGCTTCAGCAGCTTGGCTACCATTACCAAAACCGTATCTCCGGCCTGATGTCCATATTCATCGTTGATCTTTTTAAAATTATCAAGGTCGATATAAAAAAGGTTGACATGCTTAGACATGATTTTATTACGCGTCATATATTCATAAAAATAACGGCGGTTATAAAGATCTGTCAGCTGGTCGGTGTTGGCACTGTAAATAATTTTCTTTTCCAGCAGCCGTTCAACGGTTACGTCGCGGCACATACACAGCATACCTACAGCCGTACCGAAAACATCAAAAATAGGCTTTTCGTAAATTTCCAGATTTTTTTCACGCCGCCCGACAAGCACTTTTGCATCGGCATAGCCTTTTGCGTTGATCTCACTCATATCAGCTAAATTCTGCTGCTTCCACTGCTGATACTCCTGCCCGATCATAGCTTCTTTTCCTTCTGTAAAATACTGCGAGCAGATATCATTGGCATTGATGATCTTGCCGGCCTCGTTAGTCAGCAAAACCGCAAAAGGAAGATTACGCAGGATAACTTCCAGCTCCGCCCCCATATTTTCCAGATCAGTGACATCGTGCGCGATGCCAACAGTGCCGATCAACTGCTCATTATCATCAAAAATCGGCGACTTGTATGTCTTAAACTGCCGCATTCCATGCTTAGTTTTGACCTTTTCGTCGAAAATACAGGTTTTCTTTTCCTGCAGGACGATCTCTTCCGATTCCAGACAAATATACTCACCCTGCTCGTATTCTTCCTTTTTCATATCCCAGATATAATAATGGCCGCGGCCTTCAACATCTGCCTTGGTCTTACCAACGGCACGGCAAAAACTGTCATTGACCTTTAAATGCGCGCCGCGGATATCTTTAAACCAGATCAGGCTGGGAATACTGTTGATTCCGGTATCAAGATAACGCTGCGCCAAATGACAGTCTTTTATGATCTTGATATGTTCAAAAAGTCTGTGCAGCCTAAATGCCACAAAAGCTTCAGTACATGGCCTGATCCAAAGATCTGTCAGCGACTGGTAAACAGCTGCATCCAGCTGCTCTGCAGTTTGCGGCTCAGCACAAAAAACTATTGCGGCATCCGGCTTAGAGTTTTTGACAAGCTCTGCCAAAACTGCTCCTGACAATTCACAGACAATAACATCAGCAGTTTTAACAGCTGCGTCTGCCGACTGCCTTAAAAGCAGCTCGTGCTCAAAACCAGCCATCGGTTCAAGAGCACTGACAGCATCATATATACGATTATCCTGGCTTAAAATCAATACCTGTAATTTATAATGGTACACGTTTTCACACCCAACTTTTTAATTCCCCATAAATTATTACACAAGCATATTATTGAAATTCTTCTAACTATTTTATTTATATTACATCAAATTATATGCTATTAATTCTTTTTTGTCTACAGTTTCAGCAACATCAGCCTTCCTATGTTATACTATTTTCAAGAAACCTAAAACCGAGGTCTATCATGACAAATATCGCCACTCTTTTAGAAACTGCAATAGCACAAGCCCTGCCTGATAACTGGCAGCAGGAGCCGGAAACACATTTGCCCGCTCTGTCGCTGATCATCAGCAATATCTTGCTGCCCAACTGCTGCCAAATGTCGAATTTAAACA
>ENA-USUE01000634-USUE01000634.1-human-gut-metagenome-genome-assembly--contig:-NODE-634-length-18209-cov-6.089896_pt1 | contig 18209 bp, 23 predicted proteins | sample MGYA00250060_ERZ773396 | MGnify/ENA primary metagenome ERZ773396 (study PRJEB29103, sample SAMN06111989) | human gut metagenome | biome: human gut; feature: ankylosing spondylitis patient; material...
AGGTTTTGAGCGCAAGGGTGGGGACAGTAGGTGACGCTGTCACGTTTTTTAATGATACGGCGACCACCGAGATCTACACTCTTTCCCTACACGACGCTCTTCCGATCTAGAGAAGGAAAGTCCGAGGCAAAGATATGCAAAATGCCGGGCATGCCAAGTGCAGAAGCTTTAAGACTGTGGAAGAAGAAGTATCCCGACTTTCTTGCGGCCACAATCGAAGCTAGGCGGTTCAGTGCTGAACTCTACAACGATCGGCGCATGGACCTGGTTAAAGAGCTTATAGAGAAGACCCAGCTCCATGAAAATGAGGGAATCAGCTTCCCCAAGGGTGTTGTAGACGGCTACAAGGTAGCTATGCAGGAGCTGGCCAGAGAAGCTGCTATTCGTGATGACCACCGCTTCAGCGACCGCCAGAAGGTGATCGCAGAGGTTAATTCCGGCAGCGTCGGGGACGGCATGGATGCGGTTTACGCCAAAATGCGGGAGGCTGTCGAGGCCCATAAAGATGCCGGTAAGTAACCCCTTTGCTGAGATCTGGAGGCCGCACCGCTACAAAGTGTTCTATGGCGGCCGCGGATCGGGCAAGAGCTGGGCCGTGGCCGAGGCCTTGATTGTGATGGCCGACATGGCAAGGCTCCGTGTTCTTTGCTGCAGGGAGATTCAGGCCTCAATCCGCGATTCTTCCTACCAGGTGCTGAAGGATACGGCCTACAGGCTCGGCATCGCCGACCGCTTCGATTTCCTCGAGGCAGAAATCCGCAGCAAGGAAACAGGCAGCAGGTTCATATTCAAGGGGCTTTCCCACAACCAGTCGCTCAAGTCTACTGAAGGCATTGACATCGCCTGGGTGGAAGAGGGCCAAACAGTTTCAGAAGCGTCATGGTCCGTCCTGATCCCGACGATAAGAAAGCCGGGGTCCGAAATCTGGATCACCTTCAACCCCCTGAACGCAGACGATCCGACGACGAAAAGGTTCATCGAGAACCCGCCGCCGGACGCCTGCGTTCGCAAAGTCAACTACGACGAGAACGCCTACTTCCCAGACGAGCTCCGAAAAGAAATGGAGTTCCTGAAGAAGTCGGACTACGAAGCCTATCTGCACATCTGGGAGGGGTATCCAAGAACGATATCGGACGCCCAGGTGTTCAAAGGCCGCTATGTTGTCGAAGACTTTCCGGACGATCTTTGGAAGAAGGCGGACAGGCTGTTCTTCGGCGCCGACTTTGGCTTTGCGAACGACCCGAACACGCTTGTCCGCTGCTTCATCCTCGATGGCCGCCTCTACATTGACTACGAGGCGTATGCGGTCGGGGTGGAGCTCGACGAAATGCCGCAGCTCTACGAATCCGTCCCGGGGTCGCACGAATGGCCGATCAAGGCCGACTCGGCCAGGCCTGAGACCATCAGCTATCTGGCAAACCGGGTCAATCCGCCTTTCCGGATCTCGGCCGCAACGAAGTGGCAGGGAAGCGTGGAGGATGGAATCGCCTATCTGAAGAGCTTCGAGAAGATCGTCATCCATCCGCGATGCAAACACGCCGCGGATGAGTTCAGGCTCTACTCGTATAAGGTTGACAAGACCACAGACGAGGTTCTTCCGATCATTTTGGACAAGTCGAACCATTGCATAGCCGAGGGCGAGCTGATTGAAACCGACAAAGGTCCTATCCCGGTAGAAAAGGTGAAGCCGGGGGACCTGGTGTTGACACGCTTCGGGTATCGCAGGGTTTTGGCTTCAGCGATTACTGGAATAAATAAAGAAGTTATCGAGATATCAACTGGCTATAATAGTTTAAGGTGTACCGAAGAGCATCGGATATTTACTGTAAACCGGGGCTTTGTTGAGGCGCACGATCTCAAGGAAGGAGATGAGCTGTTATGCCTAAAGTCGAGCGTGTCTTTGTCGATGGCCACTGGTGGAATCGCTACCCTGACTCCAAGCGCAGAAGCGACCGGGTCTACTTCAAGCGGTCAATTCACGGAGGAACGGAATGGCTGCATCGCCGCATTTGGGAAGATGCTCACGGAACTATTCCGAAAGGGTGCCACATTCACCACAAGGACGGGAACCCGGACAACAACGACATCTCGAATCTCGAATGTCTTACGGTGCGTGCCCATGTTCATAAACACCCTTATACCGAGAAGCGGCTCGCCGAACATAAAGTTCTCTTGGACGAAATCCGAGGAAAAACCAAGGAATGGCACGCTTCGCCTGAGGGGCATGAATGGCACAGCAAGCACGCAAAAGCCATTGGGTTCGGTCGTCCCGATCTGCCGGAGCGCAAGTGCGAAAATTGCGGAAAACTGTTCAAGCCAAAGACAAATCACGACAAGTTCTGCTGCAACGCTTGTAAATCAGCATGGCGCCGCAAGCAGGGCCTCGATGATGTCCAAAAGACCTGCGAATGGTGTGGAAGGCAGTTTACCAGCAACAAATACCGCAAACACCGATTTTGTAGTGTTGCCTGTCGAGCGAAATACATTGCGTCCGTGCGGTTCCACAACGGTATACGACCTGACGGTGGAGGGCGCTCCTGAGTTTTTCGCCTCAGGGATACTTGTTCACAACTGCATAGACGCACTACGCTATGCCCTTGACGGCTATATCACGAAGCCCGGGCTGAGTAAGTGGGCCGCTTTAGGACGGATGCAATGAGCAGAACCAGCGCAAGAAACATAAAAAAGTCCGCGGCCAAAAGGCTGTTTCTGGACGGGGTGATCAATCCCCTGCTCAGGATCGGCAGCCAGAGCCGCAACACCTTTGCTGCGACCCATTACGTTCCGAGGTTCGAGTCTCTCGATCGCTCCCAGCTCGAGTGGGCGTATCAGGGGTCGTGGATCTGCTCCCTCGCGGTGGACATCATCGCCGAGGACATGACCCGCGAGGGCATAGACATCAAGTCCGAGAATCCCAAGGTTGTGGACCGGCTGAACGCCGATCTTGACGACTGGCGGGTGTGGGACTCCATTGCGGACGCTATCAAGTGGGCCCGGCTCTACGGCGGGTCCGTCGCCGTCATGATGATCGACGGGCAGGACATGAGCCAGCCGCTCGCCGAAGTCCGAAAAGGGGCGTTCCGCGGGCTGTACGTTCTTGACCGCTGGCAGATACAGCCCTCAAGCGAGCTCGTTCAGGCGCTTGGACCCGATTTCGGAAAACCCGAATACTACGAGGTCCTGCAAAAGGAAGTCGGCGTCAACATCCCTGGCAACAGGATCCACCATTCGAGAGTGATCAGGCTCGACGGCCGGAGGCTGCCATTTAACCTGAGGCAGGCCTATCAGGGGTGGGGCGCCTCCATACTCGAGGCCGTCATTCCTCAGGTTCAGATGTTCGACCTTGCGACGCAGGGCGCAGCTCAGCTGATCAGCAAGTCGTATCTGCGCTACTACAAGGTGCAGGGGCTGCGGGACATCCTGACGAACAGTCTCGCCCGCGACGGTTTCCTGAAACAGATGGACTACATGAGGGAGTTCCAGGGGATCGAGGGTCTGACCATCGGCGACAGCACCGATGAGTTCCAGACGATGCAGTACTCGTTCACGGGGATCCCGGACATTCTGCTGCAGTTCGGGCAGCAGATCTCCGGCGCCATCGGCGTTCCCCTTGTGCGCCTGTTTGGGCAGTCTCCGGCGGGATTCAACTCAACCGGAGAGTCGGACCTTCGGATCTATTACGACAACGTGAAGCACGATCAGGACTCCGGCCTGAGGTCGGGCCTGAAGAGGCTGCTTCGCGTCATGTATGAGTCGGCCTTTGGTTCGGCGCCGGACGCCGACTTCGGCTTTGAGTTCAAGAGCCTCTGGCAGATGACGAACGAGCAGAAGTCCCAGGCTGCGCAGGGCCTTGCCGGTTCGATCATTCAGGCCCTTCAGGCCGACGCCATCCCGACATCAGTCGCGATGAAGGAGCTGAGAAAGCTGTCCGACACGATCGGGCTCTTTGGTTCGATCAGTGACGAAGACATAGATGCCGCCGAAGAGGCAGACAACGGGATGATGCCGCCGGAGGCCAAGTTAACGGAGGATCTGTTAAATGCCAAACCCGAAAGCGTTCCGGGAGCAAACCAAAACGGCGCAGCTGTTGGCGTGGTACCACAAGCGCCTCAAGCGGGTGGCCCGACAGGTGGACCGAATCGCCCGTGACTACTCCGCCGCCGCTGACCCCGTGAAGGCCGCCTCTGAGATCCAGATGCGGCTTTTTTCATACGCGGACGAGATCGACGCCTGGGCGCACGAGATATCGGGAATCATGCTCAAGCGGGCCGGAGCGGCCGACTTCGAAACGTGGAAGCTGGTGGGTGGAGAACTCTCGGCAGAAACAAGAAAACGCCTGAAGGACGCGCTGACAGGGAAGGCCTACGAGGATCTTCAAAACCTTCAGGTCGACCTGATCAAGTCTCTTCCAAGAGAGGCCGCGGAAAAGGTTCAGGAGATGGCGCAGCGCAGCCTCATGACGGGCGAGCGCTTCGCTTCTTTCGCCGAGGACATAAAGCGGCTCGGGCCCATCACGATGAGCCGGGCGATCTGCATCGCAAGAACCGAGACGGCAAGAGCCAGGACGTCTTACACACAGGCAAGGGCGCAGGCCGTCGGGTCTACGCACTACATCTGGCACACGGTAGGTGACGGGGCGGTAAGACCAAGGCATCGGCAGCTTGATGGGACGATACAGTCCTGGAACGACCCGCCGATCACGAGCGAGCCGGGTCAGAAAATCGTTCACTCTCATCCTGGCCAGCTGTGGAACTGCCGCTGCTGGACAGAACCGTTGTTTCCTAAATCGAAGTACGAATCATGAAGTTTAGAGATGGAAATTTCCTCACAAGCGAGCGGCTGAGCCCTCACAAGGAGCTGACTCCGGAGGGGTATCTGCTCTGCCGGGACGTTCCGATCTCGAGAGTCGGCACATTTGACTACACGGGCGCGGACGTCTCGATGAACGCCCCTGTCGTGCATGTCGGCCGCCCGGCAGAAGAGCTGTTCAAGCCCGAGACGATCGCGAGCTTTGAGGGCAAGCCAATCGTGATCGGGCACGACACCTTTGCGGACCCGGAGACGTGGAAAAAGATCTCCATCGGGCACGTGCAGAACGTGCGGCGGGGCGAAGGTGACGAATCCGGCCTTCTTCTGGCCGACCTTCTTGTCCTGGACAAGAAGGGAATCGACTTGATCGAAAACGGGACGCTCTGCGAAATCTCGTGCGGCTACGACGCGAATTTCGTGCGGGACGGCGCCGATTCCGGTCATCAGGTGGGCATTGTGGGGAACCACGTTGCTCTTGTTAATCAGGGGCGGTGTGGCCCCGTTTGTTCTATTGGTGATGGTTTTATGAACGAACCTAAATCTAGTTGGAAGACTATGCTCCGCCGCCTCTTCCGTGACGGCGATGAGGATAAGTTCAATGAAGCGCTCGACAAGGTCGACGTTAAGGATGCTGATCCGGAGCCTGCTGCGGAGCCCGCTCCGGCTCCCGCGCCTTCTCCCGAAGACCGAATCGCAGCGCTCGAGAAGGCGGTGGGAGAGCTGACGGCCTTTGTCCAGAAGCTGCAGTCCGCAGAGGCAGCCAAGGAAAAGCCGGAGCAGGCTGCGGATGAAGAGCCTGCCCAACCGGAACCCGATCCTGAAGCGGCTCCGGTTGACGAGACCGTTCCAGCCAAGGAGTCGCAGGAAGTTCTCGCTGACGCAGAGGATGTCTGCCCGGGCATCAAGAAGCCCGCGGCTGACGCCAAGACCGGCGGCTTCTCTAAGGATGTTCTCAACCGCCTCCGCCGCCAGGCCCTCAAGGCCGCAGGCGTGAAAGAGTTTGGCGACGCCGACACGCTGGACGACGCCTCTTTGGCGATTGCGTTCAAGGCTGCTGCCGAACTGGCCCGCGCCAAGAACAACCCGGTCGCTGTCCATATGGCCGATCAGGCTCCCCGCTCAACGAGCAATGCGGATCTCAACAAAAAGTTTGCTGAATTTTGGAAGGAAAAATAACCATGTCTCAGTTCATCGGCACCTCCATGACGCCCGGCTATGCAGGCGACCTTACTCGCGGTCTTTTTGACGCGACCATTGAAACCAAGGTCAACGACGGAACCGTCAAGGCTTTCGGCGTGCCCGTCAAGCTTTCGAGCGGCAAGGCCGCAGCTGTGAGCGCCGCCTCCGATGCCGTCTACGGCTTCTCTGTGCGCGAATACGGTCAGGCCGACAACGATGGCGTGCAGGAAATGGAGCTCGTCTCCGTTCTTCGCCGCGGCTACATCGCTGTCACCGTTTCCAGCGGCACGGCCGCTGCGGGCGGCCAGGTTTATCTCACTTCGACCGGTGCGATTTCCGCTGATTCCACCTCCAACACCGCCCTCTCCGGAGCGACCTTCATGGGCCCCGCGGATGCGAACGGTCTGGCTGAAATTGCCTTTAACATCTAAGGAGCACTTCCATGAAATTTACTGACTCTGAGATTCAGAGCACTGGTGCATTCATTGTTGGCCAGCTTGAACGACTCGACCCCCACAATTACGACCCGATCGCCGAATTCACCTGGTCCCGCGACATGCCTCTGCGCGAGGATGTCACGATCGCAGACGAGGTGACTTCCTTCATCCTCACGAACTACGCGGGCGGCTTTGGCGGCACCGGCAGCGGCACCAAGAGCTGGATCCGCGGCGAGGCCACCACCCCGGCCCGCGTCTCCATTCAGATGAACAAGATCACTACCCCCGTTACCCCGTGGGGCATGGAGGTCGACTACACGATCTTCGATCTGGAAAAGGCCATGAAGGCCGGCCGCCCGATCGACAAGATGAAGCACGATGCCATGCGCATGAAGCACCAGCTCGATATCGACACCCAGGTGTACATGGGCGACACCGAGCTTGGGATTTCCGGCCTTCTCAACAACTCTGCTATCGCCAAAGAGAACGTCGGCGCTTTTGATGCTTCGACCACCACGGCTGAAAAGGCCATCAAGTTCTTCAACTCCGTGCTCGATGCAGCCTGGAAGAACACGGCCTACAACCGCATTCCGGACACCTGCCTGATTCCGCCTGCGCTGTTCTCGGCTCTTGCCTCCCAGCAGCTGCCGAACACGAACATGAATGTTCTGCAGTACGTCACCAGCAACAACCTGGCAGTCGCCAACGGCGGAAGCCTGACGATTCGCCCGGTTCGGTGGCTTGCTGATTCGAGCATTAACTCCGGTAAAGGCCGCATTGTTGCCTATACCCGCCGCGACGACGTGGTTCGCTTCCCGCTCGTTCAGATTCAGGCTCTGCCGGTGCAGTACCGCGACTATCGCCAGATTGTCCCGTACTACGGCGCCCTGGGCGGTGTGGAGTTCGTCCGCCCCGAGATGGTGTACTACGCCGATCTCGCGGACTAAGTGGAGGAGTTATGAAAAGGATCACTGTCAACGGCCCGGTCACGCTCCGTCTTAACGGTAAGAGGCTCCCTTTTGCCGCGGGGAAGGAGTACGTGGTCTCTGATGAAGTGGCCGGAAACAGCTACCTCAGTCAGTACATCCTGACTGTTTCCGACGTGAAGGGAAGAACCAGGAAGAAGGACGCGGCGGAGGCGAAAGATGACGGCTCTGACAGTTGATTCTTTTCGTTCCTCGTTTCCGGAGTTCACGGAAGAGCTCTATCCGGGGCCTTCCGTTGAAATCCGCCTGGCGCTTGCCGACAAGTTCTTTTCCGAAGACGTTTGGACAGACGAGGCCTTGCGAAATCACGTGATGGGCCTGTACGCGGCCCATTTCCTGAAGGCGCAGGGGTCGGGAGCGGCGGGAGGATCCGGGAATTCAGGAGAGGCATCCGGCGTGGTTTCCTCCAAATCCGTGGACGGCGCTTCCGTGTCTTTTGATACGGGTTCTGTAACGGAAACAGGGGCCGGATCGTGGAATGTCACGGCGTATGGACGCGAGCTTTACATGCTGCTCAAGATTTTTGGAGCCGGGGCGAGGCAGATATGAGTAAGCCAGCCGCGGTGACAGTCAAAAAGACTGTGTCCAAGGATGAAGACGTAGCGAAAGCGATGGCGAGTCTCGCAAAGACTCACATCCTTGTCGGCATAGCCTCAGGATCGAAAGGGGACGCCAGAACTGACGGCGGTCCTAAAAACCACGAGCTCGGGTTCATTCATGAGTATGGGAGTCCCTCCCGCAATATCCCGGCAAGACCTTTCCTGATCCCCGGGGTCAGAAACGCGTCAGCAAAAGCTGTGAAGAAAATGCAGGGAGCCATCAAAGCCGGGCTTCATGGTGATCGGATAGCGATGGACGCTCTTCTGGAACAGGCCGGGATGATCGCGGTCAGCGGGGCGAAAAAAGAAATTTCTTCGGGAAATTTCGAGCCGCTGAAGCCTTCAACCCTCAGAAACCGGCATCGATCCCGTATGACGAAGGGTAAGCGTGGAAACGAACTGAAGGGAGAGGATGTCAGGCCGCTGATCAATACCGGGGCACTGAGAGACTCGATCGACTACATCGTCGTAAAAGGAAAGGGGAAGTAAATGGCGTCGTTAGATGTTTCCGAAGTCATTACTGACCCGCTTTTCACGTCGCCGGTGACTTTGGTGCGAGTAAAGGAAGCCTCAGACGCTTATGGAGATCCGGTCTGGGACGACGCAGAAAAAATAGAGGTAAGCGCGGTTGTGACGGCGGATCAAAAGACCATTTCCCGGCTTCCGGAGGCTCTGCAGAGAACAGGGACCATCCTTGTCAGGGTAGCGTCCGCAGTCGTCCCGCCTGAGTTTGGGGCGGCTTATGACGCGGTTCTGTGGCGAGGCAAGCGCTTCGTTGTGAAGGATTGCGCGGACTACACCAAGTGGGGTTCGGGGTTCCTCCGCCTTACTTGCTGGCCGGAGGAAATCAGCGATGGCAGATACTGACTCCAGGACTCCGGGGATTCTGCCGCCGATAACGGCTGAAAACGCCGGCGATCCTACCAATGCTGTCAGGGCGTGGATGTCCCAGGTGACCGGCATCGACCAGAAGCTGGTGAGGCGTCGATGGGCGCCAAAGCCGGGGACGATGCCGGGTATTGGTACCGACTGGATAGCGGTGGGTATCGATCGGGTAGAGACCCCGGGAACCCCTGACGAGATGGGACGCAAAGGACCGATTGAGCAGGCGACAGGCGGGGATATGGTGCAGGTGACTTACCAGCGATTCCACATCCTCGCCTCTTTTTATGGGCCAAATGCCGCAGTTATCTCCGACAGTTTCCGGGCCTGTGCCCAGATAGGGCAGAACCTTGATGAGCTCAGAAACTCCGGTCTGCAGCTGATTGGCATTGAGCAGGACGTGTCACACGTACCTGATCTTCTGGCTGAGCAGTGGGTTGACCGCTTCGATGTTTTCTTCACGGTTGGCCGCTCAGTCCGCAGGTCTTACGGCATCAGGGATATAGCCGCAGTCGGCGGGTTCCGCATCTACACAGATGTACATCTAAAGGAAAGCAAATAAACCATGGCTACTACTCAGCAGCTTCCAGTCTCCCGTGTCGTCAATGTCACGGTGAGCCTTGCCGCGGCCAGCGCGGCGCTTCGAAATTTCGGATCGTGCCTGATCCTTGGCGCGGCAGATGTTATTGATACGGAAGAACGGCTTCGTTCGTATGCGTCTATCGATGATGTGGCAGCCGACTTTGGCACTTCGGCGCTTGAGTACCAGGCGGCCGCTCTTTTCTTCAGCCAGTCTCCCGCCCCTACCACAGTTTATCTGGGTCGCTGGGCTAAGTCGGCGACTTCCGGGCGCCTCAAGGGGCGCATGCTTTCTGTGGCTGAGCAGGCGATGCCAAACTTCACGGGCGTCACTGAAGGGTCTGTCTCCTTCACGATTGACGGTGTGGTGAAGACTGCGTCCGCGATCAACTTGAAGAACGAAAGCAACCTTAATGGTGTGGCGTCACAGATTGCGGCGAGTCTTGGCGGTTCCGCGACCTGCACGTGGGACGGTACGCGTTTCATCGTGACATCTGCCTCTACGGGTCCCAAATCGTCAGTAATTTGTTCAGACACCGGTGATCTGTCTTCTCTTCTTGGTTTTGCCGGATCCACTTCGTCGGTCAAGGGCGTGGAAGCGGAGCCTCTTACGGACGCGCTCACGGATCTTCTGGGCTACTCCTCCTGGTACGCCTGCACGGTAGCGGCGACCGCGACGGACGACGAGGTACTGCAGGCCGCGGCACTGATTGAGGCAGCTACTCCGACCCGTACGATTGGCTTTACCACCCAGAACACGGCTGAGATGGATTCTTCCCAGACCACTCTGGGCGATCGACTCAAGGCCGCGGGGTATACGCGGACGACGCTCCTTTACTCGAGCTCTTCGCCTGTCGCAGAGGCGTCTCTTGAAGGGCGTAAGGCAACCGTCGACTTTGAGGGATCCGGGACGACGATCACGCTGATGTTTAAGCAGCTTCCGGGGGTATCCCCTGAGTATCTGAAGACGACGCAGGCAGACGCGCTTGCTAACCGGAATATCAACGTCCTCGCGGCTTACCAGACCGACACTTCGATTCTTCAGTACGGCCGTACCTGCGGCGGATGGTATATCGATGAGGTCCATGGTCTTGACTGGCTGCAGACCCGAGTTCAGACAGATCTCTGGAACCTCCTTTACACGACGACTACCAAGATTGGCCAGACCGATGCCGGCGCCACGACTCTGGTGAACTGCGTCAACGCAAGCCTTGAGCAGGGCGTGAGAAATGGCCTGATCGCGCAGAACGGTCAGTGGAATGGGACGGGGTTTGGCGCTCTTTCCAAAGGTGACACGCTTCCTTCCGGCTACTACGTCTATATCCAGCCGATGGCTGAGCAGAGCCAGTCTGAGCGTGACGCACGAAAGGCTCCGCCGATTCAGATTGCGGTGAAGCTTGCCGGCGCTATCCATACGGTCGATGTCTCGATCACGGTCAATCGCTAAGGAGAAATGAATGGCCACTTATAGCTTTTTGGATGTGACCGCCACTCTCGCGGGCCCTGTTGGGGTTGTCGACCTTGGGTATGGCTCTGGGTCCGCAAAGGAAGGCATCACGATTTCCCTTGCCAATGCTCGAAACGCTATGCTGATCGGCGCTGATGGCGAAGGTATGCACACGCTGAAGGCCGATAAGAGCGGCACTATTACGGTTCGGCTTCTCGCTACCAGCTCCCGCAACGCGCTTCTGCAGTCCATGTATGACGCCCAGGCGGCTTCAAGCTCTGCCTGGGGGAATAACATGCTGACGATCCGCAATGCCGGCAACAACGAAACCACGCTTTGCCGCGGCGTAGCTTTTCAGAAACAGCCTGATCGCACGTATGCGGAAGAGGGCCAGACGATCGAGTGGGTCTTTGACGCAATCAAGATTGACACGATCACCGGTACGTACTCGGAGGGCAACTAATGGCTGATGTCTCTGCGCCGACTCCTGAAACGGTGAAGGTGGGGGACTCCGAGTACCGCCTCGGGAGACTGGATCTTTTCAGTTCTCTTGAGGTGTCCCGGCTTGCCGCTCCTACGCTTCCCATCCTTTTCTCTGGCGTGATTGAAGGCTTTCTCCATATGTGGCAGGAGAAATCCGGTGCCAGTGACTCTGCCGGCATGATGGACGAGCTTGTCATGGTCCTGTCGGTCTCAAAGCCGCTGCTGGATCAGATTGCCGCGATGCCGAAGGAGCAGTTCAACTCCATCGTCTCTACCTGTCTTTCCTGCGTCGAAAAGAAGCGAGGGAAGCTGTGGTCACCTGTCATCAAGGACGGGGTCCCGTTTGATGATCTTTCGGCGGGAGACTCGCTGATCCTGACGCTGAGGGTTCTCATTCGTGAGATCCGCCCTATTGGCGCCGCCTTCTTCGGCATGGCATCAAGCGTGAAAGCCTAGACCCGGAGGTGGCGGCCGCGGACTGGAGGGTGCTCGAAGATGGGCTTGACCTCCTGGTCCGCCCGGTGCGTGAAGGGATGATCCCGTACTCAGCTCTCAGAGAGAAGTCTATGACGCTCGAGGACGTGCTCATCATGAACCAGTATCTGGACGACGAGCTCCACAACCGTGAGGTTGCGAGGGGTTTGCGGGAAAAAGAAAATGATCGTTGATGGATTCCTTGTAAATCTCGGCTTCAACGTCGACCAGGCGGGTATGGCTCGGTACTCGGGCGCTCTTCAGGTCGCGGAGAAGAAGGTTGCCGAGCTCAGCAGAAAAGCGGTCGCAGGCGCTCTCGCAATGGGTGCCGCTTGGCTTAAAGCTTCAGAGAGTCTTGCCAAGGACCACTTCACCGCTAAGTATGTAAATTCGAGCGTCTCGGGCCTGAAAGCTGTACAGCAGGCGTTCCAGGACGTCGGCGGTGACGCGGGAATGGCCGCTCAGGCGATGGGGACTATCACGAAGAGAATGCGTGAGTCTCCCGGCTATGCCGAACAGTTCAAGAACCTGCTGGGAGTGTCGCTGAGGGACACCACGGGCAAGGCCCGTGACATGTCTGATGTCATGGCGGAGGCGGCTGACGCCTTGCGGGGGATGTCTGACGAACAGGCCGCGGCTTATGCCTCGGCTCTCGGGCTTGGTGATGCCTGGGTCTATATGAAGCAGGCGGACTTCTCTAAGAGTCTCCGCGATACCAAAAAAGAGCTTGGCGAAGTCGGCGATGAGCTGGATGAGAACTCAGAATCAACAGCGAATTTCTGGAAGTCCCTTCAGAGGCTCTGGAATACGCTGAAGATAGGCGCCATGTATGTGGTCGGCTATCTCAATAAGCTCTTTGATCTTGATGGTCTCGTAACAAAGCTGGATAACTGGCTTCGTGGCGGCGGCATCAAGATGATTGCTGAGGGGCTGGGAGCGATAGCGAAGACCGCCATGCGGATTTTCAATGGTGGCGGCGGTCCGCTCGACATGATCAAGCGCATGACGCACGCCGACGATATCTTCAAGGAAGAGTATGGGAAGCTGCAGGAGCATGACGAGGAGGTCGCCAAAGCCCGGAAAGCGGCAGGAGAAGGCTCTCATATAGCCGGCGGGGGATCGATTGACGCCAAACCGCCTGCGGGTTCCTCTGTATATCAGCCGGCATCTCCGGCAGAGACTTCCGCTCAGGGTTTCAGCAGCCACAAATCCAATGCCGCTCGGTACGCATACAACTTTGGCAATGTCCGACCGACAGACGGCAAGGGGTTCATGGAATACTCCACCGCCGGAGAAGGCATTGAGGCGATGGGTAAGCAGTTGGTCCGGTACTACAACTCGGGCGCGCGGACTCTTTGGGACATCATCAACACCTGGGCGCCGAAGAAAGATAAAAATAACCCCTCTCTCTACATGAAGGTTGTCGCTCAGTACATGTCGAAGACTCTGGGGCAGAAAGTCGGGACTTTAACGGGGCTTGATCTGAAGGATCCTAGGGTTCTGCAGTCCCTGATGGCGGGTATGACGATCATGGAGCATGGCCACGGGAACGAAGACTGGATCAATGACCCGGCGGCTTATAGCCACATTGCGGCGGCGGCCAGATTCAAGGGGCTGTCGACGGCTATCAAGAAAGAAAACCTCAGCAGGGTGGAGAACAACCTCAACCTGAGCCAGGTGATCAATGTGGATAGCAAGAATGCCGCGAATGCCATCGCGAACGAAACTGAGCGTCGCCTGAATGCCAGAGGATTGGGGAGGAATACGGCGTAATGGCTGACATCTCTTTTACTGACGCTGGAGCCTTTGACACAAGAGCGGCAGGGACTTTATACGACTATGTGTCGGACAATAAGTCCCTTCCGTACTCGATAGAAGCGCTTCTCATTGGAAGAAAGCGCGCCATTTCGGCAAAGGAAGACGGGATCACGATTATCCCTGACGTGGTGATCAGCGAGGAGCACAACGACGAGGTGGTGCTGACTCGTCATCCTGTCGACACGGGAGCTCCGATCACTGATCACGCCTATCGCAATCCGGCAGTTCTGAATGTGAAGTTCGCCTGGTCAGATAGCTCCCGACTGCTTAACTCGACGTTTTCAGGGTCCATCCTGAAGGGCGTCACAACCACCAAAGATGTCTATAAGCAGCTTCTCAGTCTGATGCAGAAGAGGGAGCTCCTCAGCGTATCGACAGGAAAGCGCAGCTACGACTCGATGATCATCACGCGCCTTGTCACATCGACGGATAAAGACAGCGAGAGCTCACTGTCCTGTGACATCACGTTTGAAGAAGTCATGCTCGTGAGCACCAAGGAAGTGGAGCTTCAGGCAGTGGACCAGGCGAATCCCGAGAAGACCGCGGGAACGGTCGACGGAGGGAATCGCCAGCCTGAGATGACGACAACTGAGGCCGCTGATATCACGGCGCAGAATGCGGGAGAGTAGCAGTGATCCAGATCCCATTAACTTCGGGGCCGCAGACCTTCTTTATCGGCCTTGGCGACTATTACTGGCAGATCACTCTCCTTTACCGGGATTCTGATCTTGGGGGTTGGTCTATCGACATGGAAAGGACGGATGACGGAGAGCAGATTTTTGGCATACCCGTGATCTGCGGAGTGGATCTTCTTGCCCAGTTCCAGTACCGAGGGATTGGGCATTTGTATGCCACGGTGGACGGTCGGTATGACGTAAAGCCCACCTACTCCGACATGGGGGCAACTCTCGCTCTTTACTGGGAGGCGTGATGTCTGGACAAAGGCAGTGGAAGCGGTTTTTCCAGCTTGTGGTCGCCGAAGACGGATCGAACACAACGGCGATCGATCTGTCGGACTTCCACGTCAAATTTCATATCACTCAGGCCGCAACCAGCCGTCCCTGCACCGCTGAAATCACGGTTTACAACCCGAGTGACGAAACGGCTAACGCGATTTCGGCGCCGATCAATCAGTACGTGAAAGATGCTCACATGAAGGTGATCATCGATGCTGGCTACGAAGAACGGCACTCTGTGATCTTTCAGGGAGACCTGTGGTGGAAGTCGACGGGGCGAGAGAGCGAGACCGACACCTACCTGAGGCTGATTGCGGCTTCGGGCGACGCGGCAAATCAGTATGCGGTTGTAAACAAGTCGCTTCCTGCGGGAGCCAGCCAGTCTGAAGCCTTTGACGTGGTGATGGACAGCATGAAGGACTACGGAGTCGGCGTCTGTAAGCGTCCGACGCTGTCTGAGGCGGTTCTTCCCAGAGGCAAGGTCTTTTATGGGCTGGCTCGGGACGTCATGCAGGGAATTGCGGATCGGAATGGGTTCGACTGGTCTTATGACCCGCTGGGAATCGTGACCATTCCGAAACAAGGAGCTCTTCCTCCCGCGGAAACAAAAAAGGTTGTGGCCCTGACGCCAAGCACCGGCTTGCTGGGGAGACCGAACATCACAGAGAACGGCATAAAAGCCCGGATGCTCCTCAACCCGCTGATCGACTTTGGAGGACTCGTACAGATCGACCAGTCGCTTGTGCAGAACCCGGATTACCAGACGTCTTATAGCGCAGTTAACCAAAACCTCCCTGCAACCGGGACCATGGTGGCGGGGGACGGTCTTTATCTGGTTAAAAGCCGGGAGCACACCGGAGACACTCGAGGGGATGAGTGGTATACGGACATAATCGCGATCGGCTACTCCAAGGGCGTGCAGACTCCGGTCAGTACTGAAGTCTATAACTTCATTCAAAATATAGGAGCCAAGTGATGGTTTCAGACAGCACTGTGATTAGTGACCCGGTTCAGCAGTTCGAGCAGGCATTCACCGGTCGCCAGGCGATGATGTGGACAGCTCTGCCCGGTATAGTCACGCGATTCAATGCGGAAGCTCTGACCTGTGAGGTGCAGCCAGCAATAAAGGGACGGCACGTGGCCGAAGACGGTTCAGTTGTGGTCGAAAATCTCCCGCTTTTGCTTGACTGTCCGGTAGTTTTCCCTCATGCGGGCGGAGCTTCAATCACTTTCCCGATCAAGGCCGGTGATGAATGCCTGGTGGTCTTCTCCTGCAGGTCGATTGACCTGTGGTGGCTTTCTGGAGGTACTCAGTCCCCCGCAGAACCTCGAATGCACGACCTCAGCGATGGGTTTGTCATCCCGGGTCCGTGGTCTCAGAAAACAAGAATTGGATCCGTGTCGACTGACGCTCTTGAGATCCGGACGGATGACGGAGCTGCGGTTTTACGCATTACCCCGGGGAGCCATGATGTCGAGCTGGTAACGACCGGGAAACTGTCGGCGACAGCAGAGGGATCCGTCTCACTTACCTGCCCGACTCTTCAGGTGATGTGCCCTTCGACCACCTTTACCGGCGCGGTAAAGATCCAGGGAGGGTTGACAGTTTCTGGTGGATCCGGAGCAACCGCGACGTTTGATGGATCCATCCATACCACTGGCGATGTCACTGCCGGCGGAATTTCGCTCGAGTCTCATGTCCATCCGGGGGACTCCGGCGGCACAACGGGAGCTCCGAAGTGAGAGTGAGAAAACTTGATAGCGACGGAGATATGCGCTTTGGCCATGGAGCCTCTGATTTTTATGACAGCACGCCCGAGGGTGTCGCTCAGTGTGTGATGACACGGTTATCTCTCTGGAGAGGCTCCTGGTTCCTGGATGTAGAAGGCGGGACCCCGTGGATTCAGTCGATTCTTGGGAAAAGCACGGCTGCGGACGCGGTAATCCGCGCGCGGATTCTGGACACTCCGGGAGTGAAAGAGATCACGGGCTTTGAGTCCATATCTGACCCAGATGAGCGTTCGTACAGCTTCACGGCGCGGATTTCGACGATCTATGGCGATACATCTTTAGAAGGTAAGGTATGACGATATCCTCTCCGGTTTTCCAGATCACTGCGGACGGGTTCAAGGCCCCAAGTTACTCAGAAATTTTCGACTATTTCAAGTCGAAGGCTCAGGAGATTTTTGGTACCGATATCAACTTGGATTCAGATACTCAGGATGGACAGCTTCTTGCGATTTTTGCGTTAGCCATATCCGACGTCAACTCTGCCGCGCAATCTCTTTATTGGGCGTACAACCCGAACACGGCTACGGGGATAGCGCTTGACTCAGCAGTCAAGACAAACGGCATCAGCCGGCGAGTGGCAACGCATTCTCAGGTCGATCTGAAGATTATCGGACAGGCTGGAACTGTCATCACCAACGGGACCGCGATCGACACAGCGGGGAATAAGTGGCTGCTTCCAGCGACTGTGACGATTCCGCTTTCCGGTGAGGTCACGGCTACAGCGACGGCGGAAAAGACCGGATCAGTGACTGCGGCCGCCGGGTCGATTACACGAATTGGTACGCCGACCCTTGGGTGGCAGACTGTGACGAATGACGATCCGGCAACGGCAGGGACGGCTGTTGAGTCTGATGCGGAGCTTCGGGCGCGCCAGGCGCTCTCTACGATGCAGCCAAACACGGGACTTTGGGACGGCATCATCGGTTCTGTGCGCCAGATAGATGGCGTGACGTCAGTTTCTGGCCGCCATAACGACAATGGGACGACCAGTGACGATGGAATTCCTGCTCACACAATCGCGCTTGTGGTCGATGGCGGAGACGCTACCGAAATCGCCGAAGTGATTTACGCAAAGAAGTCTCAAGGGGTATCGACCTACGGTTCTACCAAAACGCAGTACATCGACACGCTCGGGAATGTGGCCGAGGTGGATTTCTCAAGGCCAACGCCGGTTTCGATTGCGGTTGTGATCACTCTGAGAGCCACGGAAACGTGGCTCTCGACGAATGAGGACGACGTAAAAGCACGTGTGTCCGAGTACATCAATGGTCTAGAGATCGGCGCCAAGGTCGACATCATGAAAGTGGTCGCTGCCATTGTCCGAGAGACTACGACTACCTATGACGGGGACTTCTACCTGGAGTCTGTCACCCTGAACGGGAAGCAGGCCTCCGTAAGCATTGCGTGGAATGAAAAGGCGACGGTAAGCGCAGAAACCATCACGGTGAACGTGGAGTAAGCACATGGCGGACGAGAACTCCTACACAGGCCTGATAGCCGGAGCTCACAAAGGGAAAGAGCGATTCACAGAGTGGATCTACCAACTGGCTCAGCCTCTGGTGGAAGCCCAGAAGACGCTGATCGATGGCTACAAAGTCTTCGATCTGGATCTTGCGGAAGGGGAGCAGCTTGACGCGCTCGGAGTCCGGATCGGTGTAACCCGGAAACTGAAGATAAAAATCGCGGATGTTTTTTTTGCCTTTGATGACGTTGACGGCAAGGGTTTCGATTTTGGCATCTGGCAGACGCCAAGGGATGACAGGGTTGGT
>ENA-USUE01000670-USUE01000670.1-human-gut-metagenome-genome-assembly--contig:-NODE-670-length-17593-cov-8.434403_pt1 | contig 17593 bp, 19 predicted proteins | sample MGYA00250060_ERZ773396 | MGnify/ENA primary metagenome ERZ773396 (study PRJEB29103, sample SAMN06111989) | human gut metagenome | biome: human gut; feature: ankylosing spondylitis patient; material...
AGAGCAAGATTCTACCGAGGTGCCAAAATTCGCTCTCCGCTTATTTTTGCCCCTGCGGGAATCTTGTTGGGGAGTGCCTTCCCCAAACCCTGCTATGCGCCCTGTCGGGCGAGAAAGGAGGTCACAGACCATGCGAAAGAAATACAATACGCCCCACCGCCGTCATGTGGTAAAGACCCGCATGACCGATGAAGAATACGCCGACTTCACCGGGCGGCTGGCGGCTTATGAAATCAGCCAGTCCGAGTTTATCCGGCAAGCCATACGGAAAGCGACCATACGCCCCATTGTCACCGTTTCCCCGGTCAATGACGGGCTGCTTGCCGCCCTCTCCAAGCTCACGGCAGAGTACGGGAAAATCGGCGGCAACTTAAACCAGATTGCCCGGAGCCTGAACGAATACGGAAGCCCCTACCGGGGGCTGGAAAAGGAAGTGCGGGGAGCCGCCGCCGACCTTGCCGCCTTGAAGTTTGAAGTCTTGCAGAAAGTAGGTGAAGCCGTTGGCGATACTCAAACATATCAGCTCTAAAAATGCCAACTACGGGGACGCTGAAAAATACCTCACATTCGAGCATGACGAGTTTACCATGAAGCCCACCCTTGACGCAGACGGGCGGCTCATACCGAGGGTAGACTACCGCATATCCTCTCTGAATTGTGGCGGGGAGGATTTTGCCGTTGCCTGTATGCGCTCCAATCTCCGCTACGGCAAGAACCAGAAACGGGAGGACGTAAAGAGCCACCACTACATCATCAGCTTTGACCCACGGGACGGCCCGGACAACGGCTTGACCGTTGATCGGGCGCAGGAGCTGGGCGAGAAGTTCTGCGCCGAGCATTTCCCCGGACACCAGGCCCTTGTCTGCACCCACCCGGACGGACACAGCCACACCGAAAATATCCATGTGCATATCGTCATTAACAGTCTGCGGATTGCGGAGGTTCCCATGCTGCCCCACATGGACAGGCCAGCGGACAGGAAAGCAGGCTGCAAGCACCGCTGTACGGACGCAGCTATGAACTATCTGAAAGCCGAAGTCATGGAGATGTGCCACAGCGAGGGGCTTTACCAGATAGACCTTTTGAACGGCAGCAAAGAACGCATTACCGAGCGTGAGTATTGGGCGCAGAAGAAAGGACAGGCTGCCCTTGACAGAGCCAACGCCCCTATTGCTGCGGACGGTATCGCGCCCCGGCAGACCAAGTTTGAAACGGATAAGGCGAAGCTGCGCCGGACTATCCGGGAAGCCCTTGCCACTGCTTCCGGCTTTGATGAGTTTGCCGCCCTGCTTCTCCGGCATGGTGTGACCGTCAAGGAGAGCCGGGGGCGGCTAAGTTACCTCACGCCGGACAGGACGAAGCCAATTACCGCCCGGAAGCTGGGGGACGATTTTGACCGGGCTGCTGTCCTCTCCGTTTTGGAGCAGAACGCCGCCAGAGCCGCCGAAAAACCCGCAGCCATAGCGGAATACCCCGGCAGTATCAAAGACCGCTTACGGACGAAAAAAGAAGCGAAAAACGCCCCGAACAATGACGCTGTACAGCGCATGGTAGACATAGCCGCCAAGCGAGCCGAGGGGAAAGGACGGGGCTATGAGAAGTGGGCGACCATGCACAACCTCAAACAGATGTCGGCTACCCTCATGCTCTACCAGCAGTATGGCTTTTCTTCCCCGGACGAGCTGGACGCTGCCATTTCCGCAGCCAACACCGCCACGCAGGAGAGCCTTGCCGGACTGAAAGGGCTGGAAGCCGCTATCCGGGAGAAAAAGGAATTGCAGCGCAACCTTTTGGGCTATATCGGCACGAAGCCCGCCCGTGACGGTCTGAAAGCGCAGAAATCGGAGAAAGCCCGGAGAGCCTACCGGGAACAGCACGAAAGCGATTTTATCATAGCGGACACAGCCGCCCGTTATTTCCGGGAGCATGGAATAACCAAGCTGCCAGCCAGCAAAGCCCTGCAAAGGGAGATTGAGCAGCTTACCGTCCAGAAGAACGCCGGATATAACGACTACCGGGAGAAACGCCAGCGGGCGCAGGAGCTTCAGACAGTCAGACGCAATATCGACCAGATTTTAAGGGGCGCACCGAGCCAGCAGAAAAAGCGTGAACAGGAGCGTTAAAGACCGCCCCGAAATGATACCGAAACCCTACAAAAATACAGGTATGATATGAACCCTTACCGCAATACTCCCCGACTTCCAAACGGGGCTTACAGGGCAGAAAAAGCCCGAAAATGATACCGAGAACATACAGAAAATGCCCCCTATCCCGCTACACCGATAGGAACGGCAGAAAGGAGCTTACCATTGCCGAGAATGAGCAAGAAGCGGCGGCTGGAATGGTCTTTCTTCCTCAACCACCGCAACCGTATCACTTACAACGACCTATGCCGGGGCTGCACCCGTGACTGCAAACAGAGCTTCCGGGCGGTTATCATACTATGCCCTCGCTATTATTCCAAACGCTGGAAAAAGGAGGACGCAGCCTATGGCAGATAACCGCAAATATTACTACCTCAAGCTGAAAGAGAGCTATTTTGACGATGATGCAATCGTTCTGCTGGAAAGTATGCAGGACGGCGTTATCTATTCCAACATTCTCTTGAAGCTGTACTTGAAATCGCTGAAAAACGGCGGGAAATTGCAGCTTGACGAGAATATCCCCTACACCGCCCAGATGATTGCGACCATTACCCGCCAGCAGGTAGGTACCGTAGAGAGAGCTTTGAAAATCTTTATGAAGCTGGGGCTTGTGGAGCCTTTGCCAAGCGGCGCACTCTACATGAGCAACATTGAGCTTTTAATCGGCCAGTCCTCTACCGAGGGGGAGCGCAAGCGCAGGGCGCGGCTGGCTTTGCAGGAACAAAAAGCCCTGCCGCAGACAGGGGCGGACAAATGTCCACCATATCGAGCGGACATTTGTCCACCAGAGATAGAGATAGAGAAAGAGATAGATATAGAAATAGAAAAAGAGAGAGAGTTAGAAACGGGACACCCCGCCCCCGCCGCCTATGGCAGATACCACAATGTCATTCTTTCCGATACGGAGCTTGACGGGCTGAAAACAGAGCTTCCCGGCAAGTGGGAGTATTACATTGACCGCCTATCCTGCCATATCGCTTCCAGCGGGAGGAAATACAAGAGCCATGCAGCCACGATTTTCAAGTGGGCGCAGGAGGACGCAGCCAAGAAAGCCCCGAAAAAGGGCATACCCGATTATACCTGTAAGGAGGGCGAGAGCTTATGACGAATGGATTTGATGAAATGATTTTGAATATGACCGACACCACGCCGGAGCCGGAGGACTACACCGGCGAGGACGGGCTTTTATACTGCGGGAAGTGCCACAAGCCCAAAGAGGGCTATTTCCCCAAAGAAACCGCCGCATGGCTGGGGCGTGACCGCCACCCGGCAGAATGTGACTGCCAGCGGGCAGAGCGTGAGGAACGGGAAGCCGCAGAGAAACAGCGCAGTCACCTTGAAACTGTCGAGCGGTTGAAGCGGCGGGGCTTTACAGACCCGGCTATGCAGGGCTGGACGTTTGAGAACGACAACGGCAAGTGCCCGCAAATGGAACACGCCCATTTCTATGTGGAGAACTGGGAAACCATGAAAGAGCGCAACATTGGCTATCTGCTATGGGGCGGCGTTGGCACAGGCAAGAGCTATTTTGCGGGCTGTATCGCAAATGCCCTTATGGAGCGTGAAATCCCCGTGTGCATGACAAACTTTGCATTGATATTGGGTGACCTTGCCGCCAGCTTTGAGGGCAGGAATGAATATATCTCCCGACTTTGCAGCTTCCCGCTGCTTATCCTTGACGATTTTGGAATGGAACGGGGAACGGAATACGGCTTAGAGCAGGTCTACAACGTGATTGACAGCCGTTACCGCAGCGGCAGGCCGCTGATCGTCACGACTAATCTCACGCTGGAGGACTTGCAGCACCCGGAGGACACCGCCCACGCCCGCATTTATGACCGTCTGATTGAAATGTGTTCTCCTGTCCGCTTTACCGGGAGCAACTTCCGAAAAGCCACGGCGCAGGAGAAAATGGGACAACTGAAAAAGCTGATGAACAGAAAGGAGAGCCGCCTATGACCAACACCCCAAAGAATGACCGCAGCACCCGCCGCCCGGATTGCGTGACGGAAATCCGCATAGGTAATTCTGTCCTTGTCGTTTCCGGCTATTTCAAGCAGGACACCACCGCCACCGCCGCCGATAAAATGCTGAAAGTGCTGGAAGCGGAAGCTGCTACACAAAAATCGGCAATTTGACGGGACGTAAAGAAGCAGAAAGGACTGTACAGCCAGCCCCGGCGTGTGGTATGATAGTCATACGGAATAGTGGGGCTGGCTGTCGGAAATGGAGGACACTATGTTAAGACAGACCACCCGAAACCTTATTACCGCCCTTTATCCGAGATTATCCCACGAGGACGAGCTGCAAGGTGAGAGCAATTCTATTTCAAACCAGAAGCGTATTCTTGAAACCTATGCGAAGCAGAACGGCTTTTCCAATCTGCAATGGTACACAGATGACGGTTATTCTGGGGCGAACTTCCAAAGACCCGGTTTTCAAGCCATGCTTGCGGACATTGAAGCCGGAAAAGTCGGCACCGTTATCGTCAAGGATATGTCACGGTTAGGGCGAAACTATCTGCAAGTGGGAATGTATACGGAAATGATTTTCCCACAGAAAGGCGTCCGCTTTATCGCTATCAATGACGGAGTGGACAGCGCACAGGGCGACAATGATTTTGCCCCTCTGCGGAACATTTTTAACGAATGGCTGGTGAGAGATACGAGCAAGAAAATCAAAGCAGTAAAACGGTCTAAGGGTATGAGCGGGAAGCCCGTCACGAGCAAACCCGTATACGGCTACTTTATGGACGAGGACGAAAATTTTATCATTGACGGGGAAGCCGCCCCTGTTGTGCGGCAGATTTACAGCTTGTGCCTTGCCGGGAACGGGCCGACCAAGATAGCCCGTATGCTCACAGAGCAGGAGATCCCCACGCCGGGAACGCTGGAATACCGTCGGACGGGAAGCACCCGCCGCTACCACCCCGGCTATGAGTGCAAGTGGGCGACCAATACCGTGGTACATATCCTTGAAAACAGGGAGTACACGGGCTGTCTGGTAAACTTCAAGACGGAGAAGCCGTCCTACAAGACCAAGCACAGCGTAGAGAACCCCATTGAGAAACAGGCGATTTTCGAGAACCACCATGAGCCTATCATTGACACCCAGATGTGGGAGCGTGTGCAGGAGTTACGCAAGCAGCGCAAACGCCCGAACCGCTATGATGAAGTGGGCTTATTCTCCGGCATACTCTTTTGTGCCGACTGCGGCAGCGTCCTTTACCAGCAGCGTTACCAGAACGCCACCCGCAAGCAGGATTGTTATATCTGCGGGAGCTACAAGAAGCGTACCCGTGACTGTACGGCGCACTTTATCCGCACCGACCTGTTGACCGCCGGAGTGACCGACAATCTGCGGAAAGTCACCAGCTATGCAGCGAAGCACGAAGCCCGGTTTATGAAGCTGCTGATCGAGCAGAACGAGGACGGGGGCAAGCGCAGGAACGCCGCAAGGAAAAAGGAGCTGGAAGCCGCCGAGAAGCGTATCAGCGAGTTATCCGCTATCTTCAAGCGGCTGTATGAGGACAGCGTGACCGGGCGCATTTCAGACGAGCGTTTCACGGAGCTGTCGGCAGACTATGAAGCCGAGCAGAAAGAACTGAAAGAGAGAGCCGCCGCTATCCGGGCAGAGCTTTCCAAAGCGCAGGAAGCCACGGTAAACGCAGAAAAGTTTATGAATGTTGTCCGCAAGTACACCAGCTTTGAAGAACTTACCCCTACCCTTTTGCGTGAGTTTGTGGAGAAAATCGTTGTGCATGAGTGCAGCTATGACGAGAACGGCACACGCAGACAGGACATTGATATTTATTACTCTTTCGTTGGCAAGGTAGACCTGCCCGAATGACCGCCCGACCTATCCGGCGCAATGCGCAAACGCCGGATAGGAACGGCAAAATTTTTTACACTTCTACTACTTCTTTATCACACATCAGCAAAGAGTCAGGGTATGAAGCAGCTCATGGCTGGCGGTGGTGTCGCCCTGATCGGCATTACCCTGATTCCCCTGCTGAGCGGTCTGTTCGGCTAAAAACTGCGGGCGGCATCTGCCGCCCATACATATTGCTCCAACTCACCGTGGCTAACGGTTTTTGTACTTGTGGAGCGAATTTTCAAGCCATACGTTCTATCAAAAAGGAGATGCTTCTATGAATTTTTTGACGAACCTCATCTTTGTTCTCAACCTGCTCAAGACCCTCATCAACCATTTCTTTTAAGGTGGTGGCGCTGAGTGGAAACTGTTCTCAAAGCGATTTCAGATTGGATCAAGTCGCTGCTGACTGCGGCCATCATGTCCAATCTGTCCGGCCTGTTTGATGATGTCAATACACAGGTGGGCAGCATCGCACAGCAGGTCGGCACAAAGCCATCCAATTTTGAACCGCGCGTTTTCGCCATGATCGAAGCCCTCTCCCGGAATGTGGTGCTGCCCATTGCAGGCGTGATTTTGACCTTCATTGCATGTTATGAGCTGATCGAGATGATCACCCAGCACAACAACATGGCGCAGTTTGAGCCTGCACTGCTGATGAAATGGATCTTCAAAACTGCCATTTCGGTCTGGATGATCTCCAACACCTTCGACATCATCATGGCGGTGTTCGATGTGACGCAGCAGGTGGTGGCAAATTCCAGCGGCATTATTTCCGGCAACACACGGGTCAATGATATCGGCTTGTCGATGCTGCAATCCAGCATGATGCAGATGGACGTAGGCCCCCTGTTCGGGCTGTTCTTGCAGTCCTTTTTCATCGGCATTACCATGCGCATCCTGTCCATTGTGATTTTTGTCATCGTGTACGGAAGAATGATTGAGATATATTGCATGGTGAGCCTTGCGCCCATCCCCATGGCAACATGGGGCAACCACGAGCAATCGCACATGGGGCAGAACTACCTGAAATGCCTGTTTGCATTGGGCTTTCAGGGTTTCCTCATCCTCATCTGCGTGGCAATTTATGCCGTGCTGATCCAGAGCGTAGCGATTTCCGGGGATGCCATCAACTCCATTTGGAGCATTGTGGGCTACACCGTTCTGCTTTGTTTCAGCCTGTTCAAGACAAGCTCCGTGATAAAATCCGTCCTCGGAGCGCATTAAAGGAGGTGCTTGATTGGCAGCTTATATTTCCGTGCCGCGCGATTTCAGCAAGGTGAAGTCCAAACTAGCCTTCAACCTGACCGCCCGGCAGCTTATCTGTTTTGGGGCAGCGGCAGTCGTAGGAGTGCCACTGTTCTTTGTTCTGCGGGACACCGCAGGCAATTCCGGTGCTACCCTCGGCATGATGGCAGTCATGCTGCCCATGTTCTTTCTGGCGATGTACCAGAAAAACGGACAGCCCGCCGAAAAGATCCTGCGGTACTACCTTCAGGCACGTTTTGTTCGCCCGAAGGTGCGTCCGTACAAGACCCGCAATTACTATGCACTGCTTATGAAAGGAGATGAAGCCCATGATCCCGTTTCTGAAAAAGAATAAGGACGGCAAGAAGCCGCCCAAGTCCACAGTGCCCCGCACGGCACAAGAGAGCATCCCGTTCCAGCGGATGTTTGAGGATGGCACTTGCCGTGTCCGTCCCGGCTACTACACCCGCACCATCCAGTATCAGGACATCAATTATCAGCTTGCTCAGCAGGAGGACAAGACGGCCATTTTTGAAGAATGGTGCTCGTTCCTCAACTTTTTTGATTCGAGCATTCATTTTGAACTTTCGTTTGTGAACACTGCCACGGACAGCGCAGATTTTGAAAAGTCCATCCGTATCCCATACCAGCAGGATGGTTTTGATGATGTGCGTGCTGAGTATTCCCAGATGCTGCGGCAGCAGCTTTCCAAGGGCAACAACGGCCTGACCAAGACCAAATTCCTGACCTACGGCATCGAGGGTGACAGCATGGCGCAGGTCAAACCCCGGTTGGAGCACATCCAGAACGACCTGATGAACAATTTCCACAGACTTGGCGTTCTGGCTAAGCCGCTGGACGGTACGGAGCGTCTGCGGCTGATGCACGGGATGCTGAACATGGACGGAGCCAATAAGTTCCACTTCAACTGGAAAGACCTTGTGCCCAGTGGTCTGTCCGTAAAGGATGCCATTGCACCCACCGCGCTGGCGTTTAAGAACAGCCGTACCTTTCAGATGGGCGGCATCTTCGGGGCGGTCAGTTTTCTGAATATCACGGCTTCTGATTTGAGCGACCAGCTTTTGAAGGACTTTCTGGATATGGACTCCAGCCAGATCGTCACCATGCACATCCAGTCCGTTGACCAGAACAAGGCTATCAAAACCATCAAGCATACGATTACTGAACTTGATAGATCAAAGATCGAGGAGCAGAAAAAAGCCGTCCGCGCCGGATACGACATGGACGTGTTGCCGTCCGATTTAGCGACTTACGGGCGGGATGCAAAAGCCCTGCTGAAAGAATTACAGTCGCAAAACGAGCGGATGTTCCTTGTCACTTTTCTGGTGCTGAACACCGGCAAGACCGAGCAGGAACTGGAAACCAACGTGTTTCAGGCGGTCAGCATTGCCCAGAAGCACAACTGCGAACTGTGTCGGCTGGATTTTCAGCAGGAGCAGGGGCTTATGTCCTCGCTGCCGCTGGCAGACTGCCAGATCGAAATTCAGCGGGGACTGACCACCAGCAGCACGGCAATTTTTGTGCCGTTTACTACGCAGGAGCTGTTCGACAACGGTAAGGAAAGCCTGTACTACGGTTTGAACGCCCTGTCCAATAACCTGATTATGGTGGACCGCAAAAAGCTGAAAAACCCCAACGGTCTGATTCTGGGCACTCCCGGCTCTGGCAAGTCGTTCAGCGCAAAGCGAGAAATTTGCAATGCTTTTCTCGTCACGGATGACGATATTCTTGTGTGCGATCCTGAGTCGGAGTATGCTCCACTGGTGGAACGTCTGCATGGGCAGGTCATCCATATCAGCCCTTCCAGCACCCAGTATATCAACCCCATGGACATCAACACAAACTATTCCGAGGAAGATAATCCGCTGGCTTTGAAAGCCGATTTTATTCTTTCCCTTTGCGAACTTGTAGTCGGCGGCAAAGAGGGGTTGAAGCCTGTGGAGAAAACGGTCATTGACCGCTGCGTCCACAAAATCTATGCTCCTTACTTTGAGCACCCCTGTCCCGAAACCGTGCCGATGCTGGAAGATCTCTACAATGCTCTGCTGACGCAGGATGAGCCGGAAGCCCATCATGTTGCAGCTGCTCTGGAAATCTACGTCAAGGGCAGTCTGAATATCTTCAACCACCGCACCAACGTGGATATCGACAACCGCATCGTCTGCTATGACATCAAGCAGTTGGGAAAGCAGCTGAAAAAGCTGGGTATGCTCATCGTGCAGGATCAGGTCTGGGGCCGTGTGACCGCCAATCGCTCCGTTGGCAAATCGACCCGATACTACGCCGATGAGTTCCACCTTTTGCTGAAAGACGAGCAGACAGCCGCCTATTCCGTGGAGATCTGGAAACGTTTCCGTAAGTGGGGCGGCATCCCGACAGCCTTAACACAGAATGTGAAGGATCTGTTGGCAAGTCCCGAAGTATCGAATATTTTTGAAAATTCGGACTTCGTTTATATGCTGAATCAGGCCAACGGCGACCGGCAGATTCTTGCGAAACAGCTTAATATTTCGCCCCATCAGCTTTCCTATGTGACCCACTCCGGCGAGGGCGAAGGGCTGCTGTTTTTCGGCAACGTGATCCTGCCCTTCGTTGACCACTTTCCGAAAGACCTTGAACTCTACCGCATCCTGACCACCCGCCTGTCGGAAGTTGTGGAGGCAAAGCATGAATAAGAAACAGCCGAAGCTGAAATTTGAGGAGGACAAGGAACGCACTGCAACACGCTCCCCTCCGAAAAAGGAAAAGGTGGAGCAGACGCAGCCCCGAAAGAAACTGAAACTGGATGCCGACAAAGCTGCCGAAAAAGCACAACATCTACGCTTTGGCAAAGCCGAGATCACCCCGGACGAAGCATCCCGCATGACAAAAGCCCAGAAACGAGAGATGTACGCTTCGGCCATTGCCCGGTCTGCGGCTCACCGGGAAGTTGACCAGTATGAGGATGATAATGTCGGCACGCAGGCTCTCAACGAGGGACTGAAAACAGAAGAATCTGCTGCGGATTTTTCCAAAAGCCGCTATTCTCGTAAGCTCAAGAAGAAAGCCAAGCTCCAAGCAAAAAAGAAGCTCAGAGCTACAAAATCTTCTGCCTATGAGCCGGACAAGGTACAAAATGCAGGAGAGGCCAACGTCATTCATAGTGACAGCGGCGAGGGTGGTTCCAACTGGCTTTCCCGGTGGCGGCAGAAACAGGACGTTCGCAAAAGCTACTATGCTGCTGCCCGGTCGGGCGGCACCGCAGCACAGACCGCTGGCGGGCAAAAGATCACATCCAGCGGTGCATCTGCCACTAAGTCCGGTGTAGAGCAGGTCATTGATAAGGGCAAGTCGGCTGTCAGCACTGCCGTCAACGGCATTGCCAATTTTGCAAAGAGCAACGCACGCGTTTTGGTGATCGTGGGCGTTTTTCTTTTGCTCCTGGTGCTGGTCATGTCGGCGTTTTCGTCCTGTTCCATTCTGTTCTCCGGCACCACGCAGGTATCCGGGCAGACCATGTACTCTGCCGAGGATCGGGACATCCGGGGCGCAGAACAGGACTACAAAAAGCTGGAAAAGGAACTGGACAAAAAGATCAAGCACACTCCCACCGACCACCCCGGCTACAACGAGTACCAGTATCACCTTGACCCCATCGAGCACGATCCGTGGCAGTTGACCTCATTTCTCACGACTCTGTACGACGATTACACCCGGTCAGAGGTGCAGGGCAAACTGAAGGAAACCTTCAAAAAGCAGTACAAGCTGACCACATGGGTGGAGGTGCAGATACGGTATAAGACCGTGTGGGTCATCAGCCCGGCAGGAATCCCAATTCCTACGCAGGTGCCCTATGAGTACCGCATCTTCCACACCAAGCTGGTGAACCGTGGCTTGGAGGTAGTCATCCGGGAGGAACTGGACAACGACCAGTGGAAACGGTACGAGATCTTTCAGGATACCTTGGGTGGCAGACCCTACCTGTTCAACGGCGGTCTGCCGCCCGGTGGCTCCGATGGCTCCGGCGCACCGGGCATCGACTATCAGGTGCCGGCAGAAGCACTGACCGACAGCGAATTTGCCGCCATCTACAAGGAAGCCCAAAAGTATGTGGGTACGCCCTATGTGTGGGGCGGCTCCACCCCGGAAACCGGCTTCGATTGCAGCGGCTACGTCTGTTGGGTTTACAACCAGAACGGCTACAATGTCGGGCGCACCACGGCCAACGGTCTTTGGAATAAATGCCAGCACATCTCCGAAGCAGAAGCAAAGCCCGGAGATCTGGTTTTCTTCAAAGGTACCTACGACACCCCCGGCATGAGCCATACTGGAATATATCTCGGAAACGGTATGATGGTCAGTGCCGGAGACCCCATCAAGTACGCCAATATCCACTCGTCCTACTGGCAGAAATACCTGTCAGGATTCGGGCGGCTATCCAAACAACAGGAGGACAATATGAGCGAAAAACTCGATAAACTGCGCGCTTCACTGGAAAAAGAGAAGGAACGGCGCATCAAGATCAACAATCGCATCGAAAGTCTGGAGCGGCGGATTCAGGAGGCCGAAGCCGCCGAGGTCAACGAGATGGTTCGGACGGCAAAGGTCACGCCGGAACAGCTTGCCGCCCTGCTGCGGCAGTCCGCAACTTCCACCCCGAACCCGGCTGCGCTGTCCGCAGTCGGTGCTACCATTGATAAGGAGGACCCCGATAATGAAGATGATGAATAAGGTATGTGCGCTGGTGCTGTCGGTGGCACTGTGCGCTGGCATGGCAGCTCCTGCTTTTGCCTATGACGGCGAGCCTGTGGAGGAAGTGGAACAGCCTGTCCTGACTGCTGCCACCGAAGAGGAAGAGGCTGTCACCGTGACCGATGAGGAAACCGGTGCTCTGACCCCGGAGGGCAATCTGACGCTGGTGGACGATTACCACACTGACTACTCCGATGGCAGCGGACAGCAGTTCATTACGCTGGTGTCGAAGTCGGGAGCCACCTTTTATCTGGTCATCGACCGCAATGCCAAGGGACAGCAGACCGTCCACTTTATGAACCTTGTGGATGAAGCCGACCTGCTCTCCCTGATGGAAGATGAAGATGCCGAAGCCTATACCGCCGAAAAGGAAGCGGCGGCGCAGGCAGCGCAGGAGCGCAAACAGGCCGAAGAGGATGCGAAAAAGGCTGCGGAAGAAGCGGAGGCATCCGGTTCTGAACAGACTGGTGGCAACAAAGTTACGAAGTATGCTGCCACATTCTTAGGCGTACTGGCGCTGGTCGGTTTGGTTGCTGGCGGCGGCATTTACACCTTTATGAAGCAGAAGCAGAAAAAGCAGGCCGAAAAAGAAGCTCTTGACCCCGATGCAAACTACACCGAGGACAAGGGCGACTTTGAGATTCCTGTGGAGGATGAACCGGAAGAAACCGGCGAGGAAGATACCGAACCCATCTGATTTTAAGGCGGCGTTTTGCCGCCGTACATATTGCACTCAGAAACAGATTGGAGTGATTTTTATCGCAAAATTAGTCGTGGCGGAAAAGCCATCCGTCGCTATGTCCTATGCAAAAGTCCTTGGCGCCACCAGCCGCAAAGACGGCTACCTTGAGGGCAACAGCTATCTCGTCAGCTGGTGCGTGGGTCATCTGGTGGAGCTGGCTCCACCCAATGTTTACGATGCTAAGTACGTCAAGTGGAGTATCGCTGATTTGCCCATCCTGCCGCAAAAGTGGCAGTATCTGGTGTCTGCCAGCACCAAAAAGCAGTTTGGCATCCTGCAAAAGCTGATGCACCGCCCGGATGTGGACAGTATCATCTGTGCAACGGACGCAGGGCGCGAGGGCGAACTGATTTTCCGTTTGGTGTACCAGCAAGCGGGCTGCAAAAAGCCCTTCTCCCGCCTGTGGCTGTCCAGCATGGAGGAAAACGCCATCCGAGAGGGCTTTGCCCACCTCAAACCGTCAACTGAATACGATGCGCTGTACAATGCAGCACTCTGCCGGGAACGTGCCGACTGGATGGTCGGTATCAATGCGTCCCGGCTTTTTTCGTGTCTGTACGGTCAGCCGCTTGCAGTTGGGCGTGTTATGACCCCTGTGCTGGCTATGACGGTCGTGCGTGAGGCTGCGATTGCCGCCTTTGTGCCGGAGAAATTCTACACCGTAGATCTGGAACTGACCAGCGGCTGCACGGCATCCAGCCGCCGCATTCCTGAAAAAACCGTGGCAGAAAACCTGCTGGAAGCCTGCCGAAAGGAGATGGTGGCAACGATCCAGCGCATCACCCGCAAGGAGAAATCCGAGAATCCGCCGCCGTTGTACGACCTGACCACCCTTCAGCGGGACGCTAACCGTTTGCTGGGGTACAGCGCACAGCAGACTTTAGACTATGTACAGAGCCTTTATGAGAAGAAACTTACCACTTATCCAAGAACTGATAGCTGCTATATCACCGACGATGACGAGGAGATGCTGGAGGAGCTGACCGAGGAACTGGAAGTTTTTCTCGACATTACCCCGGAAGATGTGGACGGGGCGGTGCCCCGGACACGGCGCACCGTCAACCGGGAAAAAGTCACCGACCACCACGCCATCCTGCCCACCCGCAGTATGCTGCAAGCCGATCTGGAGGCTCTGCCCAAGGGCGAGCAGAACGTCCTGAAGCTCATCATCGCCCGGACACTGATGGCGGTGAGCAAACCCTTCCGGTATCTGGAGACCCTGCTCACCACCGAATGTGCCGGAGAGGAATTCTCCGCAAAGGGCAAGGAGGTTCTGGAGGAAGGCTGGAAAGCGATGGAGCGCAAGGTGCTGGCAGACATCCTGAACCGAAAACAGGAACTTACCACCCTGCCCAATGCGGCAGAAAACGAGTGCGGTATCCTCAACGCAGAGCTGAAGGAGGGTCAAACGTCCCCGCCGAAGCATTTTACTGAGGACACCCTGTTACACTCGATGGAAACCGCCAGTGCAGACAGTATGCCGGAGGGCGTGGAACGTCAGGGCATCGGCACCCCGGCAACCAGAGCCGCCACCATTGAAAAGCTGGTGCAGAAGGGCTTTCTGGAGCGCAAGGGCAGCAAGAAAACCAAGGTGCTGCTGCCCACGGACAAGGGCAAAGCCCTCATCACCGTAATGCCTGAAGAAATCCAATCCCCGGAAATGACCGCCGATTGGGAAACAAAGCTGCTGCAAATCGAACGTGGCGAAATGGAGCCGAACGAATTTATGACTGAAATCAAAGAGATGATCTCCTCTCTGGTAACGACCACCGAGGCTGCGAAAGGAGCGAATGCGCTTATGAAAAACAAAGTGATTGGCGTCTGCCCCAACTGTGGTGCAAATGTTGTGGAGCGTGAAAAGGGCTGGTTCTGCGAGAACCGGGAGTGCCGTTTCGTGCTGTGGAAGGACAATGCGTTCTTCAAGCGTCTGGGCAAGCGGCTGGATTCCCATGTGGCGGACAAGCTGCTGCGGGATGGCCGTGTCCGCCTGAAGGACTGCAAGAGCGCCAAGGGCAAGACCTACAACGCCACCGTCCTGCTGTCCTGTGAAGCTGATGGCCGCAGCAAGTTTTCTCTGGAATTTGAGGGTGGATGCTGATGGAGCAGAAAACGGAAGCCCTCTATCTCATCAACGGAGACAGGTTTTTGCATTTGCGGGAAACCGGTGCCGGTGTCGGCTTTGCCACCTACAACTGCGCGAACGGTGCGCCGCTGGAAAGCGGTCAGATTTCCAAGCAAAATCTGCCGCCGGATGGCCGCAACGCCATTCCTGCCGCCCGGAACTGGTATCTGTTTGAGCTTTCCAGCGATGACCGCAAGGCGATTCAGGAGGTCAGCTTGCAGCACCTCGATACCATCCCGCAGTCTGGTGTCCGCAGGCGGCGCATCTGGGATGACCCCACGATTCCCAGAGATGATGTCCGGCTTATCAACAGCCACTATGATGATCTCTACCGTGTGCCGAATCATGGTGTGATTCAGGTTGACCGTTCCGATGGCAGCAGTTACACGGCGCGTGTGGAGCATCTGGACGATTATCACTTCGATCTGGGAGAGTATGGGAACGTCTATCATATCGCTCAGTTTGGCGAGATGATGGAGCGCACTGGCTCGACCGCCTATCCTGAAATCCAGACACAGGACGAGCAGGGCGCATGGGAGCTGGGCGGCAAAGGCTATCTTGCCATCCAGTCCTGTGAAGATGGCTGGGATTATACCCTTTATCACAGCGAATTTTTCTGTGCTGGATGGCGGGCAGATTGATGCACCCGAATTGACAATTCAGGAAGCCCGTGAGCAGATTCTGGAAGCACACCACATGGAAAAGGGCCGGCGGCTACTGCAGGACTACGATGCCGTCATGGACAAAGTTGCGGAAACCGAGGAACTTAGTGCAGATCACCGCCCTTCCACATTGGAAAAGCTGGCAGCACTGGCAAGTGATACGTCTGCGCCAAAATCCTCTGCACGTTCTGCGCCAGAACTGTGAGGTGGACGATGCAGCAAAAATGGAACCAGAATTTTGACGGTGAACCCATGACAGACATCCCGCAGAAGTTTCTGAACGCAGGGTGCGATGTTTATATGGTGATGCAGCTGCGGCATGACGAAAAAATCCTCGATGAAAGATTTGCTTCCATGCGGGAACTGCATCGTCGTGGCAAAACGCCAGACCCGGAGCATTATGAGGTCACCTACTATGCTGATTTGCCCGCCATGTGGCAGGATGTGCCGAACAACGAGATTTTGGAAGAACTATTTCAGATGTTCAACCTCTCTCGTCCGCAGGATTTTGAGGGGCACAGCCTGTCGGTCAGCGATGTGATTGCACTCAAACGCAATGGCGAGGTGTCTGTGCATTATGTGGACAGCATCGGCTTCAAAGATTTACAGGGGTTTCTGGACAAGCAGCCGGAACGCCCTTCGGTGCTGATGAATCTCAAGGAAAAGTGCGATGCCCCGGAGTGCAATCCTACCGTCTGCCGGAAAGCGAGGGATGAACATGAACTTTGACCACGAGGAATTGACCCTGATGATGCTCTACAACACCGGCACCCGGCTGGGGCTTATCCACGAACTGCGGCTCATGCAGTGCTACCTGATGCCCGATGAAACTGCTCTGCGGGAACTGTCGGAGGGCGTTATCGAGAAGCTGAAACTGCTGACCGATGCGGAGTTTGCCGAGCTGGAATTTCCCCCGGACTGATTTTTGCCGCCTGCGGGCGGCGTACATAGGCTCTTTTGTACCGAAAAATTTTCGCAAACCGCAAGAAAGTGGGCTTGATAGAATCCTTCCATTCATGCTATACTAAAACCAGTTTTAATGCACAGAAAAATTGAAAGCGGAGGATAGCCAATGGATACCAAAAAAAGATCACCCATCGACCGCCTGCTTTTTGCCACCTTTCTGAAAGGCCGCACTTCATCCCGTGATGTATGGGAAGAAAAGGGCGATATGACCCCCGAAGATAACCAGAAGATCATCGAGGAAACCAACGAGATCATCAACAATGATTCCACCTATCCCTTCGTCAGCTACCTGTCCGACCTGCTTGCCAAATCCAAACCCTCCGATGAAGCGGTCAAGAAGCTGCACGACTGCATCGACAAAGTTGCCGCCGCACTGGGGCAGGACAGCACCGATGTGTTCCGTGCGCTCCTTGCAAAGCTGATCGAGGAGCCGGAAGAAAAGCAGACCTTTGACCGTCTGCTGGAGATGGCAGAAAAGTTTGCCGCAAAACACGAATAAAATACCATAGATTCCATAAGCGAGTGACCTGAAAAGGCCGCTCGCTTTTTTGTTTACCATGAACTTGAAGGGAGGAACGCTATGCCAAGCAAAACCGAAGAATATCTTGCCCTTGCCCAGCGCACGGCAAACGGTCTGACACGGTACTGGGAAAGCTGGACGGACTACCTGACCACAGCATCCCGGCTGTACAAGTACAGTTTCCCGGACCAGTTGATGATCTACGCCCAGCGGCCCGATGCCACAGCCTGCGCCGATTACGACATCTGGAACAATCGTATGAACCGCTATGTGCGCAGAGGGTCTAAGGGTATCGCCCTGCTCGACCAGTCCAGCAGTGTCCCCCGGCTACACTATGTCTTTGATGTGAGCGATACCGGGGTTCGGCGCAATTCCCGTGACCCGGAGGTGTGGCAGCTCAACGATGACCTGTTCCAGCCGGTATCAGAAATGCTGGCGCAGGAATACGGCATTCACCATGAACGGCTCAGCCAGCAGATTGCGGACATTGCCGGAAAGCTGGCAGAATCCTACTGGGACAACAACAGCACAGACATCCTCGCCATCGTTGACGGTTCGTTCCTG
>ENA-USUE01000676-USUE01000676.1-human-gut-metagenome-genome-assembly--contig:-NODE-676-length-17512-cov-21.040034_pt1 | contig 17512 bp, 15 predicted proteins | sample MGYA00250060_ERZ773396 | MGnify/ENA primary metagenome ERZ773396 (study PRJEB29103, sample SAMN06111989) | human gut metagenome | biome: human gut; feature: ankylosing spondylitis patient; material...
CCATTATATTTTATTTTTATTCTTGTAGGCAAAGATAATATTTATTGAATTAACCCCTCAAGTTTTTACGTTGATCCCAAAAAACGGTGGTTTTTTAGAGCCGGCAATAATAAAAGCCACCGAATTTAACATTTCTCTCCAGCCATCCGCTCCATTCAGGATTGACGAAATAACCGAATGTGCAACTTCAAAAAGAAAATGATTATGAAACAAGGAACAATGAACATTCTATTTTTCGTTCTGAAAACAAAACTGCTGAAAAATGGCGAGGCTCCAATCCTAATGAGGATTACCATCAACGGGCAATATGAAGAAATAAGAATACAGAGAAGCGTTCCATTAAAGAACTGGAATCCGGCAAAGGGATGCAGCAAAGGAAAAGACAGGGCTTCCATCGAATTGAACAACTATATTTCCGCCCTCACTACACGCGCATACGAAAAGCACAAGGAACTGACCTTTGAGTCGGCACTGATAACTCCAAAGACGATATTAAAGCGTGTGTTCGGAAAGGATGAGACTGTCCGGACGTTGCTTGGAACAGTCAAAGAAGAAATTTCCTCTATGGAAAAGGTTGTTGATATAGACTATTCTCCCGTCACCATCAACCGTTATAAGAATGTGCTCAGAAAACTTGAAACGTTTGTGCCACGTTTTTATGAGAAAGAGGATATTACGTTCCATGAACTTTCCCCTGATTTCATCAAGGCTTTTGATGTTTTCCTGAAGACAGAAGCCGGACTGTGTCGTAACACAATAGTCCGCTACATGAAATGCCTGAAGAAAATCACCAATATGGCAATAGCCAAAGAATGGATGCGAAAAGACCCGTTTTACGGATATAAGATGGAACAGGACGAGACTGATCCGGTATTCCTGACAAACAACGAGCTTCAGGCTATAATGAACAGGGAATTTGATATTCCGAGGCTGGAGCTTGTCAAGGACATCTTTTTGTTTGCGTGTTTCACCGGTCTGGCGTTCGCTGATGTATCCACATTAAGACCGGAACATCTGGAGCAAGACAATAACGGCGACTGGTGGATAAGAAAAGGACGTGTAAAACTGGAGAGAAGAAGAAAGTCAAGTTCCATAGCCAATGTTCCGCTTCTTCTTGTTCCATTGGCAATACTGAAGAAATACGAATCACACCCGATATGCCTTAAACAAGGGACATGCCTTCCTGTTGTCTGCAATCAGAAGGCAAACAGCTACCTGAAGGAGATTGCGGACTTCTGCGGCATCAAAAAGAATCTGACCACACATGCAGCCAGACATACGTTTGCTACGACCGTCACACTGGCAAACAACGTTCCATTACAGGAAGTATCTGCCATGCTCGGACACGCCTCCACAAGAATGACACAACATTATGCAAGAGTCATGGACAGGAACCTGAAGGACAACATGAATATAGTAAGGAGCAAGATGGGGTTATAGAGATAAACCTATCTTATACCTCGCCTAACCGTCTGTAATAATATACAGAGACCAGGCGCTTTCAAGATGAAGCCATCCTCATTTCTTGCAGCAAAGATAGTTGTTTTTCCGAATGATTGCGCAAGGCGGCCCCTGAAGGGGCTTGGTTGCCTGTGAAAAAATCTTCCTCTTGCTGGCGCAAGAGCGTATTTTTTCACGGCAAGCCTTGCGGCAATCATCGGAAAACAAACTAGGGAACGCACAAGAAATAAGAATGCCTACCCACGGGCAGGCTATGTATAACTCAATAATGGAAGATTATGGAAGCGAACAATGTGGAAAAAAGGTTCAATGACTGGTTTACGGTGTCTTATGACAGGTTAAGAAGTCTCGTTGGCAGATACGGGGCACTGGATGAGGACAATTTTCATGACACTTATCTGTTTGTAAGAAAGCAGGTGCTGAATCCGGAAAGGGAAATAAAGGATTATGAAGCATACTTTATCGGATGAAAATCTTTCGACAAGAAAAAGGAAAGTGATGTAATATCAGCCAGTTATGAGCTAGTAAAGAAAAAATTATCAAGGAATTAATTCACCGCCTACAATCTAATTAGGGACATTCAGTAAATAGTATTCAAAAAGATAACTAATTCACACACAAGGCATTGCGAGCTATTTGACTTTTTTGTATCTTTAGGTATTCCCCCGCAAATAAGGTTTGGCAGCCCAAACGGGGGAAATTCCCCAACTAAGATATGGCTAAGATGCAAAATATTTTGGAAATTCACCCTACTTTGGACTTTACAGAATTTGATGTTCTGGAAAAAAAATCGTAAGAGTTTTAATGAGAGTGAGCTTGGCAGACTTTATTCGGTCTTTCCGTTTGAGAGTATGGCAAAAGCCGCAGGTCTGTCTGAACGGCATCTGGGCCGCAGGAATATATTCAGTCCTTCTGCAAAGATCGCCATTATGGTCCTAAAGGCATACACCGGATTCTCTGACAGGTAGCTGGTGGAACATCTAAACGGAAACATACACTACCAGATGTTCTGCGGAATCATAATAGATCCGTCTTTTCCCATAACTAACTGCAAGATAGTCAGTGCTATCCGTAATGAGATGGCATCCCGTCTTGATATTGATTTCCTACAGGAAGTCCTGGCCCCACACTGGAAACCTTATCTTGATAACCTCCATGTCTGCATGACCGATGCCACATGCTATGAGAGCCACATGCGTTTTCCTACGGACATGAAACTCCTATGGGAAAGCCTCGAATGGCTCTACAGATGTATCTGTAGGTATTGTGGGGAGCTTGGCATAAGACGTCCTCGAAACAAATACAAGAATGTAGCGGAGTCCTATCTGTCCTATTGCAAGAAAAGAAGAAGGAAGGCTTCAAGGACAAGAATGCTCAAGCGTCGTATGATCAGACTTCTTGAAAAACTCCTCATACAGAGGGATGAAATTCATAGCGAGTACGGAACCTCGCTCCGGTATACCCAGGATTACCAGAAGCGTCTTTCCATCATCAGAAAGGTTCTTGTACAGGAAAAGGAAATGTTTGAAGGACGGAAAGTCAGTGACCGCATCCTCAGCATTGACCGTCATTATGTACGTCCTATCGTAAGAGGAAAGGAAATAAAATCTGTTGAATTCGGTGCAAAGGTTAACAACATACAGATAGACGGTATATCATTCATTGAACACCTCTCGTTCAAGGCATTTAATGAGGGTATACAACTTAAGGACTGTATCTGTATGCAGCAGAAGCTCATGCATGTGAAGGTAAGATATGCGGCTGCAGATTCCATATACGCCAATAATGCCAATAGAAAGTTCTGTACGAAATATGGGATATCCACCTCCTTTGTGCGCAAGGGAAGGGCGGCAAAGGATGAGTCCTTGAGAAAGGTGCTCAGAAGTGAACTCTCAAAAAAAAGTCGACTCGGCTTGAAGGAAGCTTCGTACTCAAAAACAGCATTATTCGCTCGCAAGAATAAAGGCCAGGAATAGGAAGACGGAAATCCTGTGGATTTTGTTCGGGATACACACGGCAAATGCTGTACTGATTATAGACAAAAACAGACTGAATAAAGCAACGTGACATGATTTTAAGGACAGATCAGAAGAGGTCAACAGACTTCTCCTAGATTATCATGTCTTGTCATTAGTGTCCACTAAAAAATCATAGAAGTTCTTTGAAATAATTGAAATTCAATTTGTTATAAGTGTTTTGGAAGTCAACGGATTTGAATTTACTTTTGCGGTATTAATCAGACCGTTATGCATAAAGACAAGTTTGTTTTTGCTCAATTAACCCGATTCCTTGATCGTAATCACTTCAACTATCTCATAAAGAAGTATGAAGGCGACAAATATATCAAGAGCTATACCTGTTGGAATCAACTACTTACGATGATGTTCGGTCAGCTATCCAATCGAGAGAGTCTCAGAGATTTGATTGTGGCTATGGAAGCTCATACTGGGAAACTTTACCATCTCGGAATCGGGAAGTCTGTAACTCGGAGCAATCTTAGTAAGGCTAATGAGCAACGTAACTACCGCATCTTCGAAGAGTACGCAACATTCATGATTGCCGAGGCCCGCAAGCGTAGAATCAATAAAATATTCGAACTTGACGGTCATGTTTATGCATTTGACTCTACAACGATTGATCTGTGCCTGTCAGTGTTTGAGTGGGCTAAATTTCGCAAACAGAAAGGTGGAATAAAGTTGCATACGCTCTACGATATTGAAGCGGAAGTACCTGCATTTGTGCATATTACACCTGCCAATATTCACGATTCAAAGGCTATGCCTGAAATTCCATATGAATCAGGAGCGCATTATATATTCGACCGAGGGTATAACGATTTCAACAACCTTAATACAATAAATAGTATAGGTGCTTTCTTCGTTGTACGAGCCAAAACAAATGTACGGATCAAGCCTAAAACCTGGAAACGAAGATTGCCAGAAGGTGTAGTATCGGATGTAATCGAATGCTTTACAGTTTATAAAAGTTCTAAGGATTACCCTGAGGCACTTAGAAAACTCATCATTGAAAATCCTGAAGACGGTACACGATACATCTTCCTGACAAATAATCTTGACGCATCTGCGGAGTTAATATCATTACTTTATCGAAACAGATGGAGTGTTGAACTGTTCTTCAAATGGATAAAACAACATCTCAGGATTAAGAAGTTCTAGGGAACATCGGGAAACGCTGTACGCATACAAATCTATTGTGCAATAATCACTTACTGCTTAGTAGCAATAGTCCAACACGATATGAAATTAGAACGCAGCATCTATGAAGCTCTCCAAATACTCGGAATTTCTCTGACTGACAAAACACATCTCAGTGGCTTGTTTGACAAATCGAATTTCAAAAATGTCAAAGACCGATATGATTCAAGTGAACCGAATTTATTTAATTTTTAACCTTGTCCATTTTTAGTGGACAGTAGTGATGTCTTGTCTGATAAAATTTGTGGGGAAATAACGAAAATTGTGATAAAAATGACATATGGAGTGATTTTGCCATATCATCTTCATATGCCATCCTATTTTTGTAGGACATTTACTGAATATCCCTCTTTATGCAATATTCCCAATCACAATCTACAAATTAAAAAATAGAACACCTACATAAACCTAATTACTAAAAATGACAAAAGCATTTCTTACAGGCACAAAACGTAATCAATAATTTTGCGTCAAAGATGAATTATGCAATACGGCGTTCTGTGGAAAGGGGAACACCCACAATGGCGAATCTGGTTTCAAAGTAACAATGCCACCATAATCAGGTCCTAAATCGCGGACTATGGTCTCGGCATAATCAGTCTCGGAGTTCCAACGCTTCCGGTCGCAGAAATTTTCGAAGGTATTAATAAACTCCACACGCTTCGAGTCCTGCAATAATTTCATGGTTTCGCGCTCAGTCAGTCCAACAGCCAAGTCAGCGTAAGGCTGATAGTTTTCGATACGCATAGCTCGTACTCGGTCAATACAAGAAAGCCCACCTTGCAAGTCCCCCTGCCTGATAAGACATTCAGCAGCCAAGTAATACATAGACTCTGAACGGAGTCCGTAAACGTTCCATTTGATGTCTGACACATTACATTGTAGGCAGCCATCAGGAAGGGTTGGATATGGTTCCTCCCAAGCCTTGACACCTTCGCTCAGATAATATTTATTCACATAGTCGTCAGGGGATATCCGTGTGCCCACATCAGGAGTGATACAAATGCCATACAAATCACCCAGATTGCTGTTATCACACCATATAAGATAATAATTATTTTGCGCCGTCTCGTTCACCACCCAGTTTCCACTGGCTTTCACTGTAGTACGATCTTCAATATGCCCGTTCACCGCAAGGGCAAGATTAGCGTAGTGCAGTGCCTCGTCATAATGTTTCATCTGAAACAGCACTTTGGCGCGCACACCGTAACCAAAGTCCACTCCGAAGCGACAAGGATCATCCACATGACTCTGTATCAGTTTGGCCAAAACTTCATCACTACAGTCGGCTAATATCCGTTCATATACCTCTTTCAAAGTCAGTTTAGTTTTCTGCTCTCCCACATTGGTATTATCCACGTAAGCTATGCCACCCAGCTGTGCAGCTGTTGCCTCGTCATATTGCTTGGCGTGCATGTTGACCAACAGAAAATGATACCAGGCACGCAACACCTGTGCCTCAGCAATGATGCGGATACGCTTGGCTTCATCTCCGTCGGCCTCGGGCGCCTTAGAGATGACCACGTTCATATAATTAATATTGCTGTACAAATTTTCATATAAACTGCTTGAAGTGGTCAGATTGACACGATCTACTGTTTCGTCATACTTCACAAGTGCATAGGTCACACTGTTAGAGTTAGCCAGCAAGTCCGGCAGTCCATCCCACTTAGTGTACATATTGTTGCACAGCATCTCAAACTGATTCTCTGTCTGATACAACATCGGCACCTGATTCAGTAATGTTTCCAGGTCATCCACACTATTCAAGGTGGTCTCACCCAAAGGCACAATATCCAACTTGTCCTCACAGGCAGTAGTGCAACACAGCATGACAGCTGTCAGCACAGCAGTAAATATCTTTTTAGTTGTCATAGTCTTGTACATTGTTAAAGATTGAAGAATAGGCTCATGGTGTAACTGCGCGGCACACGGTTATAGTTGGCTCCGGTCAAGGGATTTACCGCTTCGGGATCAAGTCCCTTGCTGTTACGTGCCCAAGTGCAGACATTATTAACCTGAAAACGCAAGCGCAAATCATTCAGACCGATGGCCTTACAGATACGGTCACTGAAGTTGTAACCAAAGACAAGATTACGCAACTTCACATACCCAGCATGTTCCACATTGGTGTGACGGTAGATACCGTAGCTGGTCTCACTGTATTTCTGCGCCATGTATCCGTTACCCGGCACATCCTTGTCACCCTGCCAGTAACGCAGGTAATCCTTGCTGACAGCCCCGTTGCCGAAAATGGCCTTGTAGCCCCCGCTACTTCCGATGTTCGCTCCCCAGGCATCATTATCAGTGCGCATGTAATGTCCACCATAAAAATTGAACATAGCCGACACAAAGAAACCGTTCCAAGTTATTTCAGGTGTAATGGCACCGCTGATGGTAGGTGTATAAGTACCCGAGAATACTGCATCCTCCACTTCAAAAGCCCCACTTCCCACAGGCTCGGTGCGGACATTACCTTCTTTGTCCTTCCAGCCCAGCAAGTAAACACCCTCTTTTTCAATCAATCCCACATAATTCACCGAAAACAATGAGTTGAGTGGGTAACCTTCGTGCAACGAAGTCCTCAGGTATTCAGCTCCCGATTCGGGATAATGCGACACCTTCGTCACTTTATTTTTGTTGTAAGCCAAGTTGAATCCTAAGTTAATGCCCAGGTCACGGCGTTTCTTGGCTGGCAAAATTCGTCCATCCAACTGGAGTTCAACACCTGCATTGGTCATTTTCCCGTTATTAATAGTCAGTGATGTCCATCCTGTGGTAGGATCTAAATCCGTTGAAGTCAACAAGTCGCTCCCTTTCTTGCGATATATATCCAATGATCCGTTTAAACGGTAGCCCAACAAAGCAAAATCCAAACCTGCATTCCATGTAGCCGTTTTCTCCCAACGCAACTGGTCGTTAGGCGGTGTTTTCAAACTGCCCACCAAATTGCCGTTGTACTGATTGGTATTCAGTCTGGCGGTAAGGTACGATGAAACAGACGAATCGATGTTACCCGTCAGACCAAAACTGGCACGCACCTTCAGCACGTTCATCCACTCAATCCTCTTCAAGAAGGCTTCGTTATGTAGATTCCAGCTGGCTCCTACTGACCATAAGGGACGTCCACGGAATTTCGGGTCAGTGCCGAAGAGGTCGGTACGGTCTACGCGATATGAACCGAACAAACTGTAGCGGCTGTCATACACATAATTTGCTGTAAAATAATACGAATAATACCGGTGTAACACCTCGCTGGTAGAGAATGTCTTCGGAGCACCCGACACACCGTAGTTAGTACCCAGCACACCTGTATAAGGATTGTTGATGAACCCCCAATCCGTCAGCAGATTCTTGTTGGTCTGTGTCTGATGATTGTAACCATACTTCAAATCCCAGTCTGTCGTAGTATGCGTCTGTCGGTATTCAAATCCAGCCAGCACATCTACGGCATGTGAACCAAAAGTGCGGTTGTATTGCGTTTGTGCCCGGAATGTATAAAACTGACTTGAAGTGTTATTCGTCTGCAGCAAATCACCGTCTGGTATGGCATGGTTCAGGTCGAGACTGGTCTCTTCTTTCATACCTAAATGTGGGTCAGTCCAGTCGATGTTCGGGTCAAACCAATCAAAATCGGGGTCTACCACCCACTCTGTGATATATTGTCCTGTAGTGTAGAGGTTGTAGAGACTGCGCATATAGTGTGACTCATTGTTGTAGCGAGTCTGCGTACGTGATGTAATGTCTTCATATTGGAACTGTGCCTGAGCTGTCCAGCCTTTCACCGGCAAGCTGAAAAGCGTCTTCACGTGCGTGCGCACATTGGTATAACGATATTTACTAAAGTTATAATTCATTTCTTCTGCGTAGTTATAAGTCGGGTCTTTCAGCTCATATTCAGCGTTGTCGAAAGCCTTCTCACCGGGATAAACATCAGCCTCCATACGCCGCAGGGTACCATCTTCGTTGTACATGCTTTCATAGGCCATGAACGAATTTATATTGTCATAGTAGCCTCCGAGAGCGCGGTACTTCGAACGATTGTTCAGCACATTCACTCCAAACGACATATTCCACCATTTGTTCACCTTCAAATCACCATTATAACTGAAAGAGAGGGAATTGTCCTGTTCTTTCTTTGCTCCGCGGTTATCGCCCATGTAATTAAAAGCAATACTCGAACTGAGTGCTTTGCCTTTGACACGAATGCCCAAATTATACTGCTGGGTAATTTGAGTACGATCGTGCATATCACGCCATTCACTACGATAGTCGTTCTGGCTCCAGCGGTCGAGAGTGGCGTTCAAATCGGCATCACTCAACAGTCCCTGATAGTTCTGCAACAAAAGGCGCATGACGTGCGATTGAGTGAAGATGCGTCCGTCGGTGGCGGCTTTAATTTCGTCTTGAATGAGGTTAGGGTCTTCTTGCAGCATGGCATTGAAATTATACTTCTCCAGCTGAATAATGTCAGCAGCTGAAGCCCAGTTATAGTTGCTGTAATCCTGCCGTTCACTCACCACAAGGTCAGCGTTGAAATCAATAGAAAGATGGTCTTCCTTAGCTCGTTTGGTTGATATGACAATAACCCCGTTAGATGCCCTCGCACCATAAATTGCTGCAGCCGATGCATCTTTCAGCACAGTGATATTTTCGATGTCATAAGGATTCACACTATCAATACCACCTTCAATAGGCAATCCGTCCACTACAACCAACGGACTGGTACGCGCATTAAAAGTACCGACACCACGGATAGTAATGGCATTTTCACCAGTAGTATTAGGATTACTAGTCACTGTCACCATACCAGGGATTTTCCCTTCCAAGTTACTGGTAATGTCACCCGTATAACGTTTGTCCATATCCTTCGACGTGAGGTTCTGGAAAGAACCGGTGGCGTTTTCTCGCTTGATATTCTGGTAACCTGTCACAATCACTTCATCCATCAATGTGATATCAGGTTCCAATGTGAGACGTACGTATTTGGACTCCGGCAGCAAACGAATCTGAGTAGTCTTCATACCAATGTAAGATACAATGAGTACAGGTTTCTTCCCTTTAACCAGAAGCGAGAAGTTGCCATCTATGTCAGTGACAGTACCAAGCTCTGTACCCTCAATGCGTATGGAAGCACCGGGCAACGGCTCCCCGTTTTCATCAAGGATAGTACCTACCACTGTTTTCTGTTCAATATCGTGAACAGCCTGCCTTACCGGCTTGCTATCCACACTTTGAGCATGGAGCATGAGCGGCAATGCAGTGCCCGCCAACCCCAACAAGATATAAGATAAATGTTTCATTCTTTTACTAGAATTCAAGATTGTTAAATATAAAATTCAAGCCATGCATCGACAGACGGTTCAACGAGCCAAAGCAGCATCAAGCACTGTAGTAATGTCCTTATTGGACGGACGAGCTGCATTCACCGAGAGGATTCGTCCATCGGCTCCCACGATAACAAAACGCGGGATGGAATTAATGCTCATGTCTTCAAGGAATTTACTTCCGCTGTTTTTGTCGAAAATATAGTTGGGCCAGGCAGGTTGATCTTTGTCTATCTTTTTTTCCCAAGCTTTCCGGTCATCATCTTGTGAAATGCTGACAAAGACAATGCGCTCATTTTCTTTATATTGTTTCCATACTTTCTCAAAATAAGGTATTTCATGGCAACAAGGAGCACACCACGTAGCCCAAAAATCAATATAGGCCACCTTTCCACGGATGACATCGGCCAAAGTGGTACGGCTGCCATCACGTGCAATCAAGGTGGGATTTTCTGGCAAAAGATCTCCATCTTTAATGCGTTTGGCGCGTTCGGCCAGTACCTTTTCAATATTTTCCTCTATGCGCGGTACCTTGGCCAATTGGGGTGCGATGGCTGCCCGGAATTCATGAATGGTACTATCAGACGGTTGATACATGAGAAACATATTGCACAACGTGTTAATAAGACTTTTCTTATTACTTTCATTGGTCAGCACACTGTCCACTTTCTTTATCTGACGTGCAAAGAAATCTTCCAAATCAATACGTCCACCGGAATTTACACCCAAATCGGCATTGTTATACCAATAGTTGAGCAACCCGCTCAAACGGGTAATGTCAGCATTAGGATCGATAGTAGCAATAATTGAATCACTTTGCAGCTTATTGTCAGTCTGATTCATCATGCGCTCCAAGGCCAGATTCTGAAGGAGATAATATTTATATGTAGCATCAGCCAACTGTTGATATCTAGCACGAACTTCACTATCAATCACTCCATCCAAAGCCTTTTCTACGGTTTCTCGGCTTTTTTCCAGACGTGTATTCCATTCAGCGGAATCGAAAGGATGGTCAGGTGTAGGCTTGAAGGCCCAAGGAGAAAAGGTGTGATATAGGGTATTAAGAAAAGTACAGCGGTCAGCATTATCACCCTTGAAAGTGACATTCTCCTCATCAATAACAATATGAGTAGAACAGCCTTCTTTTACATAAGCACCATAAATATCTTGCCCTACATAAATATATAGATCAGCCTCATCGCCTTCCAACTTTGGATTGTAAATAAAAGAACCGGTTGAATCTGTAATCAATTCTTCCACATAGTTATCTCCCAGATAGTCGTAAACGAAAGCAACTTTGGTGGGTTCAGTCACGTTCAGGATTCCTTCCAGCAAGGGTGAATCAGCCTTGCGGGTACAACTTTGTCCAAGTATCGCTGTCAATGCCAGCAGGAACGCCTGTTTCAGGTAATGAGTAATAGCTTTGTTCATGTGTCAAAATTTTAATTGTTTTCTATCATTTTTTATAACAAAAAAACAGAAAAACAGCACAAATTCAAAGCCTTATATTTTCGTGATTCATCAATTTGACGGATGAAGAAAAAGAATACTACATTCCCTTCAGTTGTGAACGGTAACAGGCTGGCGTCATGCCGGTGCCAGACTGGAAGCAAGCATAAAATGTTGAAAGCGAACTGAACCCGACCTCAGCAGCTATCTGCTTCAACGGTTTGTTAGCTGCTAAATCTGAAATTTCAACAATGGCTTGACGAATACGATATTCATTGACCAACTGTGTGAAACTTTTCCCAGTAGTCTCATTAATCGCTTTTGACAGATAAGTACGGTTCGTACCCAAACGGTCTGCCATGGAACTGACAGTAAGCGAGGGGTCTGTAAACAGCTGTTCTTCTATCATCAACGTTGTGAAACGTGCCATCAGGTCATTCAGTTTATTTGTGAGGGCAACCGAAGCCTGCCCACCCTGCCGCATCTTCTCCATTTGCGCCAGCAACATTTTTTCCCGGTGCAGACATTCCCGGTTTTGTGATACAATGGCATTGTACAACCGAATTTTCTTCCGGTAGAAAAAGCAAATCAGACCCAATGCCACGAACACCGCCACCAGTATACCGCTCAAAACAGCAGTACGGTAACGATTGTTCAAAATAACCAATTGCTGTTCGCTGATTTGCTGCTCACGCGAGTAAATATCATGCTTAATGCGCGCTTCCTGGGTGGCCCGTTCACGCACCTCATCAAACAGACGGTCTTGGTAACCCATGTATTCCAACGTGCATTCCAGAGCCTTTCCTGTCTGCCCTGCCTCACGATAACACAAAGCCAGTTCTTTCAGCAAGCGTCTCTTATGAATGAGCATACCGCTGTCATCCACATGACCAAGCGCATATTCCAAAACCTCGATAGCATTTTTCACTCGGTTGTCTGCACGCAACAGACGAGCGTATTCCAGATAAACTATCGTAATAGTAGAAGCCGACGCAGTGGGAAAGTTCTCCATCGCCTGTGCATAAAGTTCGTAGGCCTTATCTGTTTCTCCACACTTAGCGTGCAACATAGCTTGCAACAGACATATATCCGACTTAGTTCCGAACCCCTGAGTGGTATGCATCTGGCAAACAGCCTCAATAGCCATACGAGCCGGACGTAAACTGTCAGAGGCCAAATAGTACAGAGCCGTATTCATTGTCCCATAAAAAAGAGGAATAGGTTCTTTGATCTTATGAGCAATGTCTACAGCCTCTTCGGCATACACAAGTCCGGAAAAATCGTTACGCATGAAGTAAGCTCCCGATATGTTGGACAATATCATAGCATACTGCCGGCGATTATCTGTGTACTTGGCCTCCTCCAAAGCCTGAAAGTAATAAGAGATAGCTGTATATACGTCATCATAGGCAAACATGGCATAGTTGCCGAACCCATTCAATGCCAGCATCAATGCTTCATGATTATGGTGCTGTGTTGCCAAGGCCCGTGCTGTCTCCAGGTGTGTATAACCTTCAGTACTCCACTTTGATTCCGTATTGGCCAATCCCAATATCAGATGGCCATACAATTGGCCGTAAGCACGGTCGTTCTGAAGTTCCCCCAATTCCAGCAAGCGTTGGCCATATTTTCGAGCCAGAGCAGTATTACCTTGGTATAGATAATGAAAAGCCGCTTCACGCAGCTTCCCCTTATCAGCAGGCAGCGGTTCGGTATCTCGCACCGAAAGAGTATCTGCAATAGCGGACAAGGATAAAATCCACAACAAGAATATCAAGATGAAGCGTATCGGCATAGTAAAACAGTAAAAAAAAAGTTTTTTCAAAACAAAGTAAAGCAAATTATCTGAAACCGCCAATTTTTAATGACAGTTACATCTATATTCATGCACAGCTCTTTCATTTCAAGAAACTGAATGTATCAAAATAAAGAATAGAGATAGGCTATAAGTACAACCATTGCTGTTCGGAGAAATTTTACCACAGCTTAAGCCGTATATTAAGATCATTATCTTCCGAAACATTAGCTGTGAGGCCTGTTTGATTAAATATATCTTTAATATTGCCTCTTCTGAAGAGGACTTGACCAATAGAATTTGAAATATAATGAAGTCTATCATGGCCAAGTTCAGGCTGGAAAGCAAATATGCCCATCCGGATAAATATTTCTTTCTTCGATGTGGGGAAGATGCGGATTTCCTTTCTCCGGATGACCTGAACAGCTATGAAAAACTGGTGAAGGACATTCTTAACTTTATCAGAAGAAAATTCTCATATCAGGAATACAGGATGTTTACGTTGCGTTTTTATGAATCAGACTTTTCATTCAAGGCGTTGGGTGAATGTATGGGTATATCGGCAAGTGCCATTTCAGGAAAAGTAAACACGATCATGGATACAGTACGGTCAAACCGGGGATTCTCATGGAGAAGCCAGATGCTGGCAGTAGAAGGATTCATATCCTAATCCGTTAGTTTATTGTATCACCCTTAAAACAGAAACTTATGGCACTGATAGTATATAACAAGGAGAACTCACGTCCGCAGCAGGTAGTTTATCAGGGGAAGCGGACAATCAACATGGACAGCAAGGGAACGGTTTACCTGTCAAAGACAATGTCCATCGAACTGGGGATTCTCGGTGGAGGACGGATTAATTTCGCACACGATGAGGATACGGGAGAATGGTATATCTGCCATACAATGGACAAGGACGGTTTCACGGTATGGAAAGATAAAAGGTGTGCCAGATTCTCTGCCGGATTCATCGTCAGAAGAATCATGCTCCAGGCAAAAGTGGAAAGGAAGACTGTACAGTTTATGATTGCCAAAGCTCCCATAGAGGTGGGAGGTACAGTATATTACAAGATTCTGCTTTCCAATCCGATTTTCAAATAGCAAGAAGAAGGTGGCTCAGAAAGATCCATTATCAGATAATGGTGATGGATTTTTCCGGGCTATATTGTTTAGATTTTTACATCATACTATTTGGAGCATTAGGATATTGTTTTGTCAGGGCATTATATTGGCATAATACTATGTCCTGACAATATTATAATATGGGGGTACTATGTTATTGCAATATTATGTTGTCAGGGTATTATGTTGTTGTGTTATCATATTATTGCAATATTATGTTGTTAGGGTATTATGTTGCTATGTTACTATGTTATTGCAATATTATGTTGTTAGGGTATTATGTTGCTATGTTACTATGTTATTGCAATATTATGTTATTAGGGTATTATGTTGTTATGTTACTATGTTATTGCAATGTTATGTTATTAGGACATTATGTTGTTGTGTTATTATGTTATCAGGATATTACACGATTGCAATATCACAACAGAGTTTATTTTACATACACGCTGATTATCAATATATTACAATCATTATTAAGCAGCGCATACAACTTCACTATAACAATCTACATACTATTATATGATACAGATTGATATGTAATATTTGTAAATCAGGATGCCATAGTACAATACAGCATAAAACTTTCAATATTGAATATTTAAATTTCGGCAAATAACTAAATATCAGGTACTCCATTCACACGATATTCAACTCTGCATACAGGTTTGTCACAAACAAACTGATATTTACATTTTTCATCAGGTAAATATGACTCTATTTTATAGCTATAAATGGGCATGGAGCCACAATCCACTTAAAGTGGATTTTCTGTTCAAACGAACATGAGGGTGTGTCAAAATGCATACCCTCTTTTTTTATGACAAAGCAAGTCGAGCAAGATGAATACCACATATAATAAAATGATGAATGAAGCGAATACGCTAAACAGAATATTAATAGATTCCGCAACGAGTGCCCAAAGTTTAGGAACAGTCTCTTTAATGGTATTCATTATATTTTCTTCACTTAAGATTCGGTTCAGTGCCTGAAGGTCGATATGTCTGTGGATAAATTCCGAAAGAGTAGGAGGCACTGTTCCGGAACGATAAGCACCATTAGTCAGATAAGTAACCAACAGATCGTTCATTCGTCCTATTTCGGCAAGCATTGGGGGCACTAAAAGGTAAAAAATGGCAATTCCTACTATGGTAATGCTGAACAATGCGCAGAAAATAGAAATGATCCTGCTTTTAAAGCGTAATTTATACTGGAAAAATTTGACGAGCGGATAAATCATATAAGCGATAAGCCATGCCACAAAAAAAGGTAGCAGTACGCCGCTGAGCCTTTTAAAAAGTATCAGTAATCCCACAATGAGCGCACAGCAGATAGAACCACGTATGAAACTATCAAATGTAATCTTTTTCCTTTCCATAATAATCTGACGTTTGATGTGCGACCTCACCGGAAATGTCCGGGCTTTGCTACCGTGAGGTCATTATGATTTTTCTTTGTCCTCTTGCAGGGCTTTCTGGTAACACTCCCGACATAAAGGTTCGTATTCGGCTGTTTCACCCAATAGCACCTGTTTGTCGTTTTTCACCGTACGGTGTGAAAAAGAGGCTAATTGTCCACATTTTACACAAATGGCATGTACCTTGGATACTTCGTCGGCAATGGCACACAAAGCCGGCATCGGACCAAACGGTATGCCTTTGAAGTCCATGTCCAATCCGGCTATGATGACACGTACCCCGTTGTTTGCCAATTGATTGCATACATCTATTAATCCACTGTCGAAGAACTGTGCCTCGTCAATGCCTACCACATCAATTTCGGATGTGAAAAGCAGTATGCTGGCTGAAGAGTCGATGGGGGTGGAGGAAATGGTATTACTGTCATGTGAAACAACGTCCCCCTCAGAATAGCGCGTGTCAATGGCAGGTTTGAATATCTCTACGCGTTGGCGGGCAAACTTGGCCCGCTTCATGCGACGGATCAGTTCTTCGGTTTTTCCTGAAAACATGGAACCGCAAATTACTTCAATTCTTCCTCTTCTTCTCGTCTCTTGTATATGATCTTCTGAAAATAATACCATGCTGATGTATGTTATAATTGGTTGCAAAAGTAATAGTTTTATTGGCTTCTCGGTGTTTTTTCATTATTTATTTCTACATTTGCGAAGTCATTCAAGAAGAAATTCAGATGTAGATATGCAAGCATTGTTGAACGATATAGAATTGGATATTCAGGAACTTAAATGCCTGATGGAGGCCGTTTCGCGTAAACCGGACTCTGCTTTGCGTGAAGTGGCAAAGAGAAATATTGTGCAAATGCGTGGCCGGTTGGACATCTTACTGGAACAGTTGGACCGGGGAGCACTACCGGAAAACGAACTTCCTGACCGGATTATAAATCCAATGCCGGAACCTGTGTCAGCAGCAGCAGCAGCAGAAGAAGAAGAAGAAGAAGAAGAAGAAATAGTTGTGGGTAACCCGGAGAAAGATGAAGAGCCTGTAATAGTTCCGGAGGCTCCGGAGATGCCGGAATCTGAACAATTGGAATTGCCTGAAGTGACCGTAGAACCGGCACAATCGGCTGAAGTATCTATGAAGATTGAAACCAATACGGCTTCTACACCTATTTTGGCCGAGCGGATTAAAACAGCTGGAGATTTACGCCGTTCAATCAGTCTGAATGATTCGTTTCGCTTTTCCCGTGAACTGTTTGGGGGAAGCATGGAGCAAATGAATCATGTGTTGCAACAGATTGGGGAGATGCATTCACTGGATGCAGCTCTTGTTTTCTTATCTTCTAAAATAAAGGTGGAAGAGGAAAATGAAGCTAAAGCTGATTTAGTGGAACTTCTCAAAAAGTACTTTATATAAAAACGTGATTATTAGGATATGGGAAAACTATATGTGGTACCGACGCCGGTCGGGAATTTGGAGGACATGACATTTAGGGCTATTAAAGTCCTGAAGGAGGTCGACTTGATTCTGGCGGAGGATACCCGTACTTCCGGAATCTTGCTGAAACATTTTGAGATTAAAAACGTGATGCAATCCCACCATAAGTTTAATGAACATAAAACGGTGGAAAGTGTTGTTAATAGAATAAAGGCAGGAGAAACCATTGCTTTGATTTCGGATGCCGGTATTAAAATTCCTTTGCCGGGCTTAGGGTTACACGACAAATAC
>ENA-USUE01000694-USUE01000694.1-human-gut-metagenome-genome-assembly--contig:-NODE-694-length-17265-cov-9.419537_pt1 | contig 17265 bp, 11 predicted proteins | sample MGYA00250060_ERZ773396 | MGnify/ENA primary metagenome ERZ773396 (study PRJEB29103, sample SAMN06111989) | human gut metagenome | biome: human gut; feature: ankylosing spondylitis patient; material...
GGCATCGAACTTAAAGTGGTCCTGACTCAAGACAGAAAGGCGTTCGCCCGGTCCCAGTGTCACACTTCCTTTCGTAGCCCAGACAAGAAATAAATGAGACATGTCCTCCTGACCGGGCAGCAGCAATTGCCTGGTTAGCTCCTTTGCCTCCATATGAAAGGCAATATTCTGCATCTCCTATTGTCTCACCCGGTTCAGGCAGGTGACTGACGCGGGCAATCAAATCAACATTCGTGCTACCGACCACAACTATTTTCTTACATTTTTCCATTTCATCATTAGATATATAAATTACCATTTAAAGTCCCGCATAAATAATCAAACCGATTCCAGACAAGAACAGAATGAACATACATGTCAGTAAAGTTCTGTTTATTTTAGGACCTCCCACAAATTCTTTCCAAATAAATACGCCCCAGAATGCAGCCACCATCGTAGCACCTTGTCCCAATCCATATGAAATGGCTGCACCGGCTTTTTCCGTAGCCAACAAACTGAACAGATTGCCAGTACCCCAGATTATACCACCCAATATTCCTACAGCATGCAGACGGAAACTACCAGCAAAATAATCCCCATAAGATGTAGATGTACCGACAAAAGGACGCCTCATGGCGGCTGTATTGAAAATGAAGTTACTGGTGAAAATACCAATAGAAAAAATCACCATTGCTGTATAGGGGGTCATCTTACCGACTTCAGGACATTCAAAATTCTGCAAATCCATAGAACTTGCAATAAAGCGGAAAAAGAAAGACATCATAATACCTGCCACTATAGCTATCACAATACCTTTTGTTTTTTGTTGCTCCCCACCTTTTCCCATATTCTTATAGGCCCAAGCATTAAAGACAATCGCCACAATCACCAGCAGAACTCCTAAGAAAAGGAATACCGGACTACCTTGCGGTGCATTAAAATAATTAATGAATACTCCCAGAACCAAAGCCAGCCCTACTCCCAATGGAAAGGCCACAGACATACCTGCAATAGAAACAGAGGCAGAAAGTAGAATATTGGAAAGGTTGAATATGACACCCCCGATAAGAGCCGAAGCCAGATTAGATGCGTCAGCCTGCAACAAATCATCAACAAAACCTCGTCCCAATTCCCCTACGCTCCCCATTGTAAACGCAGCCAGAAGTGACAAAAGTAACACACCTATTACATAATCCCAATAGTAGAGTTCGTATCGCCAGACACGACTGCCCGCCAGCTTCTGGGTATTGCCCCAAGACCCCCAACACAGCATTGTTATAAAACAAAACACTACTGCCAACGAATAATTTTCAATGATAAACATAGTATTAGAATTGATTTATTAGAATTAAATACTCAAACAGTTACTGACCACAAAATTAACCTGCAAAAAGGATTTAGCATATAATAAATGTCCCAATAAATAATACAAAAGTCTCAATCCCATTCCAAACTATTTCACATCTTATATCCTGAGACTATTTTACCTTTTCTACAGTCAAATAGTCCAATCCTATCAATGAATTAACTGCCTTTTCATTTTTATCCAGCTGTACAAGTTTCAAGAAATTCTCCCCTTTCTTCAGCTCCAATATACCTAGTTCAACTGTCATCATGCTCAACTTTGAATTATAAGTATCAACAGAGGGAAGAACCGGACTTTCATTTACCTCAACAGAAAAGCGACCATAATCTGGGGCAATCGTAAACCTGCACTTTACCGAATATTTTCCTCCCTCATCAACCACAAAACCTAAATTAGCACAATCTCCTTTCCTACTTTCTCTCCATATAAACTGTACTCCATTACTCCAATTCATCTCAGGAATACACTGCGTTCGTTCCATGCCACCAGTTACAGAAATATTCATAAATTCTCCCTCCACTTTTCCATTTTTGTCAACAGAGTTACTCACCAGGTCATTCTTATGCTTCGCTATATCAATTACAGCCATCTTTTCTTCTGGTTTCCGGTTCGTTTTTCCTCCCGGAAGCATATACCAATAAGTAGTCGGTGCGTAATTGACATATGTCGCACTCTGATGCCAAAATTCCATATCAAAAACAAGAGATTTCTTAAACGTTATGCCATCCAACCCACGATATCTCAAATTTGCCACGTGTCCAGGCTGATAAGCTCCTGTGCCATCGGGTTGGGCAATAAAAGGATGTTCAAAGAAATTTGGCATACACCAAGCATAACCGTAATAATCCTCCGTCCCGGTCCCAAAATGTGACGGGAAACTTTCTCCATCAATATATACCTTTTCATCCCCTTCACCCCACCAATCACCAACTGTATTAAAGATTGTTATAGCATCACCAACATAAACACCTTGACCAGTTAAAGTTACAAAGTTTATGTCTTCTGCATCCAATGTCCCATTGATACTCTTATGTAACCCTGTATATTTACGATGATATTCCATCCAGCCTACGCCGAAATACATGGTTCTCTCATTCCATTCCCAATCAGACGAATAAACAGTAAGAGATGTACTCACTACTTCAGTTCTCAAATTCTCCAGAGAAATTTCACATTTATCTTTATACGGCATCACCCAATAACAAGTCATCATAGAATCTTTGCTTACAGTAGTATAAAACGAACTATAAGGCGAAAGACGATTACCCGTTCCATAAAAATCACCAACCGGACACCAAACTGTCTGATTACCATCAAAAGTAATTCTAAGTATCACGGAACGTAAAGCTTGAGCCAAATCATCAGCAGATAGTTTAAGTTGTATACCACGTATAGCTCCTCCACCCTCTAGAACAATCCGATTCTCTCCCGATAAATTCGTAATAGCCTTATCCCCAGATACTTTTTTTTGATATTTTCCTTCAAGAATAGGTTGTTCCATCAGTTCTCTCTGTGTACCATCAAGTACATCAGCTTCCTTTTTCAAATCATCCAAAGTAAATGTTTTTACAATACTTCCCTTATCATATGTGCGATAGTTTACACTATAAAAGAAGTTCTCTCCGGGTGGACGATTCCCTGCTGCAGTGATACCAGGAGTTTCATAAGTAATCTTGCAATGCTTTGCATAAGGAATCGGTAAATACAAATCATGTCCCCGTTGTTTATAAGGAGTCAAAGGAGATACAGACGTAGATATAGGCGCATCTGCCAGAAAGTGACCACTGATAAGACTCAGTACCTCACCTTCAATAGCTGGTATATCCGAATCATCCAAATAAAAACGTAATATACCGTTATCATTATAGTTGGCCACCGTAATCCATATACGTACTACAGCACCAGGTCCTTCTGCGTCAAACATAACAAATTCCCTACGTCCATCCTTTTCTTCCGTACGAAGAAACTGGCTAAAATCCCAATTAGCAAACCAGTCATAAGAACCTTTCACTGCATGATCTGAGAAACGGTCATAACTGCTGAACTGCCGCACAGTGTAATATGGAGATGGATAATCAACCAATGACTCACGGTTGGTCATCTCCTGCAACAAAGAGGAAAAAGTTATCTCATTACCATTAGCAAACGAAGAAAGTATAAACACCTGCATCAGCAAGACCAAAAAGAATTTACTACATGTCATTATTTGTCATGATATTAAAATTATACCAGATATTTTCTATACCAATACATAAGCTCCCTTACAGTCCATACATAGTCTTAGTCAGTATCCCGACGTCAAACGTTGGGGTGTATTCAAATATTTATGGACTACCGGATCTTCCAGTGCCTCTGGAGTATTCACAATAGACATCGGAATATAATACGAATCAGCCATATCAGTGAGCTGCTCAACAGACTGTTTCCCTTCACGGTATGTCAAATCAAACTCAAAATTCATTTCACCGGGAGAATCTACACAGAAGTTAACTACCCATAAGTTATTGTAAAGCATACCATAAAGTTCATTTTCTTTTTTAGGAGCATCCTGCAATCGCATCCCCATATGATGTCCTCCAAAACTGACAATTGGAACGTCTCCTGACGACCAGATCCGTGCACCATCCTCCGCTTCATATTTCACCCAGCTGTCTATAACAAAAAAGTCCTTGCATGAGTTAGGTATTTGTTCTTTGTACAGTTCATAAGGAATTCCTCCATTGGTAGCAACCGGTTGTCTACAATCCTGAGGAAAAGGAAACTTAGCATAGAATACTTCTGGTGCTATTGATGAAATTCTGTCAAAGAAAATATTAACCTTCGCTCTCGGAACCTCTTTGAAAATCTCAACCTGACGGTTCATATTCTTCACCCTTGGATGTTCCATATCCTGCGAAACAATCCATGAATAAGGTGTTTCTCTCACTTTAGCCTTACTTTTCGGTTTTGCCCACTCCATTCTAGTAATCTCATTGAACTTCTCTATACGTTGTGCTTCATCCATATGCATATAGATATCACCTTGAGACCATCTGTCCATATCATTGAAGTGTACTACCATGAAGTCGGCAAGCCCTTCCGTAAACAACGGTTCATCCATACCTTTCCAGCGTGCAGATGTCACCCAACCGTTCTTATCAAAAAATAACTCCGGCAAATCTATTTTCTTATCAATAATCTCTACCTCCGAGGTATCAAGTGCAAAACGAGTAAACGAATTAGCCGGCATATCAGATACCCAAAACCATGCCTCAGTTCCTCCGGGAATCGCCTCACGACTAGTATTAAGATTCTCATCAACTACCCAGCGCCAAACATAATCTCCCTCTTTAAACAAAGGATATGACTTTCCATTCTCCAAGTTTCGTACAGATTTATAGTCTACCTCCCTAAAACCGGTAACATCCAGTTTAACCCATCCTGTATAAGATGCATTTGCCGCATTAACAACATACAAACCAGCATCTGCCTGCGCGAACTTATTACGTGCCAGTTGTGCCAGTAAATATTTTCCCCGCTCCCACGGACGATAAGCAAAACCATTCTTTTCATTCAGCTGTCCTTGCGTATATAAACTATAAGGTGCCTCTGAAGTCTCATTAGAACCATATGTATGTTCAAAATAACGGCATAACAAACGGTTAATCTCTTTCAATTCATCTTTAGCTCCACTATTCAGTTCTCCCCATACTGGCGAACTGATCGCTTTTGTATGGTAAACAGCACGACGTGCCACTTCCATCTCGCGTGGCATAGCTGCACCACCAAAAGCCCACCAATCTTGCCACTCACCTTCGAAAGTTCTCAATTGATTTCCAATCTCCTTTTCTATATTCCTCATCGCCTCACCTGCTGTTTTCATACGCAACATAGGCTTGAAACCCATCTCATTCCATTTTTTGATAAAAGCAAGCAACTGTGGCATAGGACCATCATTATCACATCTCCACTCATTGGTAAAAGTCAATGTAAGGAAGGGGTAATCGTACCCTTTTTCTCTCAAATCCTTCAAGCGTTTCACACACACATCATATGCTCCATGCATAGATACATCATCAGTCTGTAGAATATTACCATTGCGCGGCCATGATGTTTGCGTATTGGCATATTCCCGCTGTTGTAAACGCCACTCCTTTTCCGCAAAGAAAAGATAACCTTGCCAATAAGGATATCCTGACCAAACCAAAAGTTTTCTATCATCAGGCATTTTCCACCAAAAAGCACCAGGTTGCTCTACCGGAGAACCACCCCAATGCGGATTAATGCCAGTCCAGATATAATGTATGTCACGGTCAAGTAACCTTGTTGCTGCTGCACGTGGGAAACCATTCACATCATGTTGCATACCCACTTCAATATCCAATTGAGACCACATATCTTTAGGAATCCAGTCAAACATCTCATCCCATTGTTCCTTATTGGCATAAGGGTGTATATGAAAAGGCATAGCATTGATTCCAATCTGTTTGTTTTCAATCATGTCTAGCATTGATTCCCGTCTGTCCTCAGAAGCTGAATTCCACCATGAGTAAAATGGATCTAACGCTTCTACTGTCCATGCAAACCGATTCTCCGGAATTTCATCTTTGGTCTTCAATGCCAAATCCAATGCCACATCAATAAAACGTTTATGCAAATCAACAGCAATCAATGCATGGTCAGTATAGCCATAATCAGTATGTGTGATATGAACAATATCAATATACTTAAATCCTAGTGTGTCTTTTCCCTCTACACTGCTCTCTACCGTATTTTCCGTTGTGTTTTGACAACTGCAAACCAAGGCGCCCAAAAGGAACAGTGCACCGATAAATAGTTTGTTAACTATACATTTCATAATATTCCGATTTTTGATATTTATTTTTTATTGAAAATACATACTTTACCCTGAGACCTTCCACTTCAGTCCACAAAATCTTTAGGTAATACCCCAAATTGTTTTAAGAAACATTTGGAAAAATAAGAAGGAGAATTGAACCCTACCATATAGCAAATTTCATTGACCCGATTTTCACCATCCTTCAACAATTGGGCTGCACGCTTCAGGCGTTCTATACGCAAATATTCATTAGGAGTCAAATCAAGTACTCCCTTTATTTTCCGATAGAAATTAGAACGGCTCATATTCAGCATTTCAGCCATATCCTCCATACTGAACTCCGGACTATGAAGATTAGAAAGAATTATTTCATTCAGCCTTTTAATGAATTCCTCATCAGCCTTTGTCAACGCCATTGTATTGGCAGCCACAAAGGGAGACTTGGCAAAAGTTTGACGTAGCGTTTCTCTATTCTTAATCAAGCTGGCAATCGCAGCCAAAAGATATTCCGGTGAGAAAGGCTTCTCAATATATGCATCAGCTCCTAGCTCCAACCCCTCTACTTTAGACTGTATATTAGTTTTAGCTGTCAATAGGATGATGGGGATATGACTATAATCCAATTTGGATTTTACAGTCTTGCATAACTCAAAGCCATCCATTAGTGGCATCACGACATCACTTACAATCAAGTTCACAAAATTTTCATCCAATATACGCAAAGCCTCTTCTCCATTGACAGCTGTCAGAACGATATACTCATGCGACAACTGCCTACTTACGAAAGAAAGCATTTCCGGATTATCTTCAACTACCAATACAGTATATCTGTTTTCATTATTTTCTTTAAGCTCCTCCCACTTCGCCTGGAGTTCGGCAGAAGGTTCCATATTACTGACATCCCCAGATTCCATCGTAATAGCATTATCTTGGGTGAGTGGTAGAGTAAGGCAAAATATATTTGCGTCTTCTCCCTCCACCATTCGTAAACTTCCCCGATGCAGTTCAGCCAAAGAACGGGAAAGCGCCAGTCCAATACCTGTGCCGGAAACCACCTTTCCATTTTCCTCCCCATTAAAACGGACAAATGGTTTGAATATTTCCTCCTTCATTGTATCCGGTACGATAGGCCCATCATTCACTGTCCGAATATGGAATATTCCATTCTCCACAGCCATATCCGTTTCCAAGAAAATCTGTACATAGCTCTCTGCATACTTCATGGCATTGCTCAACAGATTACTGAGTATCTTGGTAAAAGCTTCTTTATTGACATGCGCGTAGCAAGCCCGTTCAGGTATTTTCAAAGTGAGATCCAGTCCTTTCTGTTTGGCAAGAGAAGTAAATCTCAAATGTGTCTTCTGTACTACTTCCGTTATATTGCATCTAGTGAAATTCAAACTGAATCCTTGACTTTCAGTCTTGCGAAAATCCAATAACTGATTCGTCAGATTCAGTAAGCGTTCCGTATTCTGTTCCATGATATTCAGATCCTCACGAGTTTCCGCATCAACATCTTTTTTTAGAATGATATTTTCCAAGGGTCCTTTAATCAAAGTTAAAGGAGTACGTATCTCATGTGCCACATTCGTAAAGAAATCGAATTTTGCATTATAGATTTCACGTTCTTTCTCCTGCTCGAACTTTTCCATCTGCCTTTGTTGTTTTCTGTTATTCCGCTGCTTCAGATAGAGATAAAGATAGGCAAAGAAAATCAAGAACAGTAATGCATAAACGACATATGCCCAAACAGAAAGGTAGAAAGGCGGCAGAATACGGATATGTAAAGTCGTCTCTTCTTCATTCCATATTCCATCACTATTGCCTGCCTTTACCCGAAACGTATAATCTCCATAATGCAGGTTAGAATAAGTCACCAACGGACTCTCCCCTACAGTCAACCACTCACTATCAAAACCATCCAACTTATACATCAGTTTATTCATCTTCGGAGCCTGATACCCCAAAGCAGCAAGCCGGAAAGAAAAAGAATTTTGCTCCGCACAGAGTAACAACTTATCCGAGAAAGTAATATTTTCCTGTAACGGCGAATTCTCAGCACCAGCCCGCATCTCTTTATTGAAAAGGAGAAAATCGGTAATGACGGCAGAAGGAACATATTTATTTTCCGAGAATGTCTTTGGATTGAAGGCGACAAAACCGTCAATACTACCAAAATAGATAGTACCGTCCTTATCTTTAAAACTGGAACGATAGTTGAATTGGTCACTCGGCAACCCGTTCGCCGTCGTATATACTTTTACCGCTCCTGAAGTTAAATCAAAACGGGCTAAACCATTATTCGTCGTTAACCAGAATACCCCGTCTTCATCTTCTGCAATTTGGTAAACCACATCATTCGGCAATCCATTACCGGTATCATAGCGTGTAAAGTTTTCTGTTTCCGGATGAAACAGACAGATTCCTCTTCCCTGGGTAGTCAGCCAGACATTCCGGCGTGAATCTTCAAAAACACTCAGAACCTTATTGTTGGAAAGGCTCTTTTCATCTTTTTCATTGTGTACATAATTCTTCCATTCTTTCTTACTGACATCATAACGAAAAACCCCACAAACATATGTAGCCAACCACAAGTTTCCACTGGTATCTTCCTTAATGTCATACACAAATATTCCTACTAATTCCGGAATTATATCAAAACTGTCCGTTTGTCTGTTATAACGCATCAAGCCACATCCTGTCCCAATATAAATGTCCCCTGCAGCAGTCCTGCAAATAGCAAAAACATTATTGTCATTCAAGGAATGTGGGCCGCCGTCATATTGATATGACCTTACAATAGTTTCCGTACGGGTATCAATTACCTTCAGTCCTTTGGAAAAAGTTCCTACCCAAAGCTCATTCTCTACCGAACACAACCCATGCACATTTGTAAAACCAAGACTCGGAGTAAAGAACTTGAATTCCTTCGTCACCGGATCAAACCTATTCAATCCACCATCTTCTGTTCCAATCCATAACTTTCCCTGACTATCCTGGCAGAACTCACGTATCCGTTTCCCATGTAAGCCATCATTCACTCCCTTCGGATAATATCTTTCAAAACAAGTATATGAATGCGGATAGTAATTGATACCTCCAAAATAAGAGCCTATCCAAACGCCACCTTCGCAATCCTTACACAAAGAATAAACTGCATTATCCGACAGTGAATACGGATCATACATAGAACTTTTCAAATGCACATATTTATCTGTTCGAAGATTATAAATATAGATCCCAGACTCACATCCTATCCATAATTCATCGTCAGAAAAAGACATCAACTCACGGCACCATATCCGTTCCCCCGTCTCATCTGTCAACAGCAAATCGCGGACTTTTCCCGAACTAAGATTCATTTCCTTTATACCTCCACCGACAGAAGCTATGTAAAAGCAGTTATAAGCCCCCGGCAGTACCTTCATGAGCGGATCACCTTCAAAGACCTTCTTACCATCAGAAGAGACAAAAGGATGAATCGTCTTGAGTCCGTCTTTTGAATAGAACAATCCGTTTCCATAAATCCAAATCGTTTCACTGTTATCAAAAACAACACAATGTACATTCGAAGTCAAAAAAGGGAACTCCTTAAGTGTATGGTTCCTTAATGCCTTTGTCTGCAAATTATAATGGAATATACCCTGGCGTTCTACCGTAATCCATACATCTCCATTTTTGTCTCCAACAATCATGGCTGCAGCATTATCTATGGTAGTACCTTCATCACTTAACTGTTTGAAAGGCTCAAAAACATCTCTTTCCGGATAATATATATACAATCCCATATCCGTACCCACCCAAATATTGCCTTCCACATCTTCATATAGAGCAAGTATATAGTTGTTCCCAAGACTATGCTCATCTGTCCTATCATATTTGAATATCTTAAATGACGAACCGTCATAGCGGTTTAGACCGTCTTTGGTTCCAAACCACATAAAGCCGGCTTTATCTTGTAGAATATCGTATACTGTATTTTGAGATAGCCCGTCCCGGATAGTAAGACTATTAAGATAATAGTGCTCCCCGATTGTTTGTGCATAACAAGTGAAAAAACATATCAGGCATATAAAAGCTATCAGCATTTTCTTCAGATTCGTGTTCTTCATCGCTCTATTATTTAGACCTCAAATATAGGCCATTTTGCCAACGAACGATAAAAAATGCGTCCCAATGAATGAAAGATTCGTCCTATCCCCCTCTATCTCGCTAGATAAGGGGGATTTAGAGCTGCAATATTTCCTACTTCTTTTCTATCCGAATGCGCGCATCCACCGCTATCACCTGCTTTTCAGTCGCCAACAATGGATTGATATCCATCTCCTTGATTTCCGTTGCAAAGCGCAGCAAGGTGGAAAGCCGTACAATAATTTCGGCAAATTTATCTTCATTCACTCCCTTCTGCCCACGCGTACCTTTGATAATCTTATAGGCACGCAACGAGTGAATCATGGAGTAAGCCTCCTCGTAGGACAACGGTGCAAGACCGGAAGATATATCCTTCAGCACCTCCACAAAAATACCGCCCAGACCGCAGAGTACCACATGTCCGAACTTCTCTTCATATTTGGCACCGATAAACAATTCCGTACCCTTCAGCATCGGCTGCACCATGATAGCACTAGCTTCGGGAATCTGCATCATACGGTCGAATTCCAATGCCAAATGCTGTTCACTCTTGATATTGAGCACAACACCGCCCACATCCGACTTATGCACCGGCCCCACCACCTTTGCCACCACCGGGAACCCCGTGCGACGCGCAAAGGCAAGCACTTCTTCCTTGTTGTCCGAAACAAACTCCTCCACAATAGGAATACCTGCAGAGCGGAGCAATGCCTGCACATAGTGCGGGGCGATATAACCGTCCGCAGGAATGGAATCTATAATCCGGCGGATACGGGGAACATCCACTCCAAAGAGCTCGATTTCATTATTGGCAGGCCGCGGGGCATTCATTATCCGCGAAAGTGCCGTACCCAAAGTCACTTCATCGGCAAAGTTCACATGGCCTTTTGCCAGAAAAGCAGCAACCTCGGCTCCTGCCGTATTGATGGAAGGAAGAATCGGAAAAATCGGCTTCTTGCAATGCAGCATCTTCTCGTGCAGCACATCATACATTTCAAACATGGTCACCAGCCCCGGAGTGCCGAAAATAGCCATTACAGCATCAATATTGTCAAACTTCTCCTCACAATACTCCAGACAGAGGCGCAGATGTTCCGGCGTACCCGTAGCCAGAATATCAATGGGATTCCCCACAGCCGCACCGGGGAAAAGCTTACCCTTAAGTTCCTCCGCCACCGGTCCTTCCAGTTTCGGAACATTCAGTCCACCCTTACTCAATGCATCGGTCAGCATCACTCCCGGACCGCCGGCATGGGTAATGATGGCGAAGTTTTTCCCTTTCAGTTCCGGCAGTGTGAAGATACAACCTACGGTCGTCAGCTCCTCGCGCGAATAGCAACGCACAATACCCGCCTTACGGAACAAGGCCTCTACCGCCGAATCGCTACTGGCAATGGCCCCCGTATGCGAACTCGCCGCCCGGCTGCCGCTTTCGCTACTGCCCGCCTTGATGGCCGCAATCTTACAGCCCTTCTTGATGAGCGAGGATGCATGAAACAGCAGACGGTCGGGGTCACCGATACTCTCTATATAAAGAAGTTTTATTCTGGAATCTGCTTCCGGATTGAAGTGTTCGTCCATGTATTGCAACACATCCTCCACGCCGATTTGCTTGGCATTGCCCACAGACCATACAGAGTTGAATTGCAATCCCTTGGTTACGGCGCTCTCCAATATGAACACCGCTGTGGCACCGGAGCTGGAAATCAGGTCCACCCCTTGCGGATGCAGTTGCGGGATGGGCTGGCTGAATACACTGTGATGCCACGAGTTCATAAAACCGATACAGTTGGGGCCTATCAGAGAGGCTCCATACCGGTTCACCGTTTCCAGTATGCGATCTTCCAGCACAGCACCCTCATGGGTCTCCTCACCAAAACCGGCAGAAAGGATAATGAACGCCTTCACCTGCTTCTCCGCAGCAAGCATCTCCACCGCATCGGGACAAAGCGCGGCAGGTATGGCAAGGATGGCAAGGTCCGTATCGGGAATGTCCTTCACATCCGCAAAGGCAGCAACACCCTGCACTTCAGTCTCTTTCGGATTCACGGCACGAAGCTCACCGGTATATCCGCCGCTAAGCAGATTTTTCAGGATAGCCCCTCCGGGTTTGTGTACATTGTTGGATGCCCCCACTACCACAATACTGGCCGGGTGAAGTAATTGGCTTGTTATCATAGTCTGTTTTACATTAAGTTAATGATTCATGCACAAATATACATTTTCCATACATAAAAGCAATCGGTAAAAGAGAAAATAAGCTTAATCCCTTTGCAAAATATAAATAAGTTTACGGAAGTATATATATTTGTGCCATCAATAACAATACGCAGAAAACTACCCTATATGGAAAGCCGTGTCAAAGAGATAGATTATCTGAAATGCATCTTCATCACCTTGATGATTATCTTCCACCTTGTATATATAGGCGACAAGTATCCGTATGCGAAACAAATCGTCTATACGTTCCACATGTCCGCTTTCCTGATTATTTCGGGCTATCTGGCCAATAACCGGAAGGATGCCCGAAGCTTTCTCCGCAAGTTTCTATGGATTTTCATTCCGTATGCCTGCATGGAGGCGGCCTATACGGTGATGTCGCATTTCCTGCCCGTACGCGAAAGTGTAGATGCCATTACTCCTACCGTATTGCTCGACAAGATATTCCTCCATCCGATGGGGCCTTACTGGTATCTGCATACACTGATTCTGTGCAGCCTCATCTATTATATCACATTCCGCTATGTAAGGCTGTCGGTTGTCTCCCGGCTGGTTGTGACCGGTGTCTGCCTGTTTGCCCTTTCCCATTGGGGAGGATTGATGAACTTCTCCAATGCCCTCTATTTCCTTATCGGCATGACAGTGAGCCAAAGCGGGCTTCGTTTTACACAAGTCTTTCGCGCCACAACCTTCGCCATTGTTCCATTCGTAATACTATGCTGTTTTCCCGCCAATCTGGATAGGGGTACTCTGGCAGGAGTCGCCATCACCTGGCTTTCCATCAGCCTGCTGTTGGCAGCCTACGGCTATCTGCCGGCACAAGCCAAACGGCTTGCCTTCTTTATAGGGCGCAATACGCTGGTCATACTCCTTTTCTCACCCATTTTCACCATTCTGTCCAAGGCGTTTCTGCCCGTGTTCGCCTTCGACCCTACGGGGATGCTGTTCCTTGTCACTGCCACCGCCTTCACTCTTAGCGGCTGCATGGGTATGGCGTGGGCTATGGACAAGATGCACGTTTCCAGATTCTTCTTCGGGAAGAGGACTATATTGTGCTGAGACGGTTCACGTCTTCGCCCACAAAGGGAAGTTTCACCACAAACTCCTTTTCGTCCTTAAGAATCTCCACCAGCGTGCCGTATAGGGCATACTGCCGCTGCAGGTTCTTCAATCCCGCTCCGTTACTGGCCACATAGTTGCGCAACTGAAGATTGTTGCGTACCGTAATCCTTTCGTTTCCTATGGATATATGGACTATCAGCGGCGACTTCTTTGTACTGATATTATGCTTCAAGGCATTCTCCACAAGCATCTGTATGCTGGCAGGAATGACGAGACAATGATGATTCCGCAAATCATCTTCTATCTCCACATGCAGCGCATCGCCAAAGCGGATATGCTCCAGGTATAAATACGACTCTACGAACGACAGTTCTTCCTGCACGGTCACCGTAGCTCTGCCATGCGTAGTGAGCAGATAACGGTACACCGTAGACAGCTTCTTGGCAAACCGGTTCGTCTTTTCGGTATCCTGATAAGCAAGGGAGGCAAGGACATTCAGACTATTGAATAAGAAATGAGGATTAATCTGGTTTTTCAGCACCTCGAACTGATACAGCGCCTTCTCCTTCTCGATGACAGCCATCTGCTTCTCCATCTCCGAACGTTGCAGGCTATAGAAGAATATCTCTATCTGCAGAACGATAATCCAGTTCCACGGCACTACCGGCAGGGAGTTTCTCAGGATATGCCAGAAATTTCCATGCCCGCCCATCAGCAGGAAGTTCAAGATGTACGTCAACAGAACAGCCAGTGCAGTGGTCAACACAATATCCACCAGAATCCTCACCGCATTGTTGCGCTGTTTCAGTCTTTTATATATCAAGTTGATAACCCCAAAGTCGATGAACCCCAGCCCTATGCACAAAGGAAGATTCAGAAAGAACTGCACCATGATATTCGCATACCACGGCTTACCGCTGATGACGTTATAAACGCACCCTATGACAAGCAACGAGACGGAAACCGTCAGTATAAAAAGGAATATGTATCTCTTATGCCTCATAACTTATAACTCATACCACTCCGTCCACCCATTTCAAGAAATCGGCCACGCGACTGCGGCTCACCAATACCTCGTGCGGGCACTCCGGCTCGAAGTAAAGCTTCAAGCGACTGCCGAAGTACCTGGAACTCTTCCGGATGGACCTAATGTTGGATATGCAGCTCCTTGAAACCCTAAAGAAAACATCCCTATCCAGCATTCCCTCCAACTGGTCCAGCGAGTAGCTGATGATATACCGTTTCCCGGAGAAGAGGTGCAGATAAGTCAGCTTGTCCTCACTATAAAAGAAAGCGACATCCGGAGTTTCTACGTAGCGGAAGGTATCGCCCACCTGCACCAGAAAACGGTTCTTCTTGTTGGCTGCCAAGTAGCCGAGTTCCAGTTACCGATATTCGGGAGCCGCAGAACGGAGGGCACTGTTGCGCTCGAACTTGCACAAGGCTGCTTCTAGGTCGCTTTCTTCAATGGGTTTCAGCAGATAGTCGATGCTGTTTACCTTGAAAGCCTTGATGGCATATTCGTCGTAGGCGGTGGTGAAGATAACGGGCAAATCGACGGGACACTGCTCGAATATCTCAAAGCTCAACCCGTCGGACAAGCGGATATCTACAATCATCAAGTCCAGGCTACCCTGACGCAAGAGCAGTACAGCCTGCTCCACGCTCTCTGCCCAGCCCGCCAACTGCCAGGAAGGGCGCAGCCGTTGCATCATACGCTTCAGCTCTTCGTAGGCGAAGCGCTCATCTTCTACTAATAAATACTTTACCATACAACATGTCTGTTATTGCGACAAAGATACTATTTTACCTCTTGTCTTTACTAAAATGGCATTTGTCATTTCAGCGTATACCTGAATCCCACCGTCAGGCGCAGAGTCGGTCTAAAGCAAGGCTCGTCCTCATCGTTCTTGAAGTTATTGAGAAAACCTTTCAAACTACGGTCCGACATACTTATCCCGCGTATCCAGTTACCGCCCACTCCCAGATAAACAGCCGTCTTCCTACTCAACTGGCACGAAGGACTGATGTATGACCTCAGCATGACGGTAGAATAGATTTTCGATTTCCCGTCGACTTCCATCACGGCAGACATGCCGTCCATATCGAGGGCGGTCAGTTCCAGCTTCAGCTTCTTGTTCAGCCAGGTGGCGACGGACACTTTCATGCCGCTGGACATATCCACTTTCAGCTCATACCTGCCGGCATTCCTCCAACTGAAGTACATCATGGGCAGTATCATCGGGATACCGTAAGAGTTCGTCAACCCCGCACCGATGCCCAAGTCGAGGTTCTTCCGCAGTTTATAGACAAAGATGATTGCTCCATTAGCCAGTAGGGTCTTCATGGAAACCCCGTCCAACGGGGCATAGACACCGCCGCCCACAGAGGCTATGATACTCCACTTGTCGGACAGGGGACGGATGTGGGAGATATTCAGACTGGCATTCAGCAGATTGTCCGGATTCAACTCCCGCGCCTGCCCCTTATTATGGAATACGCCATAGGCAGCATTGACGGTTGCCGACCACGCCACCAGCCTGCCCTTGTCGTCATGCCTGACGGAAAGCGGCAGGTTATACCTTCCCGATACCATCATCAGGCTGCCCGAACCATACTCGTTGCCGAGGTCATCCTTCAACGAACTTTCGGGCAGATAGTCGTAACTGATATAGCCTTGCCCCCGGCAGCAGAACGGCCACGCCGCAAGCCACAACACCAATAGAATCACAGAGTTTGTCTTCATGGGAATATGCAAATGTTTTCTGCAAATATAGTCCTGCGGCAAGTAAGCGGGAAGCATTTACGGACGGGGTGCGGAATGGGGAAGACGAAATGCGGAAACCGGAAGGCGGAATGATTCCATGTTTTACGTTACGCATTTCACGTTACGTAAAATACATAATATTTTCGGGATAAAACAAATATCAGGTGAAGCACCCATCAATCTCCAAACTAATTGTACCTTTGCGGAACTTTAAACAAAAAAATGATGAAAGAAGAAACTTTCAATTATTCCAAAGTTCCCCATAACTTCGGCTTATGCGCTACTGACACATGCCCTTATACTGACACCTGCCTGCGCCGGATTGCATATACGTATGCACCCTCAAACAACATCTTCCTATATGTACTGAATCCGAAAGCAATAGAGTCCACAGCGGGAAAATGCAAATATTATTGCTCGAATAAGAAAGTGCGCTATGCCAAAGGCTTTATCCATACGGCAGAAGCCATCTCTGTCGGCCAGTCCGGCACGTTCCGCTACCGGCTCATCGGCTTATGGGGTATCCGAAGATATTATCAGAAGCGGAAAGGGGAAACTTTGCTCTCACCAACCGAGCAGCAACAAGTCATTGCAATTGCCCGTAACTTAGGACTCCAACGGACGGAGTACTTCGACGCTTATGTAGAAGAGTACGACTTCACATGACAGCTCCGGTCACCTCACATGATAACTCCGGTTACCCCAAACGGTAACTTCATTTACACTACGAGGTAAAAGGCTTTACACTATGGTGTAACGACCGTTACAATATGGAGTAACGGCCGTTACACCCTATGGTAAACTGCTTTACATTAGAAGGTAAACAAGCGGTAAATACAATACGCTGTCTTTTCCTGATTTAGCTAGACGCTTTTTCTTTTTATAACCGATATCAGTAGACGGTTCTTGGAATGTTGTACT
>ENA-USUE01000731-USUE01000731.1-human-gut-metagenome-genome-assembly--contig:-NODE-731-length-16653-cov-7.280526_pt1 | contig 16653 bp, 9 predicted proteins | sample MGYA00250060_ERZ773396 | MGnify/ENA primary metagenome ERZ773396 (study PRJEB29103, sample SAMN06111989) | human gut metagenome | biome: human gut; feature: ankylosing spondylitis patient; material...
ACACATCCTCCTTGGAAAAACCGAGCCGGGGGCCTTTTACCTGCAACAGGCCGTATTCCCCCCACAAATGCTGGGACCCGGCTCGATACCGGGGGGACAGGTACTCCCAGTTCACCCATGGGGGATTTCCCATGACTATATCTGCCTTTTGATGGAAGAACGCCCAGATACGGTTCAGTAAAATACCGGCCAAAAGACGCCGTAGATAAATGGAACCTCGAGACCTTTGATACAATAGTGAGTAATATCGGCCCATTCGGGGGCAGAGAGGTGAGCAGACCGCGTGCTTCCGGCATGGAAAGAAATTCCTCCGGATCGGGGTGCATTTCCACTGCCTGACGGCAGAGGGACAGGGGAACATCACATACCAGACCACAGCCGGTGTCGATCACCAGTGTATCCCCCCGGAGGATGGGAATATTCAGAGCATCATAGCGGTAAATGGGAAGAAACAGACCCGCTTCCGGCAGTGGCTGGCGGGCCATGACGGCCAGATAATTGACCTTCGCCGTCAGGACTGCCAATGGGTGGAGGTCGAAGCCTGCCACCTGATCGGATAAGGGAGGACCTTGGGGCGTATCCGCCCGGATCATGCAGAGAGCCTGGATCAAAAAAACACCGGAGCCGCAGGCGGGGTCCAGAAAGCGCAAATCTCCGGCCTGCCGTCCGCTGGCGCTGACGGCATTTTGCAGGGTCCGTTCCGCCAGCCAGCCGGGGGTGTAGTATTCCCCAAGGGCATGGCGGAGGGCCGGGGGGACCACGGTTTCGTAGATGCGGCTGAGACTGTCCGGGGAAAGGGTGCTGCCTTCCGGACAGGTGTCAAAGGACTCCAGACAGGCCCGCAATTCCTCACACTGGGTTTCCAGCGCCGGGTCCCAGATGTCCAGCGGCCAGATATACCAGTCATCCCCACAGAAATTGCGGATACCCCGGTTAACAAAGGCCCTGCCGGAGAGAAGCTCCGTCAGAGGCGGTTCGGGGGTCGCACCCCGGAGGGTGTTCCAGGCGATGAGCTTGATGAGCACACTGTAAAAGGTCTGGATGCTTTGCAGGAGCCGGGGCAATTCCGGCGGTGTGTCAAAACCAAACCGATCACCCAAGGACCCGGCGTCGGTTTTTGCATTGGGAGAGAGCCGCTGGCGCAGATCACCGTAGATCAGCTCCAATTCCTGCGCCCACAGCTCAAACAGCGCTGAACCTTCCCACAGGGTGGGGTCCAGCCACTGATAAAAACAACGGACACACCGCACCATGACGCCATGGAGCGGTGTGTCCTCTTTTTTCAGTTGGATCAAGATGGAATGCAGATTGTACATGGTCCCTCCGGCGGGCTGACTGCCGCCTGACAGTTTATTTGGTTTCCACAGCGGCCCGGACGGGCAGTTCGCTGATAAGGGTGGAGCCCAGCACCAGAACGGCGCCAAGGATGCCGCTCCAACCCAGAGGCTCCTTCAGCAGCAGAGCGGAGAGGAAGATGGCTACGATGGGGTCGATGTAGCTGAACAGCACCACCGTCTGGGCGGGGAGATAGGTCATGGAGCCGAAGAACAGGGAATAGCACCAGCCGGTGTGGAAAACACCTACGATCAGCAGCAGTACGGCGCCCAGAGGTGTCAGAGCCATAGCGGCTACATCCTCCGTCAGCAGGATGTAGGGGATCATCACCAGTGCTGCCACCGCCAGCTGTACCAGAGTCCGCTCACAGGCGGGGACCTGATCCAGAAACTTGTTGATGGACACATCGCTGGCATAAAGCACGGCGGAAAGAAGGGCCAGCAGGATACCGGTGGCCTCTCCGGCCTCCGGCAGACCGGACTGGGGGACCCCGGAGACAAACACCATGCCGCACAGGGCGGTCAGCACGCAGAGGAGCTTTCTGGTGGTCAGCTTTTCGTGGAACAGAAAGGGGGAGGTCAGCGTCACGAACACCGGCGCCATGTAGTAGCACAGGTTAGCAGTGGCCACGGTGGTGTAACGGTAGGCTTCAAACAGCGTGATCCAGTTGAAGCTGATGATCGCGCCGGAAAGGGCCAGCAGCTTCCAGTGCGGCTGGACGCTTGCCCACCGAAAGGGTGTCCGGCGGAAATACAGCAGAAGCAGCAGGAACACTGCGCCCACCGCGCCGCGGACAAAGGCGATGACGGAGGAGGGCAGGCTGATATAACGGACAAAAATGCCGATGGTGCCGAAGGCGGTAACGGCGATGATGAGATCCAGCTTGGCACGGTTGACGGACTTCATAGGAACGAACCTCTCTTGGACGAAAATAAGAAAATTCTGGTGACAGACTTACGCCAGCAGCGGCAGCAGAACATCTGTCAGCAGTCGGAGAGCCTCCGCCAGATCGGACTGGGACAGACCGGCGTAGTTGACCACCAGCGTGTGGGCGAAGCGGGGGTCCGGTACGGCGGCATACTCTGAGAGAAAGCTCAGACGGATGCCGGCCTCCGCCGTCAGGCGGCGCAATTCTTCATCGGGGCGGTTGGTATCCAGCCGCAGCAGAAAGTGCAGACCGGCCCCCTCCTCGGAAAAGGTGACGTGGCTGGCCAGCGGCGAGGCCCGGAAGGCGCTGATGGTGGCAGAGCGGCGGTCCCGGTATTCCTTCCGCATCCGGGAGAGATGGCGCTCATAGTGCCCTCCGGCAATGAAACGGGCCAGAACGTGCTGCTCCAGCGCCGGGACCGTACAGGTGTAGAAGCCCAGCTCCTGCCGGTAGCACTCCAGCAGCCGGGTGGGCAGCACCAGAAAGCCAAGGCGCATGGAGGGGGAAATGGTCTGGGAAAAGGTGTTCACCCGCTCCACTGTCGGCTTCACCAGCACGGCGCACTCTGCGCTGCATCCGTCCGCCCGGGCCGTGATCCGCGCTCCGCCGGGGGTCTTTGCCGTGATGACGCCGTCCTCCACAGCGGCCACAGCCTCGTCGCTGCTCTCCCACAGCACGGTCTGCTCCGTTGCATTCTCGGGGCTGATCCGGACTCCCAGCGCTGCCCGCTCCCCCGCATACAGGGTCAGGCTGTCCCGGGTCAGCGTCACCGCTCCCACCGGTACCTCGGCCCATACCCCGCTCAGCTGGTCCAGCAGGGTGTCGGCGGTCTTTGTCTGGTAGGCAGCTTCCTGCAGCAGACGCATCAGCAGGCGGCGCTCCTCCTTTTTCGGGGCAAGGTTCGCCGCCCGGTTCGCTGCCTGAGTGGCAGCGGTGCAGGCGTCCAGTGTCTCAGCTGCCGCGCCCAGAGCGCTGGCCGCGCTGGCGGCCGCAGCTGTGATGTCTGCCTGCGTCCTTGCCGCCGCAAGGGCCGCGGCGCTCTCGGCGTCCTCGGCGCTCATCCGCTCCTTCTGGGTGGCGGCTGCGCCTTTCTGGGCGGCATCCATTGCCGCCTGTGCCGTCTTGGCCGCGTCCTTTGCGGCTGCACCCTCGTTCATGGCCGTGTTCACGGCCTGCTGCACCAGCGCCACAAACTGGGCGTATACGCTGGGGTCTACGTCCTCCACCGTACCCGACAGCCCGATGGTGTCATAGCAGTCGTATTTCGCCGGGCAGCTCATGGCTGTGTAGCCGTCCGCGCTCTGGGCCAGCAGCATCCACAGTCCCTGCCGGGCAGTGGTAAAGCGGTGGTCTACCGTCACCGTCCGGCTCTCGTCCAGCAGCACCGGCTGGGGCAGCGTGCCGCCCTCCTGCTCGATGTGCAGGGTCACGGCCATCCCGCTCCACTCCTCCGGCAGCGCGAAGCTCAGGCTCTCCACGCCCGCCGTTCCTACGCCGCCCAGATGCAGCACCCCCGGCTCGGCCCGCCAGCCCATCCCGCCGAATCGGTCTTTGATGATCCTTACTTTCATCTTAAATCCTTCTGCCCTCTGTCGCAGGGCCCGCTCTTTTGCGCACTGTCGGGCCTCAGGTGTCCCGCTCAGACTTTCCCGGCCTGCCAAGGCCTCCCCTCGATAGGGGAGGTGGCACGCCGTCAGGCGTGACGGAGAGGTTCTTCCCCTCCCAGCACTCTACCAAAAGCCTACCACGTCCCCTGATTCAAAACTACTACGGACTTATTCAAGCCCGCACTAGTTTTGTAAGGTCTCGCCGCAGGCGAGCACGGGTTGCGGCTCCCAGCATCTGCTGCGCTGCCGCTTGCATCTTGCTGGCCGCTGCCCCAACAGCTCCTCCCTGTTTCGGCCACTGGCCGTGGTCGTCGCCGTTGCAGACATACAAAAAGAACGAGCACCCCGGCTCACAGCCAGAGTGCTCGTTCTTTTCAGATCCGATTCAGAGGCCCAGCGCCTCAGACAGCTCATCAACGGTGTCAAATACCGGCCATTCTCCGGCCGCTATTGCTGCCTTTGTCTCGGCAGCTTCCTGTAAAAGCTCTTCAAAAGAATGGTACTTCTCGTACCGTTCCGGGTGCTTCTTCATCTCCTCCACTTCTGCCATTGCCGCCCAGGTCTCCGCATTCGGCACTTCACGTTTCTCTTCTTCCATTGCATCAGCCCCCTTTGCGCCTACTATATCACATTTCGCCCATCATTTCACCCCCTCCCACCAATTTCTCCCGTCCTTCGCCTTCTCCGCCTTCTTGTCCGCAGCGCTCACCCACTGCGCAAAGTCCTTTTCCTCGTACAGCGGGTTTCCGTCTGCGTCCTCGAGGGCCAGCAGCTTCTTCTCCAGCTTCTCCCGGTCGCCGTCGCTTCCGGCCAGATACTCTTCCTTCACGGCCTCGGTGATCTTGCTCTTGATGCTGCCCTTGTCCTTGCCTGCGGTCATCAGGCGGTCAAGCTCCTCCTGCGCGTCCTTTGCCCGGCCATTTTCCACTTCGTCCAGGAGCGCGTCGTATATGCTGCCGTCCTTGCTGCCCGCCAGCAGCTCGTCTGCCTTGCCGTCCACCGCCTTGTTCACAAGGTCGATGAGCTGCGCCCGCCGGGACGCGTCCGCTTTGCCCTTGGCTCTGTCCGTCGCGGGGGCGACGCCCAGCCCCTCCCGCAGCTTCTCGAATACGGCCTGTCGGGCGTTTTCCTCAGCCCGGGTCTTCCCGGCGTTCCGGGCCTCGGCCGCCGCCAGTACGTCGGCGTCGTACTGCTTCAGCCGCCTTGCCAGCTCGCCGTCCACCTTGTCCGTCTTGTTCATCTGTTCCAGCTTCTTCATCGCCGCAGCAGCTTCCTCGCTGTCCCCGCTCTGGATGGCGTTGTACAGCCGGTCGTACTGCCCGGTGGCCGAAGAGGGCGCGGAGTCAAAGCTCACCTTGCCGTCTTCCTTCCATTTTTTATGGCTGTCCATCCATTCGTTCACGGCCTTAACGTACTTCTTCACGTTGTTGTAGGGTACGCCCTCCAGCATGGCCAGCTGGCCCACAGCGTCCGCCCACGCCCACCGCACACTCTTCTCGTACTCCGCAAACTCCTCCTCCGTCATCTCGCTGGTGTCCTTGTCCAGCAGGCCGTTCAGCTTCGCGATGCTCTTGGTCATGTCGTTCACGGCCGAAAAGCCCGTCATGCTGATGGTGTCGTAGCTGCCAAAGCTCTTTCCGGTCATCACCGTCTCGGCGGCTCTCCACACCTCGCTTCCGCCGGTAAAGTTGCTCACCCCGCTGTTGAAGAACTGATAGATAAAATTGCTCAGCAGGCTCCACACGGTCATGTCGCCGTTCTCGTCCTGTAAGTCGCCCCACTTGTGGAACAGCAGCTTCACCCCCACGCCCAGCCCTGCGATCAGGGCCGTCTGCACGATCTGGCTCGAGATGGCGTCTGCCCGCCGCGCCTTGGCCGTTTCCAGTGCCTCCTTGTTGGCTGCGCTGGGGTCTGCCTTGTACCGTGCCGCCTGCGCTGCGGCGTCCTCCAGCGCGCTCACCAGGATCTGGGCGTTCTGCTGGCGCTGTGTGCTGAACATCATCAGGGTCTTGGCCATCTGGTTTTTCGTGCGCTGAAAGCCCGTCCGCTGCATGGCGGTGTAGTTGGGCTGGGTCCGCTCGATCACCCGCTGGTACTTCTGCTTCACAGCCTCCCAGTAGGCCGGGCTGTCGTAGACGGCCGCCTCGGCGTCGAACTCCTCCGGGTGGCTCTTCACATACTCCATCGCGCCGTAGTACAGCGCTGCCGTCGTGATCTCGTCCACCTTCCCGATGCTTCCGCTGGCAAAGTCGCCGATGGCGTCCGCCGCCTTCACGCCGGCTCGCACCACGGCGTTGTCTCCGTTCCGGGCGCTGTCGTGCAGCGTACCCAGCACGCCCTTCTCGGTGCTTCCAAGCTCGCCCCTCCGGCTTCCCCGCAGGCGGGTGGGCAGCATCGCGTCGCCGTGCTCGTAGGCCAGCTTCTCGATCTCCGCCAGCTTGCTCGGCGAGACGTTCTTTACAAATTGCAGTACCGACTTTCCCGTGCTTCCCCAGCCCAGCTCTGCGGCTGCGGTCGGCAGGCTGGCTGCCTGCAAAAGCGTCACGTTCAGGTTTCCGGTCAGCACGGCAGCGGCGGCATTGCCCCGCAGGGTGCTGCACAGCCGGTCGAACACCTCGTGGTCGCTCTTCGTTCCGCACAGGTCGGCCAGCGCCTTATTCAGGTAGCTCCGGCCCGTCTCGCCCCACACCTTCTCTATCTGGCCGTACAGGCTCTTTCCGCCCTGCATCGAGTTCAGCACCTTCTCGGCGTTCCGCAGCGGGATGGCCATGCCCGCGTACTGGGCCGTGTTCTCGATGCTCTCCGCCGCCTGCCGCACCAGTCCCACCAGTTCCAGAGGCTTCGAGCTGTTCACGCGGCTCTGCAAAAAGCCCTCGCTGCCCACGCTGTTGTCGTACTGGATGCCGGTGTTCTGCTCCACGTTGGTGTTCCGGTCAACGTGTAGCCGGATGTAATTGTCCACCCGGGCCTTCTTCACGCCGGAGAGCGCAAGGCTCGTCTCGTTGATGTACCCCTTGGTCAGCTTGCCCAGCTCCCGGAACGCCGCGATCATCTTGTTGTCGTACTCGGTCAGGTTCTTTTCGATCTCTCCGATGATGCTGGTGCGCAGCGCGTCCTCCCGCTGACTCACCTCGTAGGCGTTCAGCTTGTTCCCGCTCTCGTCCACGGTCACAAGCTCGCCCAGCTTCACGGTCTCGGCCCGCTGGCGTCCCACGCCCTTCAGGCCCTTGGTGGTCAGGCTCATGTCCGCAATGGTCGCGCCGCCGTGCAGCAGGTGGTGCATACCCTGCCGGTTCTGCAGCTGCACCCACAGCTCCGCCATCACGTCGTGGGTCACCAGCCACGGCCTGCCGTTCTCGGTCTTCAGTCCGATGTCCACCAGATCGTGGGTAAAATGGTACAGCTCCTTCTCGTGCTTCGGCCCTGTCAGGTCGGCAAAGATGGCTTCGCCCTCGGCGGTGATCCGGCTCTTCCGGGCCTGCCCGTCGTTCAGCATCTGCCCCAGCTGCTCCATAAAGCCGCCGTGGGCATAGCCGCCAAAGCGCTCGAAGTTCCGCTCGATGTTCGTGGCGTTTATCCGGTACACGTCCCGCGCCGCACGTCCCAGCTGGGCCAGCACCCCCTTTTTCTGCTTGGCGGCCACCTCCTTCAGCTCACCGTGCAGCCCCTCGGCAAAGTCGTCTATCATCACGTCTTCGATGCTGCCCAGCATCACGGCCTCGTTCTTCACGATGAACATGGTCTGTTCCATGATCTCCCGCAGCCCCCGCAGCTCCTCCATGCTCAGCGACGCCATCGCACCGTCCCGGTAGGCCTGCAGATCCTCGTTCAGCCGCTTGAGCCACGCCCGCTTCTCCGGGGTGTCCTCCGGCAGCCACTTGTTCGCCTGCTCGATCTGCCCCCGCAGCTCTTCCATTTTCAGCTGCCGGTTCTCGTTCACGTCGGTCAACCAGTTGTCAATGGCGTCGGCCAGCTTGCTGTTCTTCCATTCCAGCGCCGCCCGCTCGCCCATCTTCATTTCCCGGGTGATACCGCTCTTCAGGCCGTCCATCGCGTCCCGGATGCTCATGTCCGCCGGCAGCGGGCCGTAGATGCCGTTCACCTCGGCCCGCAGCTTCTTCGCCGCCTCGTGGTTGCCGATGGCGTCGTTGGCCAGCATCGCCACCGGCCGCACCTTGTCCACCAGATACTCCGGCACATAGCTCTTCTCGCTGGGCTTCTCGATCATCCGGGTCAGTTCGCTCGTCAGCTTCTGCACGCTCCGCCGGGTGTTGTCCATCTCCCGGGCATCCCGGGCCTTCTGCACCTGCTTCAGCCGCTTGTCCTTTTCCAGCTGCACCCGGGCCTCCACGCTGGCCTTCTGCTTTTTCGCAAACTGCTCCGCCACTTCCTTCCGGTAGTTCGCTTTGGCCGCAGCTCTCCGGTAGGGCTCCAGCAGGTCGTCCTGCGCCTTCCTGTCCTGCTGCGCCGCCGCGATCTGGGCCTTGGCCCTTGCCTCCAGCGCCTGCTGCCGGGCAATGTCCCGCACCTCTTTCCGCTGTGCAGCAAACTGTTCCCGCAGCTGGGCGTTCTCGCCGATGGCCATTTCCGGCGTGTTCATGTACCGCTGCCAGATCTGCATGGCAATATCCTGCTTTGCCCCGTCCCAGTCCTCGTCATAGGCGTTCTCTAAGGTGGGTCTGATGGCGTCGTGGGCGCTCATCATGGCCTCCAGAGCGTCGGCGGCGCTGCTGGGCGTCTCGGCAGGCAGCAGTCCCGCGCCCAGCTTCTGCAGCTCTGCAAAGTCTCCGTCCCACCGGCTGGCCTGTCCGTCCTTGGTGTAGGTCAGGCTCACGCCGTGGCGGGCCGCCTCCTTCCGGGCGTTTGCCCAGCTGCCGTACCGGTACAGGATCTCGCCGCAGGCCGCCGAGCCTTTCTCGAGCTGCATACTCATCTTGTGCAGCTCCGGGTATGCCTTCCACAGCTCATCGTTCCGCTTTGCGCTCTTCTGCATGATCTGCTCGGCGATGTCCATCACAAAGGCGTTGGCGTCAGCCCAGTCCACCCCCTTGCCCTGGCTCAGGTAGTCGCTCAGCGCACCCAGCCGCTCCGTCAGCCACTTGGCGCTCACCTTGCTGCCGTGGTCGGCCCGCACAGCCTGTGCAATGCTTCGCAGGCCCTCTTCCGAGATTCGCTTGCTCCCGCCTGCCTCCACGGCCTTCTGTATCGTCTCCATCTGGGCGTCCACGTCCCCGAGGCCGCCGCTGTTTGCGGCGTCCCTGCTGTCTGCGTCCACCTCCAGCTGGTATTTCACGGCTGCTTTTTCCGGGTAGAGCTTCTGGGCCTCGGTCTCCGTCACGGCCTTCAGGTAGTACAGCGGTCGTCCCGGCAACAGCTCGGCAGTCACAGCCTTGACATTTCCGTCGGCATAGTGTAAAGTAGCCTTAGAGCCACCGCTTGCGAGGGAGAACGGCAATCGTAGCCTATTACCCCTCAGCCAAGCGGCGGTTCTTTTTGTGTCCGGGTCAACATAAAGTATCTCGCCCTGTACCACCTTTCCGGCTCTGTAGCTTTCGTGGCCGTATGCGCTCAGCACCGCGATATTATCTACCACCAGACCATTTCTGTCCGTCGGAAGCAGCTCCAGCGACACATTCACCGGCTTTCCGGCCGCGTCCTTCACATCGCCGTACATAAATATCCGGCTGGCATAGTCCGCATTCCGGCTCGTATCCGAGTGCAGTACAATGATGGGATGTTCTAAGACCTGCGGAACCTGTTTCAGAATTTCTTTGGTCATAATGGAGCCTTCTCCAGTCGCCGCATTGTGGTTTGCGATACTGTGCTTGTTCAGTATTTTCCGCAGCTTTCCAGCCTGCCAGAAAATATCCTTGTCTTTCACACCGATGCTCTTCAGCACTTCTGAAGTGCTGCCCACCCGGATAGCATATCGCTTGGTCGAGTCTTCGTCCAGCTCATCGATGGCTTTCTCAAAGCCGACATCGATGGAGTATTTTACCGCCGCATCCTTCGTTTCAGAGGCTGCGGCGTTTTTGCTGCCCTGCTTTGCGTCGTGGATGGCTTCCCGGTACTTTTCGCCCGCTGTCATCTGATGCTCAAAATACAGCGCACGCAGATCCCGCAGCTGCTCCTCCGTCAGGCTCTTCGCAGCCTTGGCGGCGGCGTTGGTGGGCTCTTTTTTGAGGAAGTGCTCCACGTCTGCCAGCACACTCTCCAGCAGGCTCTGGATCTTGTCCATCACCTTCCCGATGATGCCCCGGGCCTCGACGTTCATCCGTGCCTCGGCTGCCTGCTGGCGCACAAAGTCCCGGAAACTCTCCGCCGTGCCGAACACCGTCTCCATCGCATCGGCGGTGATCTCCTCGAGAGCCTGGTTGTAGGTCAGCTGCTGCCCGGCCTCGGCGTACTTGTCGAGGTAGCTCTGGATGAGCTTCTCGGTGCTCTCTGCGCCGCTCTGCTGCACAAGATAGTTCAGCAGCCGGTCCATCACGGCCTGCCCCGTCTCGGCGCTCCACTGGTTCAGGGCGTGGAACGTCTCGTGCATCACCGTCTCGCTCCCCGCGTCTCCGGCAAAGAACATCTCGCCCGCAGCGGTCTTGATGTAGCCCTTGGCGTTGTTCTCCAGCCCCTGCATCATCCGGTGGATGGCCGTGCCGGTGCTCTGGGCCGTCAGCTTCAAAAAGGCCTCGTCTGCGCTCTTGTCCCCGCTCACGGCCTTGTCGCCCCGGTATACCGTCCCGGCGTCCGGTCGCACCGCGCCCTTTCCGCTGCCCAGCTCCCCGGCCTTCCGGGCGCTGTAGACTTCGGCCTCGCCCCTGCCCTGTAAATAGGCCAGCTTCAGGGCGTTCTCGCCCTGCCTGCCCAGCGCCAGCACCTGCCGCACCGCGCCGCCTATCGTTCCTTCCGGGCCGGTGGCGTTCAGCGCCTTTTCAAAGCTCTCCACGTTGTACACGCCTGCACGGTACAGCGCCTTCGCCGCCTGCGTGTACACCTGCGCACCGATGCCGCCGGGCATGTTGTCCACCATGGTCTGCACACCCTGTGTGCTCACCCTGCCCGCCCGGGCCAGCTGCGCCGCCGCCGCTTTCTGCTCCACACTCGCCCAGCCGCTCGAGTCCAGCGCACTCTCGTCCGCCGTCAGCGTTTCCTCCGCGTAGCTCCTGCCATTGACATCCCCGCCCTCTGGTGCTATATTGGTCTTGGCAGAGGGCAGATCAGCTAACGTCTCGGGCGTATCTCTGGGGTCGGACGCGGCATCCATAGAGGACTGCAACTCCTCTGCTGTGGCAGAAGGGTCTGCGACTACGTTTCGGACGTACACCCCGGGGTCGGACGCGGCACTCATGGGGGATCGTAAGCCTTTTGCCACTTCTTTTTCGTCTACACCGTTTTTCGAAAGATATTCGGTAACAATATAGTTCGTATTTTTCTTCGTATCACAGACGGCTTCCACGACAACGTGGCTGCCGTCTATTTTTTTCTCAAAGATAACGATACTTGCACGTTTCCCTTTGCTGTTAAAGTAACCATCCGCTTTATTTTTGCTCAGATACGCATTGTCAAAATTGTTCAGCACATACGCCGCCCGGGCCACGTCGGCGCTCTCCTTCATGGTGCCGTCGGCGCTGCTGTCTCCGCCTGCGTGCCGGTTGGTGATGTGCTGCACGGCGTTCGAGTCCATCAGGGTGCGGTCGCCCACCTTCTCGAGGCCCGTCAGCTCCATCATGGCGCTGCGCATCCGGTCGCCCGTCTCGGCCACCACATACGGTTCCAGCTTCTCGCCTGCCCGCACCCGGTCAACATACTCCGCCAGCCCCGGGTCAACGCTGTTCTTGTACTCCTCAATGCCGGCGTTCTGGGCCGCCGTATGTACCGCCGGGTCATCGTTCACAGCTGTCTCGTTCACAATGCCGCTTGCCTCTGTCGCAAGGCCCGCCATCTCACGCCCCGCAGCACTTCCGGCGTCCAGCTGAGAGCTGCCCGGCACGCCAGTGGCTCGCCCCTCCGGGGGAGCTGTCGGCGAAGCCGACTGAGAGGGCTCATTCCCTGCCAGCGCTCTATCAGCAGAACTATCCGCAGCCTCATTAAAGGAGCCCGGGTTGCGGCTCCCGGCGTCTATTTCGGCCCTTGGGCGGGCCTCATATCCTGCCGGCCGCGGCCCCAACAGCTCCTCCCTGTTTCCGCCACTGGCGGCGGTCGTCGCTGTTGCCCTGTCCAGCGCTTCGCTCATACCGTGCAGCCCTGAGCCCACAGCGCCGCCCAGCGCGCCGGACGCGCCGCCGGAGAGTCCGCTTTCCAGCGCGGTGAGGAAGGTGTCTTTGGTAAACAGGTTCTTCGCCGCCTCGCTGTCCCCCAGCGCAGCGTCGATGGCCATGTCCGCATAGGTCTCCGCGAAGGCCTGCATCGAGTTGTCGATGCCGCCCGAGATGGCCGCAGCCACCGCCGGGTAGCGCTTCGCCAGCTCCGAGCTGCCCGCCAGCCCCTGCACCCAGTCCGCGATCTGCCCTGCCAGTGTGTCCTTCGCGTAGTCCGAGCCCATGGTCTTTGCAAGGTCTGCTGCGCCCACCGAGTTGATGGCCCATCCCGCGCCAAACTTGGCGAGGCCGCCGCCCAATGCCTTACCGGCGCTCTCGCCCTTCTCCGCGCTCTGGCCCATGGCCTCCGCCGCGCCTTGGGCGCTCAGCATAGGCAGGATCCACGCAACGCCATCGCCGCCTGCTGCAATGGCCAGATTCTCCGCGGCGCTGGTCACAGCCCCCGCCACGGCCCTCTGGGCCGGGCTCAGGCCGCTCTGGGCCGCAGCCGTCAGCTGCTGCCCGCGGTCGTAGAGCTGGTAGCCCACGCTCTGGTTCTTGTCGATGCCGTCGCTCACTTCCAGCCCCGCCAGCCGCTGGCGCATCTCCCGGATCTCCTTGGAGTTGTACCCCATCGAGATCAGCTCCCGGTTCCGGCTCTCCGGCCAGGTGGGGTTATAGTCCATGTCCACATCGGTCAAAAGGTTAAAAAGGCTCTGGGCGTGTTCGTCGCCCTTTACCTCCTGCTCCACCTGTTTCCAGTTCTTCAGGGTGGCGTCGATGTTCTTTCCCGCCTGTACGCCGTACTCCGCGCCCAGCAGCGGGGCAGCAGCCACCGTGTCTCCGATGCCGCCGATGGTGTTCGCCGCCCGGCGCGCATACCGCTTCCATGCGGGGATGGCGTCCAGCGCAGCGTTCATCTTCCGGGCCTCGTCGATCTGCGCCTGTGTCCAGCCGCCCTTCCGGATCAGGTCGGCGTCCGTGTACGCGCCGTGGGTGTTGTCCACCCGCCGCACCGCGTCGGCCAGATTCTTGTTGTCCCCGGTGTCCATCCACTGGTTGATCCGGTCGAACTCGTCCGGTACGCTGTCCTTGGCAAAGCTGGCTCTCAGCTCCTGCGCCCGGCCGCTGCCGTAGGCCATGGCCCCGCTGCCCACGTTCTCCAGCACGTTCCCGCTCTTCGCCGGAACGCCCCACTTCTGCCCCATGTCCAGCGCCCTTTCGGTGGGGTTTCCTTTAAGAAGGGCTCCCCTGATAGGGGAGCTCCGTTCTCGCGCGGCGTCAGCCGACGGGAACGGTGAGAGGTTTTCTTTCCGCCCGCTGATGTTTTCCGTGGCTGTGGGCGAAGCTGCCTGAGAGGGTTCATTCCTCGCATCCACCTCCCCCATGTCGCTTATGTGCCGCTCGGTGTACTGCTGCAAGGCTTTGTCCCGGGTGTTCTGCTCCTGTTCTGCCTGACGTTGTGCTTCCTTTTTGTCAAACTCCCGGCTCCACTGGCTCAACTGCTCCTTGGTGACGCTGCTCTTCTTTGTGGTGATGTTCTGCGCAGTGCTGCCCGCCCCACTCACCTTGTCCGGGTTCTTTGCGGAAAATTCCCTGCTCCATTGTGCGAGCTGCTGTTTGGTTACTGCCATTCCGTCTTCTTCCCTTCTTTTTGTCTTGACAAATAGTATTGTATTTGTTATTCTGTTATTGAGGAGATGATGTCGTGAAAAGTTATTCGTCCCGCGAGGTCATAAAGGCGCTCAAGGCCGACGGCTGGTATGAGGTCAACTGCGTGGGCAGCCACCACCAGTATAAACACCCCGCCAAGCCCGGTCGCGTCACCGTAAAAGACCCCGATAAAGATATTCCCCGGGCTACGCTTAACCGCATTGAGCAGCAGTCCGGCCTTAAATTCCGCTGAATGATAGGAGGCTTTTCTGATGAAAAAGAATCTTCCCGACCGTTACTTCTATCCTGCCGTGTTTATCTACGAGGACGGGCAGGAGATCGCTGTCGATTTTCCCGACCTCGGTGTCGCCACCAGCGGTACGTCCGAGGACGACGCCCTGCTTTCCGCCCGCGAGCTGCTTGGCTGCGTGATGTGCGGGCTGGAAGAGGACGGCGAGCCTATCCCCGCCCCCTCGGCCCTGTCCGCTATCCAGCCTAAAGAAAACGAGCGGGTCGTGCTGGTCGATGCCTATATGCCGTCCGTCCGGCTCGCCAGCGTCAATCGTTCGGTAAACCGCACCGTCACTCTCCCGGCGTGGCTCAATGCCGCCGCCCTTGAACGCAATGTAAACTTCAGTCAGGTCCTTCAGGACGCGCTCAAGCACCAGCTCCACCTCGCCTGACTTTATCCCAAAGCCTCCTGCACACGGTCGTGCAGGAGGCTTTTCTGTTACCCTGCCAGTTCAAAGGCTTTCCAGATCTCGTCGTCCGTGTATCCCTGATACTTCAGGCTGTCAAAAATAGTCTGGTCATCCGAGCCGTGGTTCCTCTGGCCCTTGATGGCGTTCGCCGCCACCTGCGCCCGCTGCGGGACACTCGACTGGCTTGCCGTTCTTCCGGTGCTCTGGCTCTGTCTGTTACTTGTCCCAGTACCCCACTTGTTTGCCGGGTCTCCTTTCCAGCTCTGCCCCGTCAGACCTCGGTCCGTCTCCAACAGGTTCGGGGTGTCGTCCTTTATCCAGCCCGCATCCGTCAGCGTCCGCTTGTAAAAATCGTACAGCGGCTCATTTCCCTTCATAGAGGAAAATGTCTTTGCTATACTTTGCAGCTGGCTGTTCGTCCAGCTGTCTCCGCTGCCTTCCGTGCCGCCGCTGCTCCTGCTGCCCGAAGACCCGCCCGAGCTGCCTGCGCTCTTTTTCGCCAGCGCCGTTGCAAGCTGCCGTCCTGCGATCGTCCTGTAATTCCCCACAGAGTTCGGATCCAGGCCGTACAGTTCCAGCACCGCCCGTGCAGCCTCGTCGCTGCCGCCGCCTGCCAGCCCGGCTGCGGTCGTGAGCGCACCCGCCTTGTCTGCGCGGGTGATGGGTGCGCCGCTGTAATTGTCGAAGATTCCGGTATCCAGACCATACCGGCCCAGCACGGCGTTCGCGGCATCGCCCGCTCCCTGCTGGTACAGGTTGAACGCCTGCTCGTAGGCATTCAGTGCATCGCTCTGGCCGGTGCGCTCTTTGTTGTACTCCCACTGTTCCCGGGCAAACTCGTTCTCCCACTGCTGCTGGGTGTATCCCTTGTAGGTGTCGTAGGCCGTCAGACCGGCTCTGCCCACACTCTTCGCCATCTCCCACAGGTTCGAGAGAAAATCGCTCTTCTCCTGCGCCGCCTGGTCTGCCCGGCTCTTCTTGTAGTCCCGCCAGTCCTGCGCGTTGGCCACGGCTCCCTGATGCTCCGCCGCCTCAAGGCTGTCCTGATTCTGCAGCGCGCTCAGCAGCCCCGAGAGGCCGTTCTGCTTCAGCTGGTACATGGTCAGGGCCTTGTCCCGCAGCCCGGCCAGCCCGCTGTCCACGTTCGCCATGGCCTGCTGGTAGCCCTGCTGGGCCACGCTGTTTGCGTAGCTCGAGCCGTACCCGCCGCTCAGCGCGGCAGCGCCCGCAGCGGCGTTCTCGGCCGCCGCCCTGGCATTCGCCTGCGCGCCCGCGCGGTACTGCCGGTAGAGTTCGCTGTCCGTGCCTACGTCATAGCCCGCATTGCTGGCCGCGCCCATGCTGTCCAGCGCCTCGTTGATCCGGTCGGTGTAGTTGCTCTGGTACGCCCCCGGCATCGCGTTCTCCGCGTCCTTCTGCGCCGCCTGCGCGTTCTTGTATCTCTTGAATACGCCCATCTTTAACTCCTCTCTTGACAAATACGTAAAATACGTATATATTATAATTACAGATTCGGAGGTGCATCTTCATGCCAATGACCCCCAAAGAGATCGTTCGCCTGCTCGAACAGAACGGTTTCGTGTTCGTCAGCTCCAACGGTTCTCATCGCAAATACCACAATCCCACCACCGGCAAGACCACTATCGTCCCTTTCCACGCCAAAGACCTCAAACCCGGCACAGAGAAAAATATCCTCAAACTGGCCGGGCTGAAGAAATAAGGAGGCATTTCTATGAACGCTGTTTTCTATCCCGCCGTGTTCCACCCCGAGGCCACAGGTTACTCTGTCACCGTCCCCGATATTGAGGGCTGCTTTACGCAGGGCGATACGATGGATGAGGCTGTGCGGATGGCACAGGATGCCATCGGCCTGATGCTGGAAGAGTGCGCTGTCTGCCCCACTCCTTCCGTTCCTTCCTCTCTTCCGGTGGAGGCCGGAGACTTTGTGGTCATGGTCCCCTTTGATATGGCTGCTTACCAAAAGCAGTTCCGCCCTGTTAAAAAGACCCTCTCCGTCCCCGCTTGGCTCAATGATGCAGCCGAGGCCGCACACATCAACTTCTCCGGCGTTCTTCAGGACGCCTTGAAGGAAAAGCTCCATCTTGCATAAGACTTCCTTTAAGAAAGGCTCCCCT
>ENA-USUE01000748-USUE01000748.1-human-gut-metagenome-genome-assembly--contig:-NODE-748-length-16346-cov-41.862192_pt1 | contig 16346 bp, 18 predicted proteins | sample MGYA00250060_ERZ773396 | MGnify/ENA primary metagenome ERZ773396 (study PRJEB29103, sample SAMN06111989) | human gut metagenome | biome: human gut; feature: ankylosing spondylitis patient; material...
TTATACGCTGGATTTGTTTGTGTGGAAAAAAGTATATATCTTTGTTTCAGTCACAATAAAAGCGAATACCTATGATGACGACTTCGGAAATAGTTGAGATGCTAGCTAAAAGTATATGATTTGTAAACTCCATATTACAAATAGACTAAGGGTTTTGTTAATTGCATGGAAAAGAGTAATTATTACTGAAAAATTTCCTTAATAAGCTGTGTACGATAAAAAAAAATATTACTTTTGTACCGCGGTTAACAAGGTGGAGTCGCAGCAAGCTCCAAAAGGTCGGAAAGCCTCACCGTATCGAACTAGAGTAGAGAGAAAAGTTATATAAAGTCAATCATTTAAATTAAATTCAAGATGGCTAATTTAGATTTAAGCAAGTACGGAATTGTTGATGTGAAAGAAATCGTTCACAATCCGTCTTATGATGTTCTGTTCGCAGAAGAAACTAAACCGAGTTTGGAAGGCTTCGAGAAAGGCCAAGTAACTGAGCTAGGTGCTGTAAACGTGATGACTGGTATTTATACAGGTCGTTCTCCTAAAGATAAATTTTTCGTAAAGAATGAAGCCAGCGAAGATTCTGTATGGTGGACTTCTGATGAATATAAGAATGATAACAAGCCTTGTTCTGAGGCTGCTTGGGCAGACTTGAAGGCTAAAGCCGTAAAAGAATTGTCTGGCAAACGTTTGTTCGTTGTCGATACATTCTGTGGCGCTAACGAGGCTACTCGTTTGAAAGTACGTTTCATCATGGAGGTTGCTTGGCAAGCTCACTTCGTAACTAATATGTTCATCCGTCCGACAGCTGAGGAATTGGCTAACTACGGCGAACCTGATTTCGTTTCTTTCAACGCTGCTAAGGCTAAAGTTGACAACTACAAAGAATTAGGCTTGAACTCTGAGACCGCTACTGTTTTCAACTTGAAGACTAAAGAGCAAGTTATCTTGAATACTTGGTACGGTGGTGAGATGAAGAAGGGTATCTTCTCTATCATGAACTACTTGAACCCGTTGCGTGGTATCGCTTCTATGCACTGCTCCGCTAACACGGATAAAGAGGGCAAGAGCTCAGCTATCTTCTTCGGTTTGTCTGGTACTGGTAAGACTACTTTGTCTACGGACCCGAAACGTTTGTTGATCGGTGACGATGAGCACGGATGGGATAACGAAGGTGTATTCAACTACGAGGGTGGTTGCTACGCTAAGGTTATCAACTTGGATAAAGAGAGCGAGCCGGATATCTACAACGCTATCAAACGTGACGCTCTTCTTGAGAACGTAACAGTTGCCGCTGATGGTAAGATCGATTTCGCTGATAAGTCAGTTACAGAGAACACTCGTGTTTCTTATCCGATCTATCACATCGAGAACATCGTTAAGCCGGTTTCTAAAGGCCCGCACGCAAAACAAGTTATCTTCTTGTCTGCTGACGCATTCGGTGTATTGCCTCCAGTATCTATCTTGACTCCGGAGCAAACTCAATACTACTTCTTGTCTGGATTTACCGCTAAATTAGCAGGTACAGAGCGTGGTATCACGGAACCGACTCCTACATTCTCCGCTTGTTTCGGTGCTGCTTTCTTGTCATTGCACCCGACAAAATACGGCGAAGAGTTGGTTAAGAAGATGGAAATGACTGGCGCTAAGGCTTACTTGGTGAACACAGGTTGGAACGGTAGCGGCAAACGTATCTCTATCAAAGATACAAGAGGTATCATCGACGCTATCCTTGATGGTTCTATCAACGAGGCTCCGACAAAGAAGATCCCGTATTTCGACTTCGAGGTTCCGACTGCATTACCGGGCGTAGATCCGAAGATCTTAGATCCTCGCGATACCTATGCTGATCCTGCTCAATGGGATGAGAAAGCGAAGGATTTGGCTGCTCGCTTCCAGAAGAACTTCGCTAAGTTCACAGGCAACGAAGCTGGTAAGGCATTGGTTGCTGCTGGTCCTCAGTTATAATTGCTTAAAAAACCTTGATCAAAAAAGGTCAAGGTTTAAAAATATCTTTATAAAAAAGCGTGGAATTACTAATTCTGCGCTTTTTTTATGATAACTGCGTTAATTTTATTATAAATGTGAAGTAGTTTTAAAAAATATTCCTATCTTTAGACCGGATTATCTGTTATAAGAAGAGCTTAAAAAGGAGTAATGATAAAAAAACTGACACTTATTATTGGCTTTATAATTTGTTTGTCATCTTGTGGCAAGGATTATGTCTATCGGATTGAAGGGGAACTTTCTAATCTGGAAGATCAAACCGTATATGCTGTATTTGAGAAGGATAATTATAAAGTGGTTGATACCGTGGCTTGTACGAAACCCGGGCAGTTCCAGATCGATCAAAATGAAGCGGGTTTCCATTGTGTGACTATTTTCTTTGCAGATAAAGAGCATTGGGTTACGGCTTATCTGGAACCGGGAGAAACCGTAAAAATCACGGGCGACGCTAACTCTCCATTGCTATTGCAGGTAAAGGTAGGCTTCATTGAGCGACAAGTGCATCTGTGCTTCTATATCCTGTCCCCTCGACATGGTGTGGTATCCTCCTCGTCCACCTCTTCCGTGGCCGAAAAGCTGTTCGAAGAAGTCGGAGAAGCCGCTTGCCCCTGTTCCTCCAAATCCTTCCGTAAATTCACCGTCGTTCATGGAGTACCAGTAGCCGGAGCCACCGTGCTGTTGCTGTGCCCTGCTGTATGCCTCACGTTCCTGTTTAAACTCATCGGCATGTTTCCAGTGTTCGCCATATTCGTCGTATTTCTTACGCTTTTCCGGATCGCTCAATACTTCGTTGGCTTCATTCACTTGCTGGAACTTTCCTTCTGCCGACGGGTCATCCTTGTTCAGGTCAGGATGATATTTCTTGGCCAGCTTCCGGTATGCCTGCTTGATTTCATCCTGAGTGGCATTACGGTCTACTCCCAAAATCTTATAGTAATCAATAAATGCCATATATCAATCGTTTTAAGTTAGTTCCAAAATAAAAACTCTCGCCCACAATGGATGCAGACGAGAGTTTTCCGTTATTTGTGATGATTAATGTATTTCAATCACACGATTAATTTTTGCTTTTTCTTCCTGAGAATACTTTGGCAGCTCAATAGTCAATACACCATTTGCTACATTGGCAGTAATCTTTTCCTTATCGACATTGTCGGGCAAGTAAAGTGACTGTTGGAACTTGGTGTAAGAGAACTCACGTCGTAAGTATTTTTTGTTTTCCTTGTCTTCGTTTTCAACTTTCTTTTCCATGGAGATGACCAGTTCGTTTTCATCACCCAAGTGGATATTGAAATCCTCTTTAGTCATTCCCGGAACGGCTACTTCTACTTTGTAATCCTTGTCGCTTTCCACCACATTGATTGCAGGTGCGGTAGCGTTTGCTTTTTCCATCCAGTTGTTATCGAAGAAGTCATTAAAGATACTTGGTAACCAGTTTTGATTGTAATATTTTCTAGTCGGCATCATAGTTGTAATCTCCTATTTTTAGTTGTTAATCAATTTTGTTTCTGAACCCGAACCCTTTTGAAATTCAAGTTCACTTACTCTTTTGCAAACAGTGTACCACAAATCTTGAATGGAGGTTGTTGTAACTTCCATTTTTAATGTAGTACCTTTATTTTAAACCTTCTATGCCGATTTTTAAACCTTTGCAAACTATATTAGCTGTCTGATGGAATAGGTTGTAATAAATTGTCACTTTAAGTTTGAATTGTAAAGACAAAAAGTCTTATTCTGTGACATATTGTCATTTATTCACTCTTTGAGTACCGTAATCTGATGAAATGTGAAGACAGACGCTTTTCCAGCATCGGTGCGGGAATGATGGATTTAAGAGTATCTATGACCGCATTGACCATTCTTTCGCGGATAAAGTCTTCTTTGATAAGGATAGATACATGGCGCTGTGCCGGAGGATTTGCCTGAAGAGGCAGGACATGGGCTTTCTGTTTCTCGGTTAGCGACGCAATATGAAGCTCGGGGATGATGGTATATCCACCGTTTCGATCCACGATTTTTATGAGAGTCTCGATGCTTCCGGCCTCATAGATGTGATTGCCGATGTCTTTGTTCTTGCAGAAATTCATTCCACCGTTGGGTACACAATGACCTTCTTTCAGAATCCACATTTGTTCGGGAGGAAGGGTACCGTTGGCGATACAGCTTTTGGCTTGGTCGCATGCTTCAGAAAAGTAGGCCACAAACTTTTCGGTATAGACCGGAATCTCTAACAGGCCGTTCAAGTCCTCCGGCGGGGTGGTCAGGATAATGTCCAGATTGCCATAGTGCAGCTCCTGGAGCAATGATTTGTTTTCTTTTTCATCAATGAACAGGCTTACGTGCGGGTAGGTTTTCCGGAAATGATGGATAAAGTCGGGCACGAGGTAGGGAGCAATGGTGGGCAGAATACCGATACGCAGGTTACCGTTCATGCTGTCTGTTTCGTCGGCTACCACTTCCTTTATGCACTGGGTTTCATTCAGCACAATCTGTGCCTGACGGATGATTTTTTCGCCGATGCGGGTAGGGGTGATATTCTTCCGGTCGCGGTTGAAAATCTTGACATCAAGTTCCTCTTCCAGCTTTTGAATCATCGCACTGAGGGTAGGCTGTGTCACGCCGCATGCCTCGGCTGCAAGCACAAAGTGGCGGTACTTGTCCAGTGCCACGATATATTCCATCTGTTGTAATGTCATGGTTTAATAGATTTTATCAATACAAAGATAAATAAAATCTGTTGTGCCCCTGCGCATTTCCATCTACATTTGCATCAGAAACAAACAAAAAAGGTGTTGACAATGAAAAGGTTATTTCGTAATTGGGATGTTCTCCGGGTGATACGCCTCCTTTCGGGAGCAGTGTTTGCCGCTTATGGCATCTATGCCTCAGACTCCCTGATGATAGTATTGGGCGGGTTGTTGATGCTGATGGCTATGGTGAACTGGTCCTGCTGTGCGGCAGGAGGATGTGGCACCTCGTCCGGGAACAAAGCATTGTATAAGGATTTTGTGAAACCTTATCAGGCAACAAAGGAAAGTAAGTAAAAATTTAAAAACAGAAGAATATGAGTGCAGTACATTTAACCAAAGCAGATTTTTTGACAAGAGTAGCAAACTATGAAGTGAATCCGAACGAATGGAAATTCCTAGGTGAGCGTCCGGCCTTGATTGATTTTTATGCCACTTGGTGTGGCCCGTGCAAGATGCTGGCTCCGGTATTGGATGAGCTGGCCGATGAATATGCCGGACAGGTAGACATCTATAAGGTGAATGTAGACGAAGAGGAAGAACTGGCAGCCTTGTTTGGTATCCGCAGCGTGCCTTCCCTTCTGTTTGTGCCGATGAACGGAACTCCGCAGATGGCACAGGGAGCCTTGCCAAAGAAGAACCTGAAGGAGGCCATTCAGAATGTGTTGTTGAAAAACGATTGAGGTGATATATTCAGGCAACTATAAAAAAAGGAGGGCTTTAGAGCTCTCCTTTTTTTATGGCTTCCATGATGTTGGCCGGAGCACGTTCGGCCAGTAGTTCTTTTTTCATATAATCCATGTAGGGGGCTACGTGTTGGAAGAACTGATGGTATCCCTTGCACAGGTAGTTCAGCCCCGGCTCACCGTCGGCTGTGCGGGCGAAACGGTTTTTAGGGCATTCACCGTTGCAGGCAAAGAGGAATTCACATTCCTTGCACTGGCGGGGGAGGGAGTCTTGTTTCATTTGTCCGAACTTCATCTGGCGTTCGCTGTACATCATTTCCACCAGTGTTTTTTCATGAATGTTGCCCAGCTTGTATTCCGGAAATACAAAGTGGTCGCACGAATATACGTCACCGTTGAATTCCATGACGCCGGCATGTCCGCAAGTCTTGGCCATGGTGCAGACGCCCGGCTGCGCACCTACCCAGTTGGCCAGGGTAGAGTCGAACAACTGGATGAAGAAATTGCCTACATCCTGGCGTACCCATTCGTCAAACAAGGTGCAGAGGAAGTTTCCCCATTGTTCCGGTGATACGGAGAAATCGGCTAATTTTTCGTCTTTCTGTAACGGACTGGCCAGGTGACGGCCGTCGGCATGGGGACTGATACGCTCTACAATCGGGGTAAACTGGATGTAGTGGCAGTCAATTTCCTTGAAGAAATGATAGAAGTCCAGCGGATAGTCTGCGTTGAAGTCATTCACTACGGCCAGGGCGTTCCATTCTACCCCGTGTTTTTTCAGCAAGTAGATGCCTTGCATTACCTTGGTGAACGACGGGCGTCCCTGACGGTTCTTGCGGTACTCATCGTGAAACTCCTGTGGTCCGTCGATGGACACGCCTACCAGCCAGTTGTTCTTTTTGAAGAATTCGCACCACTCATCTGTCAACAAGGTACCGTTGGTCTGGATACAGTTGTCGATGGTACGTCCCCCGGCATATTTCTGTTGCAGTTCCATTACTCGCTTGTAGAAGCTGAGCGGACGCATCAGTGTTTCTCCGCCGTGCCAGGTAAAGAGTACCTGCGGCATGGTCTGCGAGCCGATGTATTCACGGATAAATTTTTCTAACAGCTCGTCGCTCATCACGTGCTTGGAGATGTCCTTGTATAAATTTGCCTTTTCCAGGTAGTAGCAATAGTCGCAAGCTAAGTTGCAGACTGCTCCTACGGGTTTTGTCATCACGTATAGCGGACGGGCAAAAGGTGCAATGGTTTGACTCATGGTATTGGGTTTAATAAGTTTCAAGTTATTTCTTTTCGTCGAACAGATGCGCCAACAGTCCTTCACACGCATCTTCCAGTATGTCGAGCACATTCTCGAAGCCTTGAGCGCCTCCATAATAGGGGTCAGGCACGTAGTCGATTACCTTGGTACGGCAGAAATCAGTCATGCGGTGAATCTTCTGTTCACTTTCCACGTCGGGTGCTTTGTCGCGCAGGGCATCGATATTGCGGTCGTCCATACCTAAAATCCAGTCGAAGTGATAGAAATCTTCCGTGCGCACCGGACGCGAGCGGTGGGTCAGCTGGTAGCCTCTGCGGCTGGCGTGAGCCCGCATACGTTCATCGGGCAGTTCTCCTTCGTGAAAACCGCTGATGCCTGCGGAATCAATTTCAAACTCTTTTTCTCTTCCTGCCCGGCGCACCAGCGTACGCATGATTTCTTCGGCAGAAGAGGAACGGCAGATGTTGCCGAGACAAACGAAAAGTATTCTTTGTTTCATCATTTATCAAGGTGTAAATACTGTTTAAAACGTGCTACATCCGTATTCAGGATGAGGCTTTCGGGAAACTCGGTTTCCTTGACCAGCTCCAGGGCATGGTCGTAAGTCGCAATGTCGAATGAGATGTGTGCATCGCTTCCCAAAATGACGGGCACCTCATATTGCTTGCAGAGACGGAGTATCTCTAAGTTGTTGGGCCTTGCCTCCACTTTGTTGCGGCAAGGCTTCAAGGAGCTATTGTTGATTTCCAGCAGGGTGTGATGGGTTTTTGCGGCCTGCACAATCGGTTCAAAAAGCAGCTTGGCCGTACCGTCACCCGGATGGCTGATGATGTGCGTGTAAGGATTCTCGATGGCCTTAATCATCCCTTGTGTATTTTCTTCGGGAGTGCCCGGCGTGTAGCACAAGGAATGGATACCTGCGATTCGCAAATCCAGCAAGTTCATGTGGAATTCATCCAGGTCGAGCGTGCCTTGCGTGTCGAGGATATTGATTTCCGCCCCAAGCAGGAGTTCGATGCCGTACATCTGCCGCGGTACCACGTGCAGGTTGCGGAAGTAAATCAGGTGACAGCTTCCGGGAATACCCGGTGTATGCTCCGTGATGCCGAGTATTTTCAGGCCTTTGTCGGCGGCTGCCCGTGCCATTTCCTGCAGACTACTGAAAGCATGTCCGCTGGCAATAGTGTGCGTATGTACATCTAATTCTATCTTCATGTGTATAGGGTTTAGGTAGGGTCTACATCATAATATACCATCAGTGAGCGGAAGCGCTCATCCTCTATGAGGGTGCGTTGTACCTGCGTCAGGTAGCGGCGTACCTTGCTCATGGAAGCTTCCTGCTCTATCTTGATGACAATCTTCCGGATGAAAAGCGATTGTATCCGTGCCACGGGTGGTTTGTCCGGACCTAATATCCGTTCGCCCATGCCTTGTCGCAGGTGAGCGGCCATCAGGTCGGCTGCCTGATTCAGGATGTCTTCCTTGCGGTGCTTCAAATATACATAAATCAGCCGGTAGAAGGGAGGGTATTTGAACAGGCTGCGTTCTTCCATCTGCTCCTGATACAAACGGGCATAATCGTTGGCCATAATCTGATGAATGAGCGGATTCTCCGGCGACTTCGTCTGAAGCACCACCAGTCCCTGCTTGTTCTTTCGTCCGGCTCTTCCGGCCACTTGTGCCATGAGCTGGAACGCCCGTTCGTACGAGCGGAAATCAGGATAATTCATCATCGAGTCGGCATTCAGGATACCTACCACGCTTACCCGGTCGAAGTCCAGTCCTTTGGAAATCATCTGCGTACCAATCAGAATATCCGTCTTCCCCTCTTCAAAGTCGTTGATGATGAGCTCGTAGGCCGTACGGGTACGGGTGGTATCCAAATCCATTCGGGCCACTTTGGCTTCCGGAAAAATCTGCTTGATGTCGTCTTCAATTTTTTCCGTGCCAAATCCGCGGTTCATAAGTTCCACTCCTCCACAAGCCGGACAAGCTGTAGGCACAGCGTAGGTATAGCCGCAATAGTGACACGTCAGCTGGTGAAGCCTTTTGTGATAGGTCAGACTCACATCGCAGTTCTTGCAACGCGGTACCCATCCGCAGGTGCGGCATTCAATCATCGGAGCAAAACCCCGTCGGTTCTGGAACAAGATGACTTGTTCTTTCTGCTCCAGTGCTTCCCGTATTTTCTGTAATAAAAGTGGAGAGAACTGTGCCGTCATCCGTTTCTTACGGGCCAGTTCCTTGATGTCCACTAACTCAATGTGTGGCAACTGAATCTGCTGATGGCGTTCGGTCAGTTCCACCAGACCATATTTCCCGTTTCGGGCATGGTAATAACTCTCCAGGCTGGGAGTGGCTGTACCTAACAGGGTTTTGGCCCCGTACATGGAAGCCAGCATGATGGCGGCATTCCGTGCATGATAGCGTGGGGCAGGGTCCTGCTGCTTGTAGCTCGTTTCATGTTCCTCGTCCACGATGACCAGTCCCAGTCGCCGGAACGGAAGGAATACCGAGGAACGGACTCCCAATATCACGTCGTAACCTTGTTCGGTCAGTTGCTTTTGCCAGATTTCCACCCGTTCTGCATCCGGAAACTTAGAGTGATATACTCCTAAGCGCTTGCCGAATACCCTTCGTAACCGTTCGGTAATTTGGGTCGTCAGGGCAATTTCCGGAAGAAGGTAGAGTACCTGCTTTCCGGCTTTCAGCACTTCTTCTATCAGATGGATATAGATTTCTGTCTTTCCGCTGGCCGTTACGCCATGGAGCAGGCATACGTTCTTAGTCTGGAAGGAAGTCAGAGTTTCATAAAAAGTCCGTTGCTGTGCGGGGCTCAGGGTGTGTAGCGGAACCGTTTCCGCGTGGTCTCCCGTAAGTCGGCCAATCTCATGCAGGTACGTCTCCAGTATCTGTTTGTCTACTAAGTTCTTGAAGACGGATTGCGTCTGTCCGGAGGCATCGAGCAACTCCTTCTTGCTGACTTCCCGGATATTTTCCCCTTCGGTGTTCCATCCCGACAATTCAAGGTATTTCATCAGGATGGCCTGCTGCTTGGGAGCCCGTGCCAGTAAATCAAACTGAATGTGCAGGTGATGTTCGTTCTGCAACGCTTCTGTCAGTCGTACCCGTACTTCCGTACGCGGTTTGTAGCTTCGCTTGATTTCTTCCTTGATGCAGATGGCCTCTTTCTCCAGCAGCGACTTGATGACCGGCAACAAATTCTTCATGCCGCTGGCCTTCTCCAGTTGGGTGACGCATTGCTCCGGGTCGGCACTGAGCAAGTCCAGAATACGCTGTTCCCGAGGAGGGAGCGGTTCCGAGGCCACAAAGTCCGGATTGTATTCCACCAATGTTTCGCTTTCCAGTTTCATACCCGAAGGAAGGGCTGCCTTGTACACGTCTCCCAATGTGCAGAGGTAATAGTCGGCCAGCCATTTCCAGAAAGAAAACTGCTGTCCTAACAAAACCGGACGTGAATCGAGCACTTCCGAGATGTCTTTGGTTTCATACGCCTCCGGAGCCGTTTCGTGTACCTTGGTGACAATGCCCGTATAAAATTTTTTAGGACCGAAAGGTACGATGACCCGGCAGCCAGGCTGTATGCTCGCCTCCATACCTTCCGGAAGCGAATACGTGTACTGGCTGGCAATAGGCAGGGGTACTATGACATCCACGAATTTTTTCATATTGCAAAGGTATAAAAAGCCCCTCACATAGGTGGTTCCCTCCTGAAACTTTTATAGATTTGTATCGCTGTTTTTAATCTTTAATTCAAAATGAAAATTTACAATATCGGAATTATCGGATGTGGTGGCATTGCGGAAAAAATGGCGGCCACGCTTGGAGGGATGAAAGGAGTGAAACGTTATGCCGTGGCTTCGCGTACGGAAGAAAAGGCGAAGGCCTTTGCCGGGAAATGGCAGTTTACGAAAGCTTACGGAAGTTATGAAGAACTGGCCTCCGATCCGGAAGTGGATTTGATTTATATTGCCACTCCTCATGCCATGCATTATGACAATGCCCGCTTGTGTATTGAGAAGGGAAAACCGGTGCTGTGTGAGAAGACTTTTACGGCCAACGCCCGTCAGGCTGCCGATTTGCTGAAACTGGCTGAAGAAAAGAAAGTATTCCTGACCGAAGCCATCTGGACCCGTTACATGCCACTTTCATTGAAGATTCGTGAGCTGTTAGAAGAAGGAGTGATAGGCACGCCCCATATCCTGTCGGCCAACCTGGGGTATGTGATTGACGATAAAGAACGTATCTTGCGTCCGGAACTGGCGGGAGGCGCCTTGCTCGATTTGGGTGTGTACCTGCTCAACTTTGCTGCCATGTATTTCGGAAAGGAAGTAGCTTCCGTGCATTCCGTCTGTCAGAAAACGGATACGGGAGTGGATGCACAGGAAAATATTACGTTGCTGTTTGAGGATGGCAAGATGGCTGCCTTGCAGGCAAGCATTCATGCCGCTACCGACCGCATGGGTATCATTTCGGGAGATAAAGGCCATTTGATAGTGGAAAACATCAATAATCCGCAATCGGTCAAAGTGCTGGATACGAATTATCAGACTGTAGCCGTGTACGATGCTCCGCAACAGATTACAGGCTATGAGTATCAGGTGTACGCTTCACTGGAAGCAATTGAAAAAGGCTGGCTGGAATCGCCTTACATGCCGCATGCCGAGACACTTCGTATCATGCAGCAGATGGATGCCCTTCGCCGGGAATGGGGAGTGGTGTATCCTTGCGATAACGATAAACGGTTTATATAATACAAAAAGGAAACCTCCTTTCAAGTGAATATCTAGTGTCACCTGAAAGGAGGTTTTTTATGGTTCTCTATGTATCTTTCTTTAGAACAGATAAGCTACAGAAACCTGCCATGTGTTCTGTTTGAAACCGATAGTAGTTAAATCATCCGGGTCGCCGCTATGTATCTTTCCATTGTCTTTTAATGCAAAGTTATAGTTGGCTCCTACCTGCAAATGGCCAAGAAGTTTCAAGCCGGCACCGACATTGAAGCTGGTCGTGTTTTTCTTGAATTCACATACATTGTCAAACCAGCGGTCGCCTACATTGAATCCGAACTGAGGACCTACAGCTACGTACGCACCTACCAGGCTGCTGAATCCGACAGTCCATCTCAGATTGATAGGAATTTCTATACTTTTCTTGGTTGACGTTCCTTCTTCAGAATCTACGCCAAATTGGTTATACATTGCAGAGGCGTCGATACCTAATCCTAAAAGTGGCAGGGTGAATTCTGCTGTCGGACCGATAAAGAAGCCGGTTCTGTTGTCTGACTTGAATGTTTCTTCAGAAAGATGTAGTTTGGAAACATTCAAACCACCTTTTACTCCAAATTTTATTTGGGCTTGCGCCGGAATGGCAAGTGCCAGACAGGCAATTACCATCAGTGTAGAGAATAATTTCTTCATATATTACTTCGTTTAGAGGTTTTTACAAAGTTAGATATTAATTGGAAATAAAAAAGAGGATGCTGAAGAAATGTGCATGTGAGAGTGAATTAATTACGAAACAACTTCGTGCTTTTGTCTTGTTGTTTGGCTATAACTGAATTTACTCTCTAATACCACCCCTGGAGTACAGGATTACCACTCGTGGCCTTATGGGCAGCCACTTTCTTTTGCTGTGCAAAGCAGCAAGCACCGCCCACCATCAGGACGATGCAAATAACTAAGTGTTTCATTGTTGTGTTTTGAATATAAAATAAGTAAAAAAATATATGAGAAAGCTGTATCCGTGGTTGCTGGGAATGATTTTAGGAATAATGCCTTGTATCGTTTCAGCATCAGAAAATGACAGTATAAAAGTCGAGAGTCTGCTTCAAAAAGCTGCCCGGTTGCCGGCCGATAGTTGTAGGATATTGTTTTTTGCCCAAAATCTATTAGGGGTTCCATACGTAGCGAATACATTGGATGGGACAGATGAAGAGAGATTAGTTGTTCATTTGGATAAGGTGGATTGTACCACATTAGTTGAAACAGTACTTGCATTGAGTCTCGCTGACAAGTATGGGAAAAGTGACTTTGAAAGTTACAAAAAAGCGTTGCAGTGTATCCGCTATCGGAATGGAAAACAAGCCGGTTATGTCTCGCGTTTACATTACTTCAGTGATTGGATTAAGGATAACGAACAGAAAGGAATTGTACATGAACGTACGGGGGAATTAGAGCTTGCTGTATCACAAATCTTGAATTTGGATTTTATGTCCACACACTCTGACAATTATCACCGGTTGAAAAATAATCCTTCCATGATATCCCAGATGATTGAAATAGAGAGAAAATGGAAAAATGTTCCTGTTTCTTATATTCCTAAAACAAGTCTGAACGTTTCTTCTGAAGAGTTGGATATAAAGAATGGGGATATCATAGCGATTACTACCAATATAAAAGGGCTGGATGTGGTGCATACAGGATTTGCCTGTTGGGTGGATGGTAAATTGCATTTGCTTCATGCTTCATCGGTCATGAAGAAAGTTATTCTAGATTCTCAGACTCTTTTTGAATACTCTAAAAATAAGAAAGCCCACACGGGGGTGCGGGTTATTTCTTTTTTGAAACCGTAGAGGACGTATCTTGTTTGGGCGGAAATGTAGGGACGCATTTCATAAGATAAAGTATCTTCTTTTGTCTTTTAAGCATGTAGTTGCCAGGTCTGCTTGAATTGAATTTGCGAGGATTGGGAAGGCTGGCTGCAATTAGTGCGCATTCTTCCGGTGTCAGTTTGCTGGCATTCTTGTGAAAGTGTTCACGAGCTACTGCTTCGGCACCATAGATACCATTTCCCATTTCTATAGAGTTCAGATAGACTTCCATAATCCGTTCCTTGTTCCAAAATAGTTCTATCAAGGTGGTGAAATACACTTCAAGTCCTTTCCTGATCCAAGAAGAAGCAGGCCACAAGAAAATGTTTTTGGCTGTCTGTTGGCTGATAGTACTGGCACCTCGAGGGCGTTTTCGGTTCTTGTTTTCTTTTAAGGCTTTCTCTATTTCTTTGAAGTCAAAACCATTATGCTCGGCAAAGCGATTGTCTTCAGAGGCAATAACAGCCATAGACAGATGAGGGGATATGTTTTCTTTAGGTAGCCAAGAGTGTTTCCACTTTATATCTTCTCCATGAATGATTTGCTGGGTAGTACGGATAAACATCAACGGGGTAAAGTAAACCGGAATAAATCGTAAAACGATAACTGCGAGAATGGAAGAACCAAAGAAAAAAAGCAGCAGATTGCGGATGAATTTTAAAATCTTTTTTTTCATGCTTGTGTATTAAAACCAATTTCGGGCAGAAATAACCTGTCCGAAATTGGTTTATTTTATATGTTATTCCAATGTTGTGACCGTTGGTTCGGGCGTATTGGATACGCTCTACAATAACGTCATTGATATCATTTCAGTGTTCCTGCTTCCGCTTGCTGAATCATCTGTTGGCTGGCATACATATATACTTCTACACGACGGTTCTGCTGGCGTCCCTCGGCTGTGTCATTATTACCTATCGGATCTGCTTGACCCAAGCCTTCTACGGACTTGATCTGGGAATTACTTACACCGCAACCCAACAGATAACTAGCCACACTTTGAGCGCGTTCTTGTGACAGATTGAGGTTTTTTTGGATACTTTGTTCAGCTGTACTGTTTCTCCAGCCCTGGTTGTCTGTATATCCATAAATGGATACATCCATATCTCTGTTCTGGTTCAATACGTTGTTTGCAAACTTGCTCAAGGCTGATTTCGCTTGTGCACTCAAGGCTGCATTTCCTGTATTGAAGAGAATACCGGAATCAAAAGTAACTTTTACAGCCTGAAGGCCATTGTTATCTGTTACTTGTTCTACCTGTGCTCCTTGGATTTGAGCAGCTTCTTCTGCTGCTTTATCCATTTTTTTCCCAATTAACACACCGGCACCTGTACCTACTGCCGCACCTACTGCCGCACCAATAGCCGCACCTTTACCATGTCCGGCTATTCCGCCGATAATTGCTCCCAATGCTGCACCGCCGCCGCCGCCGATCAGACCGCCTTTAGCGGTATTATTCATGTTACCACATCCACTGAATACTAATGTAGCACTCAGTAATAAAGCCATAATTTTAGTCTTTTTCATAATCATGTTCATTTTAATATATTAATGACTTAATGCAAAAATTGTTCATTAAACGGCCTGATAATTTAAAGCTTTCTTCTTGATAAGCATAAACCAGATCAGACAAATAATTCCTTTCATAGTGCTAGTGATGCTTATGCTCCACCAAATACCCGGCAAACCCCAGCCCCATGATACAAACAACAGTGCCATCGGGATGCGCAGATAGTTACAGGTGACGCTGATTACGGCAGGAGGCATGGTGCGCCCCATTCCATAAAATACGCCCTGTATGGTAATTTCCAGCATCATAAATAGTTGCGAGTATCCGTCAATACGTAGAAAGACACCACCGGTTTCGTAAGCTGCTTTTTCAGGAACAAAGATAGAAAATATTTCGTTTCCATAACATATAAAAAGGAATGTGCAGAAAGATCCGAATATAAATGTCATCCATAAAGTGGTGCGATAGGCTTTCAGCACACGGGAGATTTGCCGCGCTGCATAATTCTGAGCTACAAAGGCACTGAGAGCTGTAGAAAAGCCTTGGGAGGTGTTCCAGGTGATAGCTTCGATTTGTCCTCCGGTGGTGAGTGCCATCAGCCCTAAATGACCACCTTGTTCTGTGGCGGTTCTTCCGAGAAACATATTGACGAAAGCGAATAATGTATTGAGTGCCGCTACCGGTAATCCTATTTTCAAAATGTGACGTGTATATTGTTTTTTCAGTTTAGTAAATAACCGAAAATCATCCCATAATATTTTCTTTTGTTTCAATTGATAGATAAACAGTATGCATACCGTAGCTTCGGCCAGCCAAGTGGCAATTGCTGCTCCCGTAGTTCCCCAGCTTAAACCAAAGATAAAGATAGGATCCAGTATTATATTTGTAATCAGTCCGATACCGTTAATGGAAAAAGGTATTTTGCTTCGTCCGGCGGCATTGAATATCCCTGTAAAGGCAGCTGATAAAAAGACGAATGGAAAGGCGGTTGCTATAATCCGTAGATATTCCACAGCCATCTTGGCTATATGAGGTTCTAGTTCATAGATACTGATAATAGGGGTGGCAAAGATAAATAACAATGCTCCCCAGCTCAATGATATAAGTAAGGACAAGGTAAGATTATGTGATGCGAACGCACGGGCAGCTTGCTCGTTTTGTGCCCCGATGGCTTGTCCTACGCTGACTTCCGAACCTACTTTGTTCAGAAGAGAGATAGATGTGGACATCCATGTAAGAATTCCTACCGAACCTACGGCGGCTATTGCCTCACTTCCTATTCTTCCTACCCAAGCCATGTCGGTCAGACTATATGCCATTTGTATGAATGAAGTAGCCATAATGGGCATTGCCAAAGTAAACAATTGCTTTAGGATAGGGCCTTGAGTCAGATTCTTAGTTCCTTTCATTCGTCATTAACGGATAAATTGTCTGCAAAGGTAGAAATTTATACTGATTTCTGTGGTCAAAGCATCCTGCGGCAGGCTGCTCTTTCTTTCTCGGCAAACCATCACGGTCGGTTGCAGGC
>ENA-USUE01000778-USUE01000778.1-human-gut-metagenome-genome-assembly--contig:-NODE-778-length-15868-cov-3.965043_pt1 | contig 15868 bp, 14 predicted proteins | sample MGYA00250060_ERZ773396 | MGnify/ENA primary metagenome ERZ773396 (study PRJEB29103, sample SAMN06111989) | human gut metagenome | biome: human gut; feature: ankylosing spondylitis patient; material...
ACGGTTCAGTACGCCACGTCCCATGTGTAGTTGCTCGCAAATGGTGCGTTGCGGTATTTTTGCCGCTAGCATTTGAACAGGCAACCAAAAGAAAACGCTCCGCTTTCTCGCTTTCGAGGGGTTGATTCCACACTCAAGGAACATCTATCTGCGTTTCAGGGGGTTGCCAGATTGCGATATCCGGAGTATTTCGGCCGGATTGCCATTGAAGTCATGCGGTTCCTGGAGCTTGGATACTTGGCCGGCAACCCCTTGAAACGCAGATAGATGTTTCAGCGTCACCGAATCAACCCCTTGAAAGCGAGATAGGCATCCATTCACCGAGGAATCGGCGGATGACCGTCAGTCGCCGTGCTGCACGCGCATGAGCCCCGTGCCGTCCGAGCCGCTGACGACCGCATGAGGTGCCGGGTCGAGCGACAGCTCGACATGCAAACGCTCTCCGCCATGGCCGACCGCATCATAGGCGTACCGCCTGTTGTCGACCGTCACCGGCGTCGTCATGGCGTGGGTGAGCCACGGATTGCGCCGGCGGATGCCGATCAGCCCTTGGATCAGGCGATACATCCACTCCCCCGTGCCAGGCAAATCATCCGGCGATGCGGGGAACGCCGGCCGCACCGCGTCATCGCCGCCCATGCGGTCCTCCTTGACGCCGCGAAACGCCTGCTCGTCGCCGTAATAGATGCTCGGCACGCCGCCGACGGTGAACAGCACGGTCATCGCAAGGGAGGCTCCGGCATCTCCTACACGACTGGCAATGCGTGTCACGTCATGGTTGCCGACGAACGTCTGCGGCGCGAACGACTCCAGAAACTCATTGTGCCGTTTGAGGCTCCAATCCAGTTCATAGAAGTTCGCGGATTCGAGCGAACTCCAAATCGCCTTCCACAGCTCGTACTGGGTGAGTGAATCCATGCCGGATTGCCGGACAATCGCGGGGTAATCGCCATGAATCACCTCGCCCATGATCCACACGTCGGGGAATTCGCGCCGCACGGCGGGCAGAACACGCGTCCAGAACGCCGGCGACACGGCGTAGGCGGCGTCCAGCCGCCATGCGGAGGCTCCACGCCGCAGCCAATGCAGCATCACATCGGTGACGAGCCGCACGACCTCTTCCGAGTCATGATTGAGTTCCGGCAGTTCGGGGTGCCCCTCGAACCGGCGATAGTCCACTCCCCCGCCCGCATTTCGCGTGATGTGGAACATCGACTCGTGGCCGTGGCCGGCGAGCGCGTCCCTAAACGCCGGGAACGAGCGCCCAACATGGTTGAACACGCCGTCGAGCATCACGCGGATGCCCCGGCTACGGCATGCATCGATCAGCCTGTCGAATGCGGCGTCATCGCCGAGCCGAGAATCGATGCGATAGTAGTCGACCGTGTCGTACCCGTGGGTCTCGGACGCGAACACCGGCCCCAGCAGTAGGCCGTTCGCGCCCATGTCGATGAGATAGTCAAGCCACGGGATGATGGCGTCGAGTCGTGGCGTCAACGCCCGCTCGCCCTCGTTGGACGGGCGTATCGGGGCGCCGGTGAATCCCAGCGGATACACCTGCCACCAGATGGTCGTGTCGTTGACGCTCATGCCATAGCCGCTCATCGCATTCTCCTCATCCGGCACACCCGTTCCCGTTTCCCGTGACCGGGTGTGCCGCAGCGATCATCTGGCCGGGAAATCCGGGTATCCGTCCCCGTCGAGGTCGGGTCCGTCCGGGCCGCCGTAGTAGCCATCGCCGGTGCCCATGAACTCGCGGGTGCTGACGCGGTTGACATTGCGGGCGGCATCCACCGCGTGCTGCAGTTCCTTGCGCACGGCGAAACCGTCGATGATGTTCTTCAGCACGATCTTGCCGCCGGTGGACTGGTCCATCGCGTCGATGAGAATCGTGCTCAAGCCGAAGATGCGCTGCAGCAGCGTGCGCGAGATCGTGATGTCGACGATGCGGAACAGCTTGACGGTGTCGAAGCTCTGATGCAGCAGACCGCTCTGCGTGGCCAGCTCGTCGGCCGTCAGAGTGTACGTGGTGAACGTGAACGGGGTGCGGCACCAGTTGCGCTTGCGCTGCGTCCAGATGATGTCGCCGTCTGCGATGTTCTTGGCCATGATCGGTCTCCTCCTGCTGTCGATGACGGTATGCTCCCATCGTAGCCCGTCATTCGGGACGCGATGTGTCCTCTGCCAGCGTACAGGGAACGGCGGATAGAGGGACGGACGGGGAGAACGCAGCATCAGGAGCCTGCTATAGGGACGGATGCTCCCACTGGTCGGTGTCGGCGAGCGCCGGACCATGATTGTAGTCGACGAGCCGCCATCGCAACGTGCCGTCGGGCATGTCGGCTGCGACGAACCGCACCCAGTGCGCGTTGCCCATGCTGACCACGTCGGCGAAATCGGGGTGGATAGCCCCCAATCCCAGCACGGTCTGCACGGTCTGCGCGATCCATGAGCCATGCGAGAACACGTACAGATCTGTGTCGGCTCCGGCGCTGAACGACCATTCCTCCAATGCCGCGCGGCCTCGCTCGCCGACGGCGGCCTTCGTCTCGGCACCATGCCGCAGTTCGCCACCGCGATATTCCGCCCATGCACGGTAGTCCTCAGGGCATTCGCGCTCCAGTTCGGCCAGCTCCTTGCCTTCCCATTCGCCGAAGTTGCGCTCCCGCACGCGGGCGTCGGGGTGCACGACCAGTCCGAGCGGGTCGGCGAAGGCGTGCGCCGTGGCCATGGCACGACTGAGGTCGGATGCCACGACGAGCTGCCGGCGTTCCGGGTGCGATTCGACGTATAGGGAGCGCAGTGCCTGCGCGGTTTGCCTGACCTGCCATTCGCCGATCTCATCCAAGGGGATGTCAATCTGCCCCTGGAAGCAATGCCGGGCGTTGTATGAGGTGCGCCCATGCCGTATCAGCGTGATGGAGCGGACGTGCTCCGGCATCGCCTGCGGCGAGGAGACATCACTCATCAGCTTCGCCGGCATCGTCACCGTCACTGCCGTTGTCGGCGGATTCGTCGCCCGTCGTCTCGGGGTGTTCGAGAGGCAGCTCGACGACGGGGCAGTCACGCCACAGCCGTTCGAGGCGATAGTACTCTCGCGCGTCCTGATGCATGATGTGGATAATGAAATCGCCGTAGTCCAGCAGCACCCACTGTCCTTCGTCGACGCCTTCGCGCGAGCGCGGGGACAGATGCCCGCACTTGAGGTACACGTCCTTCTCGACCTCTTCCGCGACGCCGATCACCTGGCGCTCGTTCATGGCGGTGGCGACCATCATGATGTCGGTGATGGCGAGCAGGTCGCTGACATCGAACGCCTCGATGTCGGCGGCTTTCATGCGGTCGGCCGCGACTGCGGCGACGCGCACGGAATCAATGGAACTCTGGACTGCTGTCATTGGATCAACGCTCCCAAGCGGGCTTCCAGCCCTCGACGATGTGTTGTGTGTTTTCGGAATAGACCATCGAATCGTCCGGCACGGCGTGGCGGATGACCGAACCGGCACCGGTGGTGACGCCGTCGCCGACCTCAACCGGCGCGACGAACAGGTTGCCGGCGCCGACGTGCACGTTCGAGCCGATATGCGTGTGGTTCTTGTGCACGCCGTCATAGTTGGCGGTGATCGTGCCACCGCCGATGTTGGTGTGCTCGCCGAGTTCGGCGTCGCCCACATAACTCAGATGCGGCACCTTGGTGCCGTTGCCGATGTGTGCCTTCTTCATCTCGACGAACGCGCCGGCCTTGGTCTCCTCGCCCAGCTCGTTGCCCGGCCGCATGTAGGTCCACGGGCCGATGTTCGCGGCACGCCCGATATGCGAGCCCTGCACGCGGGAGCGTTCGACGACGGCCTCGGCGTCCACGGTCGCGTCGATCAACGTTGTGTATGGGCCCACGACCGCGTTCTGACCGATCACGGTGTGGCCTTTGAGGAACGATCCGGGCAGTACGGTCACGTCCTGCGCGAGTTCGACATCGTCTTCGATCCACGTGGTGTCGGGGTCAAGGATCGTCACGCCGTTGAGCATCCAGTGCTCGCATACGCGACGGTTGTGCGCCTTCGACAGCGCAGCGAGCTGCAGGCGGTCGTTCACGCCTTCGACGCTCAGCGGGTCGGGCGCGGCGAACGCCCCGACCGTGCCGCGCGTCTTCGCGGTCTCCAGCGCGTCGGTGAGATAGAACTCGCCCTGCGCGTTGTGGTTGTCGAGGTTCGCGATGGCCTCGGCAAGCAGATCGGCGTCGAACACGTACACGGACGTGTTCACCTCCTGCACCGCGAGTTCGCTCCGGTTGGCGTCCTTCTGCTCGACGATGCGCAGCACGTGGCCGTCACGGTCGCGGATGATGCGGCCGTATCCGGTCGGGTTATCGAGGATCGTGGTCAGCACGGTGGCGCCGTCGCCGCTCTGCTCGTGGAACGCCACGAGCTTCTTCAACGTGACGGAGTCGAGCAGTGGCATGTCGGACGCGGCGATCAGCACCGAGCCATGCAGGTTGCGTTCCTGGGTCAGCTGCGCCATCGCGCACTGGACCGCGCGGCCGGTGCCGGGGATGTCGTCCTGGTTGACGATGTCGACGTTCGCGTCGTAGGACCGTGCCGCCTCGGAGACGCGGTCGGCCTGATAGTGCACGACGACGGCCAGCGTCTCGGGCTCCAGATGTCCGACTGATGCCATGACGCGCTGGAGGAAGGTCTTGCCCGCGAATTCGTGCAGGACCTTCGGCTTGGACGAACGCATGCGTGTTCCCTCACCTGCGGCGAGGATGATTGCGGCGGATAGTGCCATTTCGGTGCGACTCCAGTTCTCTGCCGACTGCAGGATTGCTGCCCGGCCGCGGATTGCCGCGGAACCGGGCGCGAAAGTTCCCCCACCTGGACTCGAACCAAGACAAAGGGTTCCAAAGACCCGTGTGCTGCCATTACACCATGGGGGAATGGCGGTGAACCCGCCAAGTTTTTATTATGCCATACCTCGCGACTTCGTCAAATCGAAGCTCATGCGAACAGGAAGCCCTGCCCGTGGTGCTCGGGGTACGTGTCGAAGAGCTCCGCGACGGAACCGTCCTCGAACACCGCGCGGATGGCGCTGGCGAGCAGAGGCGCGATCGACAGCACGGTCAGGCCGTCCCAGCGCTTCTCTTCGGGAATCGGCACCGTGTCGGTGAGCACGATCTCGCTGGCGCCGCAGTTCTTGAGACGGTCCACGGCCGGACCGGACAGCACGCCGTGCGTAGCGACCACGGTCACGGACTTGGCGCCCGCGTCACGCAGCACGTGGCAGGCTCCGGCGATGGTGCCGGCGGTGTCGATCAGGTCGTCGACGAGCACGCAGTCCTTGCCCTTGACATCGCCGACCACACGGTTGGCGACCGCCTTGTTCGGGCGCGTGATGTCACGCGTCTTGTGCACGAAGGCGAGCGGGCCGCCGCCGAGGCGTTGCGCCCACTGCTCGGCCACGCGGATGCGGCCGGCATCCGGGGAGACGACCGCGACGTTGCCCAGCTCGTTGGAGAACCGATCGCGGATGTAGTCCACCAGCACCGGCATAGCGATCAGGTGGTCGACCGGGCCGTCGAAGAAGCCCTGGGACTGCGCGGCGTGCAGGTCGACGCTCATAATGCGGTCGGCACCGGCGGTCTTGAGCAGGTCGAAGATCAGACGGCAGGAGATGGGCTCGCGTCCGCGATGCTTCTTGTCCTGACGGGAGTAGCCCAGCAGCGGGCATACCGCGGTGATGGAACGCGCGGAGGCACGCTTCAACGCATCGATCATGATGAGCTGTTCCATTATCGACTTGTTGACCAGATCCGCGTGGGTCTGCAGCACGAACACGTCCGCGCCGCGCACCGATTCGGTGTAGCGCACGTACATCTCGCCGTTGGCGAAATCGTATGCGGTGGTCTCCAGTATGTCGATGCCAAGCTGTTCGGCGACGTCCGAGGCAAGCTTCGGATGCGTACGGCCGGTCACGAGGATGAGGTTTTTATCGGGCTTTCCTTCGAGGATTGCACTCACCATGTCTCCAAACGTTTGTGTTTCGCTGAAGTGGACAATGTCATAGTAACCGTGCACACCGACCGCATGTCACATGCAGGCCAGCCCCGGTTCATGTTCCGTTAGCGTTCCCGGCACGACTCGCCGGCGTGTCCCGGTCAGCCGGAACGCCTGCGGTACAGGCCGTGCTTGCCGATGTACTGCACGACGCCGTCAGGGACGAGGTACCATACCGGCTCGCCGTGCGTCGCGCGCCGGCGCACATCGGTGGAGGATATGGCCAGCGCCGGGATCTCCAGCGTGTCCACCTTGCCGTCGGGCAGCCGCACCCCCTGTGGCGACGAGTAGCCGGGCCGTGTGACCGCTACGAAATGCGCCAGATCCCACATCTGGTCGGCGTCCTTCCACTCCATGATCTCCGCCACCGCGTCGGCGCCAGTGATGAAGAACAGCTCGGCGTCGGGATGCTGCAAGCGCAGGTCGCGCAGCGTATCGATGGTGTAGGTGACGCCCGGCCGGTCGATGTCGACGCGGGACACGGTGAATTTCGGGTTCGACGCGGTGGCGATCACCGTCATCAGATAACGGTCCTCGGCGTTGGTGACCTGCTTGTCGAGCTTGAAGACCGGCCGGCCGGTCGGCACGAAAATCACCTCGTCGAGGTCATACACCCAGGCCACCTCCGAGGCGGCGACCAGGTGGCCGTTGTGGATCGGGTCGAAGGTTCCGCCCATGATGCCGACGCGCGGGCGCATGTGCCAGTTGCCGCGCGTGGAGAACCGCTTGGCTCCGTCCGGTTTTTCGGATGACAGGTCCGACATGCGGCGCTCCGGCTCGACGAGATATTGGATTTCGGGCGAGGGGTCGGCTTCTGCGGCCAATGGGCTTGCCTCCTGCGGCGGCCTTCGCGTCGTCATGCCTCCGAGACCTCCGGCTGGCTGTCCGCCTCGTCCGTCTCGCGCTCGCCCTGGTCCGCGGTGGTGTTGGCCTCCTGCGGGTCGATCTTGCCCATGTCCTCGTCCCATTCGTCCTGCACGACGCGGCGGATCTCGGCGAACGTGGGCAGGGGGAAGCCGGGCTGGTACAGCCTGCGCACTTCGGCGACGCGCTCGGTGATACGGATCAGCGTGTCGGTCATGCCGTCGACGTCGCCCTTGCGTTCCATGGCGCTGAAGCGGCGGATGTACTGCTCCATCATGCCCATCTGTTCGCGCACCGTCTTCAGCTTCACCGCGTCCAGTTCCACGACGTCCGGGGAGTCGGTCTCCGGCCAGCCGATGAGCACGGCGTCGGCGTATTCCAGCGATGCCCGCTGGCTGGCCGAGGCGATGCCATCCTCGATCTGCACCAGGAACACGTAGCGGACGATGCTGAGCCGTTCCGCGGCAATCTTCAGGCCCAATGTCTGATCGTTGAGATCGATATCGTCCCGGATGGTGGAAATCACCGGTCGTTCCTCGCTCATGCTCGCACCTGCCCCGTTCCGTAGCCGATCCACTTCGTGGTGGTCATCTCTTTGAGTCCCATCGGGCCGCGGGCGTGCATCTTCTGCGTGGAGATGCCGAGCTCCGCGCCGAAGCCGAACACCCCTCCGTCGGTGAAACGGGTGGAGGCGTTGACCATGACGACGGCCGAGTCGATGCGCTTGGCGAACGTTTCTATCGCGGAGTAGTCCTCGGAGATGATCGACTCGGTGTGGCCGGTGGAATGCATGTTGATGCTATCGATGGCCTCGTCGAGCGAATCGACGACCTTGACCCCCATGGTGAGCGCCAGATATTCGGTGTCCCAATCCTGGTCCGTGGCGTGCTTCATGGCGAGGCTTGGGATGCCGGCCGCCTCGATGATGGCGAACGCCCGCTCGTCGGCGTGCAGCTCGACACCCTTGTCGGCGAGCGCCTTCGCCGCGGCCGGCAGGAACCGTTCGGCCACGTCGCGGTGGACCAGCAGCTTTTCGGCGGCGTTGCATACGCCGACGCGCTGCGTCTTCGCGTTGATGATGATGGGGATCGCCTTGTCGAGGTCGCCGCTGCGGTCGACATAGATATGGACGTTGCCGGCTCCGGTCTCGATGACCGGCACTTTGGAATTGCGTACGACGGCCTGGATGAGTCCGGCTCCGCCGCGCGGGATCAGCACGTCGATGTGGCCGCGTGCCTCCATCATCGCCGTGGCGCCCTCGCGTCCGTATTCGTCGACGGTGTCGATCAGCGCCGGGTCGAATCCGTTCGCGGCGAGCGCGTCGTGGATCACCGCCATTGTCGCCGCGTTCGTGCGCTCTGCGTCGTGCCCTCCGCGCAGTATGGCGGCGTTGCCGGATTTGAGGCACAGGCTGGCCACATCCACGGTCACGTTCGGCCGGGCTTCGTAGATCATGCCGATAACGCCGATGGGCACGTGCACCTGATTGAGCCGCAGCCCGTTCTCCAGCGTGTATCCGCGCTCGATCTCGCCGACCGGATCGGGCAGCGAGGCCACGTGGCGAACGCCTTCGGCGCCGGCGGCGATGCGCGGCTCGTCGAACCGGAGACGGTCGAGCTTTCCGGCGTCCATGCCGCAAGCGGCTGCGGCCTGCATGTCCTGCCCGTTGGCGGCGGCGATGGTCGAGGCGTCGGCGTCCAGCGCATCGGCGATCGCGTGCAGCAGGGCGTTTTTCATCTGGGTGTCGGCCTGCGCCAGATCAGATTGGGCGCGTGCGGCGGCGTCGGCTTTCGCGCAGACGCCGGAGAACACCTCGCCGTTCAATTCATCTTTCGTCATAAAGCCCAGAATAACGCAGATTGCGAGCTTTGCAGGGCATTCGTGTCATCATGTCAATATGGGGGCACGTGTCCTGCGGCCGCGACGCACGCCGGGGTCCATGCCAGTATGCGGTACCCGCCGCCGCCATGCCCACGCCTGACGGTAGACTTGAGCCGAACTTCATCCCATTCAGCAGCAACGCAAGGATTACCAGTGACCACGTTCCACAGCACGCGCAGCACCACCGACTCACTTACCTCCAAGCAGGCCATCCGCAAGGGCATCGCCGACGACGGCGGCCTGTTCGTGACCGATTCCCTGGGCGAGACGAAGGTGGACATCGCTTCCCTGACAGGCAAGCCGTATCAGCAGATCGCCGCCGAGGTGCTCGGTGCGCTGCTGCCGGACTTCACCGAGGCCGAGCTCGCGCAGTGCATCGCCGACGCTTACGGCGAGCAGTGGTCCGACAGGCGCATCACGCCCCTGAAGCCGCTCGGCGACGACTACATCCTCGAACTGTTCAACGGCCCGACCTCCGCGTTCAAGGACGTTGCGCTGCAGATCCTCCCCCGTTTCATGGCGCACACGACGCCGGCGGACGGCGACACCGACGAGAAGATCATGATCCTGACCGCCACCTCCGGCGACACCGGCAAGGCCGCGCTGGCCGGATTCGCAGACGCGCCCGGCACCGCGATCACCGTCTTCTACCCGCAGGGCAAGGTGAGCCAGGTTCAGGAGCTGCAGATGAGCACGCAGGCCGGCGCGAACGTGAACGTGTGCGCGGTCGAGGGCAACTTCGACGACGCGCAGTCCGCCGTCAAGCGCATCTTCGGCGACAAGGAGCTCGCCGCGAAGCTCGCCGCCGACTCGCACGTCGTGCTCTCCTCCGCGAACTCCATCAACGTGGGCCGTCTCGTACCGCAGGTCGTCTACTACTTCTCCGCTTACGCGCAGCTGCTGGAGAACCAAGTCATCAACGTGGGCGACGAGGTCGAGTTCGTCGTTCCGACCGGCAACTTCGGCGACATCCTCGCCGGCTACTACGCGAAGATGCTCGGTCTGCCGGTCAAGCACCTCGTGGTCGCCTCCGATAAGAACAACGTGCTGTTCGACTTCCTGACCACCGGCACGTACAACCGTCAGCGTCCGTTCTTCCAGACGATCAGCCCGTCGATGGATATCCTCATCTCCTCGAACCTGGAGCGCATGCTGTACTACATGTCCGAGGGCGACACCCGTCTGATCTCCATGCTGATGAATGACCTCAGCCAGTGGGGCACGTACGAGGTTCCGGAGCCGCTGCTCGCGAAGATCCGCCAGCTGTTCGGCTGCGGCTGGGCCGACGAGAACCAGGTGCGTGAGATGATCGCCGACTGCTGGAAGAAGAACCGCTACGTGATCGACCCGCACACGGCGTGCGCGTACTTCGTGGCTCAGCAAATGCCGCGCGACCCGTTGACCCCGCGCGTGATCCTGTCGACTGCGAGCCCCTACAAGTTCCCGCGCGTGGTCAACGAGGCACTGGGCCTGGATGCCGACGGCACCGATTTCGAATGCATGGATGTGCTGTCTCGCGAGACCGGCACCACCGCTCCGGCCGCCCTGCGTGGACTTGAGACCGCCGATGTACGTTTCAAGGACGTCGTGCCCATCGACGGCATGGAGGATTACGTCGAAAAGGCCGCCCAAGCGCTGTAACAGCTCAGCCCGCCGGCAGGGGCATAAAGGGGCTTACAGCTCTTTGGCGCGGTAGAAGCGGATGGCCAGAGCGGCGGAGATGCAGTAGACGCCCACGCACAGCACGACGGCAATCAGAGCGGCACGCCACCATACGCTCATGAAATCCGCGACGCCTTGCAGCAAGCCCTGCCAATCAAACGGCAATCTGGACAGCAACGCGACGAGTGCATACAGCCCGACTATGACCACAACGAATATCCGCATCATCGCCCGGAACGTGAACCGGTACGAAAACGCCATCAGAATCGATCCGACGATCAGGGAGAACGCGATGATGACGGCGCTCGGTATCATGGCACCGGCCCAGCCGGAATCCATCATGTCGCCGAAGGCGAAGAAGACGCTGCATGCCATCACGTCCACGGTCCACATCGCGCAGGTCACCAGCAGAAACAGGAACCGTCCGGCCACCTGCGACGTACGGGCGATGGGAATCATCCCGTTCATGGCCCGATGACCGCCGCTCTCCTCCGCAACATTCACGCTCAAGGCGGACATCCACGACATCACCGCAGCCATGCCGCATACGCCGCCGTAGACGCTGACGGCGACCTGTCCGGGTGCGCCGGTCACGGTCAGCACCAGCGCGGCCACGCAGGACAGCACGGGAAACAGCAACATGAACAGCATGTTGGACAACCCGAACAAATCCACTCGCACGCAATCGAACCTGCACTGCCTCACTACGGAACTCCAGCGCATCTCACCACTCCTTTGCCTTGTACACGCGCACGGCGATCGCATACGAGACCGCATACGCCGCGGCGGAGACCGCGACCAGCATCGCGGACAGCCAGAAACGATGCGAGACGACGGCGTCCACCACGCCCATCACCTTGGCGATCATCGATACGGGGAGGACTGACGGGATGAACGTCCCGATCAACGTGACGACATAGAACACCCCCACCGTGATCTGCAGTCCGATGATGTTGTCCCACAAACAGGAAACGGGCATGATCACCGCAATAATCAGCACGATGGCCAGACCGCCCACGCCGGCCACCCACAGATTGCCCGTGAATGACCAATCACGGCGGACAAGCGGCTGCACCCCATCGATCAATGCAATCACCACGGCCCCGTACACGGCCAGAGCCAGTCCCATCAAGTACCGCGAGGCCATCTGGTTCCGCCGCGATGCGGGCGCCAACCCGCGCAGCCGATACCCGCTCTGCATGTCGATGAGCGGCACGGTCAGCACCATCATGGCGGGCGAGAACACCGCCATGACGACGCCCAACCGGAAACCGAAGCCGTCGACGAACGCCCCGCCGTTGAACATGATCGAAAACACCGGTGCGAGCAGCACCGAGGCGAATGATTGCATGGCGCCGTCGCCCAGCAGATACGCCAGGTCCAGATGCAATGCGGTCGCCAGCCCACGATTTCCCCGCCGTGCCCGTACGGCACGGGATGGCACGGTCTCAGTCAACGTTCCCATGGCCGACCTCCTTGAGTGCAGACGCGGCCTCGGGCGAAGACGCGACGGAATCACGGACGTTGGTCAGGCGGATGATATCGTCGATGGAGGCCGGCTCGACGACGATATCGGCGACGGCTGCGCTGACGGTGCCGAGGCTGTCGGAGCGCACCAGCGCATCGAAACCGGTCTGGTATGTGTGCGAGCCAAGCACCACGCCGGCAGGCAGCTGGGCCAACTCGTCCGGCCCGCCCTTGACTATACGGAACGATTCCTCGAATTCGTCCTTCGGCCCGGTGTAGTAGAGCCTTCCACCAGTGATGTAGGCGATGAAGTCGGCCGCACGTTCGAGGTCGACGGTGATATGGGTGCTGAACAGCACCGAATGCTCGCCGTCCTCGATGTAGGCATGCAGCATGTCCATGAGTTCGTCGCGGGCGAGCACGTCGAGTCCGCTGGTCGGCTCGTCGAGGATGAGCAGTTTGGCGTCATGGCTCAACGCGATGGCGAGCATCAGCTTCATCTGCATGCCCCTCGAAAGGTCCTTGATCTTCTTCTTGCCGTTCTGAGCTCCCCCGAGACCGAAATCGTCCAGGTACCGCCGATACCGATCCCCGTTCCATGCCGGGTAGAGCGGGGCGACGATGCGCTCGACCTTCGAGACCTTCCACTGTTCGTACAGGTAGCTGGAGTCGAACACGACGCCCAGCCGTTCCTTGACGGCCTCCTCGTCAATGATGTTGTCGAGGCCGAGCACCTGGATGCTGCCGTGGTCCCGTCGGATCATGTTGAGGATCAGCTTGATCAGCGTGGATTTTCCGGCGCCGTTCGGGCCGATCAGCCCCATGATGTAGCCCTTGGGCAGGTCGAAGGTCACGTCGTCCAGCGCGAAGCCGGAGTCGTAGTGCTTGGTGACGCCGGTGACCGCAAGGGCCATCGTGTCGGGTTCGGATATGGTGGTCATGGCTATGGTCCTTTTTTGGGAAACTCTCTCGTCCCGTGGCCTCGCGTATCACAGCGACGCCACGGTGTTCGCAGGTTGCCGGCCAATGCCGGCACTCACTGCTTGCGGTACTCGTCTTCGAGCATGCGGCCCAGTTCACTCAGCGCGATGTCGGCGGCTTTGGCCGCGCGTATCGCCTCGGCCAGGTTTTCGCGGACCTGGGTTTCGAGCTGACGTCGCATCAGCTCGTTGCCCTTGTCCATCACGAAGGTGCCTTTGCCCTGGAGGTTCTGCACCACGCCCTCATCGGCCAGTTCGTTGTACGCCCTGGTGACGGTGAGCACGGAGACGCGCAGTTCCTTGGCGAGTTTGCGCAGCGAGGGCAAGGCCTCCCCTGCCTCAAGCTCGCCGCTCATCACGGCGCTGCGAATCTGGTTCTTGATTTGCTCGTAGATGGGTTCTCCGGACACGGATGAGATGATCAGTTTCATTTATGCCCCTTTCCATGGGTCTCCAGTATCACAGCCGGATTACTGTTCTACTGTTACATATAACAGTAGAACACTTATGGACAACTGTCAAGGTCGAGAGCATAACAGTTGCGCGTCGGTTCACAGACTGCGCGGAGCCTCGCTGAAATCAAACAGCACGCCGTCGGCGAGACCGCAGATATCCGGCCAGTCCCCGTCAGAAGAATCATCATGGATCGCCCATACCCGCATGCCGACGGACTTGGCGGACCGCATCGCCACCAGCAGATCCTCGAACACCGTGCACTGCTCCGGCACCACGCCCAGACGGCCGGCGGCCAGAAGGAACACGTCGGGACGGTCCTTGCCGACATTGTTCGCATCGTCGACGCTGACAATCTGGTCGAAATAGTCGAAAATGCCGACGTGCTTCATCGCCGGCTCGCGCAACGCCGGCGGCAGGGACGTGGCGACGGCCAGCTTCGCACCCGACCGCCTGAGATACGACAGGTATTCGACCGCATGCGGCTTGGCCTCCACCACCGTCGAATAGGCGACGCGCGCCATGTCATCCCACTCCTGCATCAGCGCCTCGGGCGTGTCAGGCAGGCCAAATCGGGCGATCGTGTATTCGGCGATCTGCCGGAACTGCATCGCCGCCACCTTGCCCATGTAGTCGGCAGGGACCTCGATGCCCCGTTTGGCGAGGAAATCGATGTCGACCTGATCCCATACGCCCATGGAATCCAGCAACGTTCCGTCAAGATCGAAGATTGCCGCCTTGCCGTGGTTGTCGTCCATGATGTTCCTTCCGCTATTGCCGGTTATCCGGTCCGTATGTGCGCGCTGGCCGTCCCGGCTATGTCAGCGACGATGATGCCAACAGCTCGCGCGCGTGGTCGAGCGACGCCTCGGATTCGCTGCCGGACAGCATCCGGGCGATCTCATGGGCGCGCGCGTCGCCGCATACCTCGGCGACCGTGGTCGTCACCGCGGACTGCCCGCCGTCCGAGGCGCCCTTGGTCACGACGAACTGCGCGTCCGCCCATGAGGCCACCTGAGCCAGGTGCGTGACAACGATGACCTGCGAGGTCCGCGCGAGACGGGCGAGACGCCGCCCCAGCTCCACTGCGGCCTTGCCGCCGACACCGGCGTCGACCTCGTCGAAGATGAACGTCATCGGCCCGCCCTCGCCCGCGGGAGCCGCACTCGAACGCCGATCCGCGGCGGCGAGCTCCAATGCGAGCATCAGGCGGCTCAGCTCACCGCCGGAAGCGCTTTTGCCCATCGGCAACTGCGGCGACCCCTCGAACGGCGTAAACAGGAACGCGATATCGTCGCGACCATACGGGCCGAGCGGATCATCGGCCTTGTCTCGCGGCGTGACGCGCACTTCCAAGGAGGCGCCCAGCATGGCGAGCGAGCCGAGTTCTTCAGTGACGCGCGCGCCCAAGTCGGCAGCGGCAGCCACGCGCGCGGCGCTCAGCACGTCGGCGGCGGCGAGGGCCGCATCGTACAGCGTCTGCCGTTCGGATTCGAGTTCGGCGACCTTTTCCGGCGAGGCGTCCAGATCCTCCAAATCGAACGCCGCCTTGTCCCGCCAAGCGAGCACGTCGGCCAAGGTGGGGCCCCACCGACGGGTGAGGTCGCCAAGCTCGTGGATACGGCCGTTGATCTGGTCCAGATCCTCCACGCTGCCTTCGTCACCCAGCTCCTGGCTCAGGGCGAACACCACGTCGCCCAAATCGGCATTGATGGATTCAAGCCGATCGGCCTGCTCGGCGAACGTGCCGCCGACGCGAATCGCGCGCAACGAGGTCACCGCATGATTGATGAGTTCCACGGCCGAAGCGCCGTCGGCGGCGTCCACATCCACCTGCGAGGCATCCAGCGCGCCCAGCGCCGAACCCACGCCTTGGGCGATGTCGGCCGCGTTTTCGATGCGTTCGCGGCGCGCCTTCAGCTCCTCGTCCTCCCCCGGCTGCGGGTCGGTTCGGTTGATGCGGTCGATGGATTCGCGCAGGTAGTCGGCCTGTTGGCGGGCAGAGGATTCCTGCGAGCGCAGGCGTTCCAGCCGCTCATCCATGGCGGCCAGCGCATCCCACGCCTTGCGGTAGGCGGCCAGTTCGGCTTCGTCTCCGGCCACCCGGTCCAGAAACTCGCGTTGCCGTGCGGCGGCCGCGATTTTCAGCTGATCGGTCTGGCCATGAATGGTAACCAGTTCGCCGGCGATGGCCCCCAGCACCGAACGCGGTACGGACTTGCCGCCGAGCACAGCCCGCGAACGTCCGGAAGCGCGTACGGTGCGGGAAAGGAACAGTTCGCCGTCTTCGGGGTCGACGCCCGCGTCATGGGCCTTGGCCACGGCCGCGGCAGCACCGGTGAACCCACTGTCGGCATCGCCAGAACCGGCATCGTTGGTGTCGCCGGAATGTTCAGATGCGACGGCATCATCCGAGAGCGCGAAAATCGCCTGGGTTCTTTTCCACAGTCTTCTTCCATACAAACGTGTACTTGTTTGCTTTCGACTCTATCTTAGTACCATCAACATATT
>ENA-USUE01000786-USUE01000786.1-human-gut-metagenome-genome-assembly--contig:-NODE-786-length-15778-cov-18.476466_pt1 | contig 15778 bp, 10 predicted proteins | sample MGYA00250060_ERZ773396 | MGnify/ENA primary metagenome ERZ773396 (study PRJEB29103, sample SAMN06111989) | human gut metagenome | biome: human gut; feature: ankylosing spondylitis patient; material...
TAATCGGGGTCTTGCAATCAGCGTGAAAAATTTACAGAAAGGAGCGGGAAAGGCAAAAGCCAGGGCAATCATTTTCAGTAGAAGTCAGGCTGTAACACGCCTGCTGCCCCTGTGCGATAAAAGATAAAAATTTGAAGTAAAAATTGATGATGAAGGAGTGAGACAGTTGTCTAAATCCAAAAGATACCAGTTAGAGAAAAAAATCATAGTTTTTTTGAGCAGCGGTTTGTTTGCGATTTCGGGGTTTTGTGCAGGCGACGTTTATGCCGCGGCTGTTTTTGCGGATGGAACCGGGACCAATTCGACTGTTGCCGGCGTAAATAATAACGCCAGCGGTGAGAATACCAATGCTGTAGGTTATAACAATCATGCTATTTCTGATAACAGCAATGCGATCGGCGCGAATAACCAGGCTTTGGCCGAGGATTCCAATGCCATCGGCAGTAAAAACAACACTTATGCCAATGAATCGAACGCGATCGGCAGCGGCAATATCACTAATGGCATCGGGTCTAATGCTATTGGTAAGGATAATGTGGCCAATGGCTTGGACAGTAACGCTTTTGGTACTGCCAATAAGGCGAATTCGGATAATTCCAATGCTTTCGGTACCGGCAATCTGGCGGATGGTATCGGTACGAGCGCCTTTGGTTATTTGAATAATGTCAGCGGCAATGAATCAGTGGCGTTTGGTTTTACCAATACCATTTCGGCAGCAGAGGCCGTAGCAATGGGACGCAATAATCAGGTGATCGCTACCGGAGGCAGTGCGATCGGTAATAATAATCAGGCAATGGCGATGTATTCTACTGCGATCGGCAATGATAACTATGCGATCGGAGAGAATTCCAGCGCGATCGGGCTCGGCAACAATATTACAGCTAACGATGCTACGGCGCTGGGAAATAAGAATACGGCTTCAGGGATCTCGGCAGGCGCTGTCGGTATCAGCAATACTGCCAGCGGCCATAATGCCCAGGCTTTCGGTTATTTAAACGAAGCTACGGCTCAGGATTCCCAGGCCTTCGGTGCGCAGAACAAAGCGACGGAGCGTTATGCCAGTGCTTTCGGGCATGAAAATGAGGCTAAGGCCTATGCGGGCAGTGCGCTGGGTGTGAAAAACGTGGTTACAGGCGATTTTGGTTCGGCGGTCGGTTATGATAATACGGCTTCCAACTATCTGGCCAACGCCATCGGTACCTCGAATGTGGCTTCCGGCGCCTATGCCAATGCTTACGGTGTGTATAATGAAGCTACTGCCAGCTATGCCAGTGCCTTTGGCTACGGCAATAAGGTCGGCGGCGAGCATGCTATCGCGTCTGGCTACAATAATAATATCGCCGGTAATTTTGCCAGCGCTTTCGGTACGGAGAATACGGTCAGCAATATTCGCAGTGCGGCCGTAGGTTCAAATAATACCGTCAGCGGCGAGATCAGTAATGCTTTTGGCTATAATAATACCGCCAGCGGCAATTATACTAACGCGATCGGCTATAATAACCAGGCGCAGGCTTTTGCCGCTTCGGCGATCGGCTATCAGAACAGGGCTACGGCCAGCGCGGTTTCGGCCAGCGCCGTGGGTCGTTCCAACGAAGTGAGCAACGAATATGCCAATGCTTTCGGTGCTTTGAACAAGGCGTCGGGTTCTTCCTCCAGCGCTTTCGGCGTCAACAATAACGCTTCGGGGTCCTTTGCCAGTGCTCTGGGCTATCAGAACACAACGGCCGGCTATCTCGGCAGTGCTGTGGGCGCCAGCAATAACGCGTCTGCTAATTATGCCAGTGCTTTTGGTTATGGCAATGCGGCCTCGGGCTATGTCGGCAACGCTATCGGCAGTATGAATACGGCTTCCGGCAGTTATGCCAGCGCCGTAGGCTATCAGAATACAGCCAGCGGCGTCAAATCCAACGCTATCGGCAATGAAAATACAGCATCAGAAGAATACACTAATGCTGTCGGCGCCGGCAACAGAGTCAGCGGCTACGCCTCCAGTGCCTTCGGCAACAATAACGAGGTGACTGCTGAATTCGCCAGCGCTTTTGGCCACAGCAATAATATCAGCGGCTATGTTTCCAATGCCCTGGGTTATGATAACGCTGTCAGCGGCGATTATTCAACGGCGGTAGGCCTTTTTAATAATGTAGGCGGCAATTCGTCCTATGCTTTTGGCTATGGCAATAATATTGCTGCTAATTCCAGTTCCGCTGTCGGCAACGGCAATACGATCAGCACCGGAGCTGATGATTCCTTCGCGCTTGGTAACGATACCAGTATCTCGCTGGCTAACAGCGTCGCTTTGGGCAGTAATTCTGCAGCGACGGCGATCAACAGCGTTACTGGCAACAGCAGCTATACTAAATGGGCCGGCGTCAGCGACGTCGTGGGCGTTGTCAGCGTAGGCAGCTCCGGGGCGACCCGTCAGATACAAAATGTAGCGGCAGGGCAGGTCAGCGCAACTTCTACCGATGCCGTCAACGGCAGCCAGCTGTATGAAGTAGCGCAGAAAGCAGCGCAGCAGGCTACTGTTTCGGCAGGCGACAGCAACGTCGTCGTTACGCCTACCACGAACAGCAGCGGCGGCACTGATTATGAAGTGAAGCTGGCTGACGAACTGCAGATCGGTACTGGCGTCAATGTCGACGGCACCGGCGATGGCAAGATAGATGTCGGTAACGGCAATGTGGTCATCGACGGCAGCGACGGCTCGATAACTGCCGGCGGCGTGACGATCAATAAAGATGATGAAGGCACGATAAACGGCCTGACCAATACTACCTGGGACCCGGACAATTATGTATCCGGGCAGGCAGCGACCGAAGACCAGCTGAAAGCGATCCACGATGCAGCTGCGGAAGCGGCAGAACTGGCAGCTCAGCATACGAGTATGGCCGCTGTCGACAACAATATCCTGATCGAAAAAAGCACTAACGCTGACGGCGGTGACCATCACGAACTGAAATTGAATGATGTCGTTGAGATCGGCAGTGGTGCCAATAAAGTCACTATCGACGGTACAAATGGCACTGTCAGCACCGGTAATATCAATATGAACGGCACCAACGGCATGATAACTGCCGATAAGATCACTATCGACGGCGGTTCCGGCACAATCGGCGGTCTGACCAATACTACCTGGGACGCAGATAATTACGTTTCCGGGCAGGCTGCGTCGGAAGATCAGCTGAAAACCGTTTATGATACCGCAGTCAAATATGACGTGGACAGCGGCGGTAATATCAACACCGGTAAAATCACGCTGGAAGGCAGCAGCGGCACTACGATCGGCAATGTAGCGGCAGGCGAAGTCAGCGCTACCTCGATGGACGCCGTCAATGGCAGCCAGCTGTATCAGGTCAAGCAGGACATCAATAATATCAATCAGGATATCACCAAGCTGGGCGACGAGATCGATACGGTCGGCGCGCTGTCAGCAGCGATGGCAGGCCTGCATCCGCGCTTCCAGGACGGTAACAAGGGCGAGCTGGCCATGGCCTACGGCGGCTACGGCGGCAAAAGCGCATTAGCAGTCGGCGGCTTCTACGCCCCCAACGAAAAAGTAATGTTCTCACTGGGGCTGGGCATTTCCGAAGGCGGCAGTAAAATGGGCAACTTCGGCGTCAATTTTGCACTGGACCGCTCTAGAGACCGCAAGGCAGAACCGAGAGATATCATCTATACCCGTAAAGAAGTAGATAATTCTTTAGCGGCGCAGGATGAAAAGATCCAGCTGCTGCTGGCCAAGGTCGAAGAACAAAGCAGAGAAATGGAAAAACAAAGCCGTGAAATCGAATACCTGCGAGCACAGGTAGAAAAGTAAATACAGAAAATACTATACTTGCCCCGGCCTGCAAGGCTGGGGCAAACTTTCTGAGCAGAGGAGCAGTAAGTATGAAAAAGATCTGGAGCTTTATCTTATGTCTGGTCATAAGTCTGGCGATGACCAGCGTTTGCCTGGCCAGCGACGGCGCTGACCTGAACAAACAGCAGCAGGCAGTAGTTAAGGTATTTGCCGCCTTAAACGGTCAGAACGGGATGGAATATACCGGCATACGCCAGCTGATGTCAGCGAAGCTGCAAACAGAGCTGGATGAAAAAACTTTCGGCAGTGTGAAAAATAATCTGCGCCGCAGCTACGGCGAGCAGCGCGAAAACAGGTTTCTGGCCTATCAGCGGTATGCTGACGGCGACCGCCTGACTTATCTGGCTAAATACAGTAAGGAGAAAGCTCTGCTGTTTATATTCGTTTTCGATAAGCAGAACGATCTAGGGGCGTTTTCCTTTCAGCCCATAGGCGAACAACAGCAGTAACAGTACAGTTTTGCCCGTTTCACAGCATTTAAATAGAAAGCAGCAGCGATATTTTCAGCAGAAAGCTTGCTGCTGCTCATCTGATTTCAAAAAATGATCCCTTTGCCACAGCGGCAGATAAGGGATCATTTTTTGAAATTTTAAATGTAACAGTTATAAAAATTATAAGAATTATAAAAAAGTGCTTAATTGTAATAAAAATATCTTGCAAGGTGCAAAGAAAATATGTTAATATGGTAAAAATAATCCATATAAATAATATTAAGTATTAAGGTTTATAAATTAATTAAATTAAAATTACTTAAATTATTACGAATGAAAAGACGATGGAGAAAGCAGAGGTCAGCCTAAAAAACAGAACAGCTTTATAAAAAATAGATGCGGGGCAGATTTATTGTTTCAGCATACTATACAAAGCAAGTAACTATTTAAGGAAAAGAGGTGGGGAATTGTCTAAATCCCGAAAAGTTCAGTTAGAGAAAAAAATTATGATTTTTTTAAGCAGCGGTGTCTTTATTTTTTCAGGCCTGTATGCGAGTAATGTGCAGGCGGCGCCCGTTTTTTCCAGTGGCAGTGCTTCTGATTCCACTGTTGCCGGTGTCAATAATACAGCTTCCGCTAATTCCAGCAGTGCTTTTGGTTATTTCAATACTGCCGGGGGCCTGGCATCCAGTGCTTTTGGCTGGAGCAATACTGCCAGCGCCGAAAATGCCAGCGCTTTTGGTTATGTCAACGAGGCGAGCGGCTTGGCGTCCAGCGCGCTCGGTTTCAGAAATAAAGCGGCCAATGAAAATGCCAGCGCTGTCGGTTATGGTAATAATGCCGGCGGTGTAGCGTCCAGTGCTTTTGGTTTCAGCAATGTTGCTAAAGTGGACTATGCCAGTGCTTTTGGCTATAGCAATGAGGCGAGCGGCCTGGCGTCCAGCGCAGTTGGTTTCAGGAATAAAGCGGCCAGTGAGAATGCCAGCGCTGTCGGCTATGGCAATAATGCTAATGCTCTGGCTGCCAGTGCAGTTGGCTACAATAATACAGCAGGCGGCGTAGGTTCCAGTACGATCGGCTATAATAATACGGCTACGAATGAAAATGCCAGTGCTTTTGGTTACGGTAATACTGCAGGCGGCCTGGCGTCCAGCGCTTTTGGTTTCAGTAATATTGCCAGCGGCGATAATGCCAATGCTTTTGGCTATAATAATATTGCCAGCGGTTCCAAGAGCAATGTTTTCGGAACGGGAAATACTGTTTCCGGCAGCAGCAGTACCGCAGTCGGCACTGCTAATGAAGTTGCCGCTGAAAACAGCACTGCTATCGGCAATAACAATACGATCAGCTCCGGTGCAGAAAATTCGGCGGCGCTGGGAAATAATATCAGTATCAGCTTAAAAGACAGTGTAGCTTTGGGAAATAATTCTACAGCGACGGCGATCAACAGCGTTACGGGCAACAGCAGCTATACTAAATGGGCCGGCGTCAGCGATGTTGTGGGCGTTGTCAGCGTAGGCAGCTCCGGGGCGACCCGTCAGATCCAAAACGTAGCGGCAGGGCAGGTCAGCGCCACTTCTACCGATGCCGTCAATGGCAGCCAGCTGTATGAAGTAGCGCAGAAAGCGGCCGAGCAGGCTACTGTTTCGGCAGGCGACAGCAATGTCGTCGTTACGTCAACTACCAACAGCAGCGGCGGCACCGATTACGAAGTGAAGCTGGCTGATGAGCTGGAGATCGGTACTGGCGTCAAGGTAGACGGCACCGGCGACGGTAAGATCGAAGTCGGTAACGGCAATGTGGTCATCGACGGCAGCGACGGTTCGATTACTGCCGGCGGCGTGACGATCAATAAAGATGATGCAGGCACGATCAACGGCCTGACCAATACTACCTGGGACCCGGATAATATCACCAGCGGGCAGGCGGCAACGGAAGACCAGCTGAAAGCGATCTACGATACGGCGGCGGAAGCAGTCGAGCTGGCCGCGCAGCAAAGCTCGGTATCGACAGGCGACAGTAACTTTATCGTCACAAAAACCACTAATGACAGCGGCGGCATCGATCACGAGCTGAAGCTGAATGAAGTAGTCGAGATCGGCAGCGGCGCCAATAAAGTCACTATCGACGGCAATAACGGTACGATCAGTACCGGTAATATCAATATGAACGGTACCAACGGCGTTATTACGGCCGATAAGATCACTATCGACGGCGGTGCAGGCACGATCGGCGGTCTGACCAATACTGCCTGGGACGCAGAGAATATCACCAGCGGCCAGGCGGCGACCGAAGACCAGCTGAAAACTGTTTCTGACAGCGCTATCAAATACGATGTGGACAGCGGCGGCACTATCAATAAAAACAAAATAACGCTGGAAGGCAGCAATGGCACCACGATCGGCAATGTAGCGGCGGGCGAAGTCAGCGCCACCTCGATGGACGCCATCAACGGCAGTCAGCTGTATGCAGTACAGCAGGATATAGGCAATATCCACAGAGATATCAATAAGCTGGGTGACGAGATCGATACGGTCGGCGCGCTGTCAGCAGCGATGGCAGGGCTGCATCCGCGCTTCCAGGACGGTAACAAGGGCGAGCTGGCCATGGCTTACGGCGGTTACGGCGGTAAAAGCGCATTAGCAGTCGGCGGCTTCTACGCCCCTAATGAAAAAGTAATGTTCTCACTGGGACTGGGTGTTTCTGAAGGCGGCAGCAAAATGGGCAACTTCGGCGTCAACTTTGCGCTGGATCGCTCTAGAGACCGTAAGGCAGAAGCACGAGATATAGTTTATACCCGTAAAGAGGTAGACAGCTCTTTGGCAGCGCAGGATGAAAAAATCAAACTGCTGCTGGCTAAGCTGGAAGAACAAAGCCGGGAAATAGAAGAACTGAAAGCAAAAGTAAACTAACAGCAAAACCCCTGTCTGCTAAGCAGACAGGGGTTTTATTCTGAGAATAGGAGCAGCACAGCACGGCTGATGATCTGCATAAAAGCAGTCAACAAAAAACAATGAAACAGCTTTAAAATTTCAAAAAAATTTACTGGAAATCATCTTTTGAACAGAGTGGAGCTGTTTATATGTTTTAGGTTCAAAAGGCAGCCGCAGCAGGCCTTGACAGGTAATGCGGCTTTTAATCTGGTTTTAATCTTGGCGTTATAAAATAAAGACAAAGCAAAGGCCGGCGACGTAACGGCCGTTAAGGAGGTAAAGGATATGAAAAGAAAATCTATAGCTATGCTGGCAGCAGCTCTCTGCACCTTGGCGATCACAGTTACAGCTTTAGCTGCCGAACTCATCAATGCGGAACAGGCGCGCAGCATTGCTGCTCAATGGGTACCGGCAGGCAGCACACATCTGGTGACTAAGGACGAAAGCTTTGAATTCGTGCCTCATTATGACGTTAAATTCTATGATAATAAAACCAATACCGCCTATGAAATAGAAGTTTTAAGAAACGGCGGCAAGGTAAGAGAGTTTAAAATGGAAGCGCAGACCGTTCTGGGCAGCCCTAAAATCGTCCTTTCAGTAAATGATGTGCAAAATCTGGTCCGTAAGGAATTTCCGAATGCTGTTTTTACTAAAGTAGAATTAGACCGCGGTGACGGGCTTTATGAATATGAAGCAGATTTTTACACGCCGGAGGTACGGGGCGAAATGAAATTCAACCCTGAAACAGGCACTGTTATTGAAAAAGAAATAAAATATACTGTGTTTTGAGCAAGAAGCGGACAGTAAAATAAGACCGGATTTTCCGGTCTTATTTTTATTTGACAGCTGCGGTTCGGGTACGGCGGCCAGAGTGTGCTGAAAGTTGTTATATTTGTAATAAGAATACTGTTTGCTGTTGAGTTGGCATTTAAAAAAGTAAAATGTATAAAAATTTTTTCTGATTTCGCAAGTTAGGAAATAAAAGCAAATAATCGAAAATAATATAAATAAGAAATAAACATAAAAAATAGAAATGCTGGCAGCCGAAGAAATGAAATGAATTAATATTATAAAATATGATATTAATATACACAAAATGGCCAGTTTATCCCTTGTAATTGCTTAAATATGCAAAAAGAGAGCAGGATTTTTTTGCTGGATGTTGAATAAATACGGTGAAATTTAGCATGTTTTAGAAAGATGCTAAATAAATCTCAAGGGGGTAAAAGAATATGAAAAGGATGAATAAGGTTTTAGTAAAGGCTGTCGTTTTGAGCCTGATAATGGGTGGAGTACATATGGGGGGGACTTTTGTTTAAAAAGCTATGCGGCTGCAGGCAAAGGGTTCATTATCCAGAGTGATTCTAGGATACCGACGAATAAGACTGAGACCATAGGTGGTGTCAAAATAGATGACCCGGAAATATTACATAAAGATTTTGGTTTGGGCGGGCATTGGAACGATGCTGATTGCGGTGAGAGTGCCGGTGACTTGACAGTAGGGCAGATTGCGGAAATAAAAGATAAATTGGTAGAAAATGATAAAAAATTGGCTGATGCAGTTAAGGATGTCAATGATAAAATCGAGAACGGAGAATTGAAAGGCGAAAAGGGTGATAAAGGCGATAAAGGCGAGCAGGGCGAAAAGGGCGAAAAGGGCGATAAAGGCGATAGAGGAGAGCAGGGCGAAAAGGGCGAAAAGGGCGATAAAGGCGATAGAGGAGAGCAGGGCGCTGCTGGTAAGGACGGCGTAGACGGTAAGGATGGCAAAAGCGCTTATGAAAGTGCTGTTGTCGGTGGTTATAAAGGTTCGAAAGAGCAGTTTTACGAAGACCTGGCAACTGACGAAAATAACTATGTCGATAATGAAACCACAATATCATATAATAAAAATGATGATGGAACAGTAACGATCACAGCAGAAAAGAAAGAATATAATTTTGACGGTGAGAACATCATTACCAATGATAAGGAAAAGGTAGATATTAAGGTTGCCGGTACTGATTATGTGGATAATAAAGTAAAAGAAGAAGCTGAACTGCGTAAAGAAGCAGATGTGGCTGACGCTGTTTATGATGCTGAAAAAGGTAAGCTGCATTTGAAAAACGAAGCTGGTGAAGATATCACGGTTGCTGAAGGCATTGCCAGCAAAGAGGCTGTAGAAAAAAATACCAGTGACATCACGACCAACAAAGAAAATATTGAAAAAAATACGCAGGCAATCACTACCGAACGGACAGAACGCATCCAGGAAGTACAGCGTTTAGACGGGCGGATCGATGGCTTAAGCAACCGCATCGACGAGCTGGACGGACGCATTGATAAAGTCGGAGCTTTGGCAGTCGCCATGGCCGGCCTGCATCCGCTGGAATATGACCCGGATGCCCCGACTCAATTCTCGATGGCGGCAGGTACTTACAGCGGTGAAAGCGCTATTGCGGCAGGTCTGTTCCACAACCCTAATAAAGATGTCCTTTTGAGCGTAGGTTTTTCGATCAGCGGCAGTGAGAAGGCAGCTAATGTCGGCGCGACCTTCCGCTTTGGCAGAAGCTCGGAATCAAAAGTCCGTAAAGTGATAGAAGACAAACAACGCGAGCAGGAGCTGGCTGCCCAGGCTGCAGCCGCCAGACAGAAAACCGTTTCCTATCGTGTAGAACAGATTTTGGCTGAAGATACAGCGAAAGCTGAATAGCAGATGGGCAGAAAAGCATTTGATAACAGCATCGATTATAAAGAGATCGGCACCAGGATCAGGATCATGCGGCTGAAGCTGGCGGTTTCACAGACTGAATGCGCCTCTAAACTGGGTATTTCGCAGACACACCTGAGTAATATCGAGCATGGCCGCAGCGGGATCACTTTGCAGATGCTGTGCCGGGTCTGTGATATCCTGCAGGTAAGCCTGGATTATCTGGTCAGAGGCGCAGAAAAAACCGACGAAAAAAAGCACAGCGAGATCACGATCGACGAAGTTGTGCGGGTCATAAAAATGCTGAAGGGCATAGAAGAAAAATAAGTCTGGCAGACAGCAAGTTTATCATAAAAAAGAGCAAACCATTTTGGTTTGCTCTTTTTTTGTCTGAGTATTTAAATTATTATTTTGCGGAAGGCGGCATTTTCCACCATTGTAAATCAGGTTAATGTTATTCTAAAATCAGATTAAAATATAAGGAGGTATTGGTTATGTGTATTATTTGTACTGATCCAAATTGTGACCATGGTGAAAGGTGTGGTCGTGTAAAAATTTATAAGGAGGGAGGTTCTGCCAGCGATTTATTGGATAGCAGAGGAGAATGGGAACATGTTATTCCAGGCGCTGTTATCCGTGGCTCAGTATTTTTGCATAGCCACGGAGTTACTTATCGCGATTCTATGACTTATGCGCTTGATTATGCTATCCACAGAGATGCTGTGGATGGTAGCGGAGGAGGGATTACCTCTACTGGCAGAAGTGAAATTGCTCAGGGATGGGTAAATGATCTGATTAGACTATTTGATTCTGGGCAATCTGATGAAGCGATAGGCAAGGTTTTTTGTGATGAAGTGTATGCTATTGAGGCTCACAGGAAATTTACGGAAAATGATTTCTCAAGCTTAGTGGCAATTTTAAGAAGTTATATTGATAAAGGGATAGTTTCTCAAAGCAAAGCTGATGAAATTGCCAGTTGGATGCATGGAAGGATATAATAGCGATTTTTGATTACGAATTATTTCCAATTTAATATTGAGAGTATTATTGCGTATGGTAAGAAAACTGTCTGAAAAGGCAGTTTTTTTATATAATCTATAAAAAACTTACAAGTATATATTTTACAGAAAAATACTTAAACCCGTTTAAAGATGAGTTGTTATTTCTATTATTTGAATAAAGGATGTTTTTATTGTTTTGCAGCGTCTGCCTCAACAGCAGGCGTTTTTTGTATTTTTAGTATGATTTACAGGGGCTGTGCTCTGGGAGTGATTGCTGAGGTTGGTGAAACGCAAAAAGTAATAGAACCATAAAAAAACGCGCAGACGCTGATAGTTGTAAAGCCGCTGGCGTAATGCGCCTGGCAAGACTCGCAGACGTTTTACACATGTTCAAAGCAAGTGTCTTGCGGGGGGGTACAAACGTGGTATAATGATTACGATTATTACTATAACAAATGTTTTTGATATAAAACAAAAAAGCGATGCTTTATTTTCGATATTTTAAACTAAAATACTAATATTCTCGAAAACTGAGGTGAAGTATGTACGATGAAAGTTGTCTGCCGCGTATCGGCAGTAATATCCGCCTGCTGCGCGGTGCCTGTCAGTTCAACCAGCAGCAGTTTGCCGAACGTATCGGCATCAGTCAGACCCATCTGAGTAATATCGAGCATAACAATGTGCAGGTCAGCTTAAAGCTGCTGGTGCGCAGCGCCAATGTTTTGGGCTGCACGCTGGAAACACTGCTGGACAGAAAAGCGGCGGCTGAATGGGCACAGGCACATGATGCCGAGGCTGACGAACAGGCGGCGGGTGCAGAAAGTGAGCGGGTTACTGAAACTGCAGCCGCAGAAACTGACGAACAGGAGCAGTACTCGCTGGAGGAAGTGCGCCTGCTGCTGAAGCTGCTGCAGATACAGCGAAATATTTGCTCTTACAGATAACTGTTTAAGTAAAAATTGACTGGCAACAAGGGAAAGGGATGGAAACAGTGACAAGAAAAAGGTTAGGGAAAGCGGTGCTTTTGAGTTTATTGCTGATGAATGTCTGTAAAGAGGGCGGTGCTACAGAGTATAATGCTGCAATTACAGGCAATGAAACAGATTATGACAGTATTAAAGAGGTCGATATTGTCAGCGGCGAAGTGAAGTATACCTTTACAGGGGAGAACACAGTTGAGAATAAAGGGAGCAACTCTTTTCAACCAATCAAAGTGAGCGGCAAGACCGTGACGGTAGCTGTTGGTGACAAGCTGACGCTGACAGGCAAGGGTACTGGCGTGAGCCCTTTAAATACCGGTAATATTTTGGCGACTGGTTCGACCGGCAGCCTGACTTTTACCGGCGGGACGCTGGATGTGACAGATCTGACAGAATATCCAAAAAGTAACTATACAATTCATGCTAATAGCGGCGCCAGTATCGTGTTTGACAATGCAGTGACTAATATCGGCGAAGGTAATCTTACACAGTCAAGCATGGGTATAATGGTTACTGGTGCGGCAAGTAAAGTTATTTTTACTGAAAATGCCGACAGTTTGAAGATCAATTCGGCTACGGGGATCTATGTCAATGGCGGCAGTTTCAGTTTTGATAATACTGAGGGCAGTGTACTGATCGAAAATAATCCCGAGGATAGAAAGCGGGATACAGGTGGTCCGGGAATCGAGGTAGCTGGCGGCAGTCTGACGCTGAAAGGCAGGGAAACCGTCATCAAAACTACAGATGCTGATGGCACTGTTGGCGGCGCTGCTGTTTCGGTGACAGAGCGTGATAAAGATAATATATTGAATTTTGAGGCGGATAAGACTATTTTAACAGGCGGTGCTTTTGGCATTTATGTTGATGGCAGTCTTGTAAATCCAGCGGACACCATTAAGACGAATATCAATTTCAGCGGTGAGACCCAGATCACAGCCTATAATAATGATGGTTTAGATGATTATGTTGGTTGTGTTGCTGTATGTGCATATTTTCCTGATGCCAAAATAAATTTTGCCAAGAAGGCAGTTTTAACGGCGGAGACTAATAATAACACTAAAAATGTGGGGGCCGGAGCATGTATTCAAAGCGGTTCATCTTTGACGGCGGAGCAGGGGTTGCAGGTCAACGTCAAAACCGCAGGTGACTATGGGTATGGACTTTTTGCTTCCGGCAGCGGCAGTCTGATTGATGTAACTGGTCTGACGGCTGTTGATGTAGTCAGCGGCAGCGGAGAAATCAGAGGCGTGCAGGGCTTTAGCGGCGCTGAAGTAAAGATGAACGGAGCTGTAAAGGTTGCTGGTAAAAGTGATGGCGGTGCAGTGACAGGACTTTAGAGCTGGAACGGCGGTAAGGTTGAGGTTGTGGAAGATGCGCAGATCAAAGCCGTTTCTGATACCGGGAACGTTATAGGTATCAACAGCAATAATAATGGCGGGATATCGTCTGATCGTGCTTTGACGCAGATCGGCGGTAATACCGTTATAGAAGTTGCCGGTGCTGGCAGCGCTGCAGGTATCAGCTGCTTCAGTAACGGCGATGTTGAGCTTAAGGAGCAGCGGCTATAAAAGCGACCAGTACTAAAGGTACGTCTATGGGTATCAGTGCTAATACCGGCGGTAAGGTTACAGTAGATAAAGCTGTTACCGTACATGCGCAAAGCGGCAGCGGGTCGGCGTATGGGGTCTATAGTGCAGGTAGTGCGGAAATCGTTTTTAAAGAAACAGCGCAGATCGTTGCCGAGACTGGTGTAAGTAATGCCAAAGAAACTTATGCTGTCGGTCAAGGCGTAGGTGTTTATACTGCTGGCGGCAAAGTTGACTTTCAAAAAGGACTTATTTTGGATAATAAGGGGCAAAGCTATGCTTTGAGAGCATATAAGAGCGGCGCCAGTATTGCCGTCAACAGCGAAGGCAGCGGCAGTGTTTATCTGACCGGCAACATCCAAGCTCATACCAGTGGGCTGCTGGATCTAAATCTGCTGACTGACGACTCTTATTACGAAGGAGCGGCGGCCATTGTAAGTAACGGACAAATCAATATGAAGCTGCGTAACGGTGCTTTTTGGAAAGTGACAGGCAATAGTGATCTGATCAGGCTCGACTTCGGTGATAATGCTGTTATTGATATGGAGCAGGCAGCGGGTTACCAAAAATTACAAACCGGGACGCTGAATGGTGACAGAGGTACTTTTGTGCTGGGAGCCGATATTAGCACGGGGCAAAGCGATACCGTGTCTATCGGCAGCAGTGATGCAAAAGGCACGTATAATATACTGGTCAGCGAAGTCGGCAGAAGGCAGGGTGACGACTTGCATTTGCTGCTGGTAAATGATGCCAGTGGTGAGCATACTTTTATAGCGAGTGATATTTATAGAGGAGGGATCTATGTTTATAAAACAGAGATCTCCAATGAAAATGATGGCGGTATCAAGTGGTATCTTGAGAGTCTGCATAATGAAACGACAGAAGATGCCCGTAGCATCCTGCAAACGGCAGACAGCATGTATTCCAGCTGGGTGTTGAGCAGTGATATGCTGCATGGCCGGCTGGCCGAGCTGAAGGAAACACGGGCAGAACATGGCTTATGGGCTCGTATCAACAACGGCAAACTGCGCGGCGAAGCCTTCAAAAATAATTATCAGACTTATCAGATCGGTTATGACACTGCATTTAAAGACAGAGATGGCGGCAGTATGAATGAGTGGCTCGGTGGCGCTGCGTTTGAATATGCCAAAGGAAATATGAGCTATGGCAACGGCAGCGGCGAACAGCAGACAGCTGCTGTAATGCTGTATGGCAGTAAATACAGCCAGTTGGGCGACAGAGTAGATATCGTGCTCAAGCACGGTCAGATGAAAGGCGATATCGATACCTTTGGTATCGCCGCTGACAGACGCGATTATAAGTCCAGGGCCACGGCTTTGAGCTTGGAATATGGTAAACGATTTCAGCGTGAGCAGGGCGTGTATTTAGAACCACAGGCGCAGCTGCTGGTCAGTCATATCAATGGAGAGGCCGCTGTTACTGATTATGGAATCAGAGTTGAGTCAGAAGGCATTAACAGCGCCGTAGGTCGTATAGGCCTGGAAGTGGGCCAAAAGTATCAGCGCAGCAGTGCTTATATTAAGGCTTCCCTGCTGCATGAATTTGGCGGCAGAGCAGACACAGTGCTGACGTTGGGGGACGAAACCTTGTGCGACTGTAGAGATTACAGCGGCAGTTGGTGGGAACTGAATTTAGGCGGCGAGCTGGAGTTGGGCAGAAATAATGACCTTTATTTTGATGTGGCGCGTTCTTTCGGCGGTGCTTTTCAAAAACAGTGGCAGATCAATGCCGGCGTGAGATTTAGTTTTTAAACAAGTAAAAACGCCGCCATATGTATCAAAGTGCATATTGCGGCGTTAATGTTTGCTATTTGCCTGCTAAGATGGATGTCAGCAGGCGCAACCATGTGAGTAATTTTGTGTAATTATTATTGATATTAGACCTCCTTGTTTTTTTGCAGCAGTGCCCGGCTCAGTTCGTTAAGGCAGCTGGTCAGCTTATCCAGCCGCTGCTCCATACGCAGCAGCAGATACCAGCTCAGTACCATCGGGAATCCGAAGTTGCCGACAGCGCTGAAGATCTCTTTGGTATCCATGGCTTATGCCAGCACGGTAACGGTAACGACCTTGATGCGGGATTCGACGAATTCATTCAGCCCCAGGCCGCCGCTGGTCAGCACGCCTGCTTCGATGATCTTGGCGGCTGCTGCCTGCGCTTCGGCTAAGGTAACGTCTTCACGAGGGTCGGCGATGCTTAAAGTCTTTTTAGCGCCGTCGCTTTTGGTGAAGATGAGTTCTAAAGTTTTTTCCATGTTTGTTCTCCTTTACATTAGATTTTT
>ENA-USUE01000796-USUE01000796.1-human-gut-metagenome-genome-assembly--contig:-NODE-796-length-15588-cov-5.429566_pt1 | contig 15588 bp, 15 predicted proteins | sample MGYA00250060_ERZ773396 | MGnify/ENA primary metagenome ERZ773396 (study PRJEB29103, sample SAMN06111989) | human gut metagenome | biome: human gut; feature: ankylosing spondylitis patient; material...
CTCCGTGTCGCGAGGTTTGGCGCAGCGGGAAGAAGGTAGTCAAGTTCATTGGCTATGACGAAGGTGCACCCAAAAAGGGGGACCCAACTATGCAAAAACCGTATCTGGAAGCAGGAAAGATCGTCAACACGCACGGCGTGCGCGGCGAGGTGCGCATCCAGCCGTGGGCGGATGACGCGGCGTTCCTGCTCGGCTTCCGGACGTTTTATATCGACGGCGCGCCCGTGCCCGTCGCGCACAGCCGCGTGCACAAGGGCATGCTCGTCGTGAAGTTTCAGGGCGTGGACGATGTCAACGCCGCCATGACGATGAAAAACCGCGTCGTGTCCATCGCGCGCGCGGACGTCACGCTGCCCGACGGGCAGTATTTCCAGCAGGACCTGCTCGGCATCGCCGTCGAGACCGACACGGGCGAGACCCTCGGCACGCTGCGCGAGATCCTGGACCTGCCGCGCGGCAGCGTCTACGTCGTGCAGGGCGACCGCGAGGTGCTCATCCCCGACCGGCCGGAGTTCGTGCGCAGCATCGACCCCGCCGCCGGGCGCATGGTCGTGCACCTGATCGAAGGGATGTGAGCGCGTGCGCATCGACATTCTCACCCTCTTTCCCGACACGATGCGCGCCATGCTCGGCGAGAGCATCCTCGGCCGGGCGCAGGCGCGCGGCCTGCTCGATATCCGCTGCCACCAGATCCGCGACTATACCGAAAACCGGCAAAAGCAGGTCGACGACTATCCCTACGGCGGCGGCTGGGGGCAGGTCATGATGGCGCAGCCGCTCAAAAGCTGCCTCGACGCCGCGCTCGCGGACAGCACCGTGCCCAAAGCGCGCCGCCGCGTCATTTACCTCTCCCCGCAGGGGGCGACGTTCACGCAGGCGAAGGCCCGCCAGCTCAAGGCCGACTATGACCAGCTCGTGCTCGTCTGCGGCCACTATGAGGGCGTGGATGAGCGCTTCATCGAGGCGTGCGTGGACGAGGAGCTGTCCATCGGCGACTTTGTGCTTACGGGCGGCGAGCTCGGCGCTATGGTCGTCACGGACTGCGTCTGCCGCATGGTGCCGGGCGTCCTGTCGGACACCGAGTGCTACACCGGCGAGAGCCATTGGGCCGGCCGGCTCGAGTACCCGCAGTACACCCGCCCCGAGACGTGGGAGGGCCGCACCGTGCCGGAGGTGCTGCGCGGCGGCAACCACGCGGAAATTGAAGCCTGGCGCACGCGCCAGAGTCTGGAGCGCACGCTCACAAAGCGGCCCGATCTCTTTCAGCAGACGCCCCCGACGCCGGACGAGCAGCGCCTGCTCGATAAGATCCGGCGCGACCGCAGCCGCCCGCAGCTTGTAGAGCCGCCCGTCTGCCGGATAGCAACGGAGGACGACCTCCCGGCCATCCTCGCCATCGTGCAGCAGGCGCGCAATTACCTGCGCCGCCACCGCGTTGACCAGTGGCAGGGCACGTACCCGAACGAGGACACCTTCCGCGCCGACATCGCGGCCGGCACGTGCCATGTGCTCACGTATCAGGGAGCGGTCGCCGCCGTGTTCACGCTCACCTTCGCGCCCGAGCCTGCTTATGACGCGCTCACGGACGGGCGCTGGCGCTCGGATCGGGAGCACGCCGCCGTGCTGCACCGCAACGCCGTCAGCGCCGATTGGCGCGGTACGGGCCTGTCCGACCTGCTCATGCAGGAGGTCGAGCGGCTCGCGCGTGAAAGCGGCGCGCACGCCGTGCGCGTCGATACGCACCGGCACAACGGCGCGCAGAAAAAGCTCCTCGAGCGCCACGGCTACCGCTTCTGCGGCAACATCCTCTGCGATGAGCCGGGGCGCGACCCGCGCCGTCAGGCGTTTGAAAAGCTGCTGAAGTGAGGGCCTGCGTATGAATCTGACAAATCTCGCGGACATCCGCGCGCTGCTCGCGCGGCACGATTTCCGCTTTTCCAAGTCCCTGGGGCAGAACTTTCTCACCGCCGCGTGGGTGCCGGCCGACATTGCCGACGCCTCCGGCGCGGACGCGCGCACCGGCGTGCTTGAGGTCGGCCCGGGTATCGGCTGCCTGACCGAGCAGCTCGCGCAGCGCGCCGGGAAGGTCGTCTCCGTCGAGCTCGACGAGCGCCTGCGCCCCGTGCTGGCCGAGACGCTTGCGGGGTATGAAAACGTGGAGCTCGTCTTTGGCGACGTGCTCGCGCTCGACCTGCCGCAGCTGGTGGCCGAGCGCTTCGCCGGCCTGCGCCCCGTCGTGTGCGCGAACCTGCCGTATAACGTCACGTCGCCGCTGCTCACGGCGTTTCTCACCGCCGGCTGCTTCGACACCGTCACCGTCATGATCCAGCGCGAGGTCGCGCGCCGCCTGTGCGCCCGGCCCGGCACGGCGGATTACGGCGCGCTGACCGTGTTCGTCCAGTGGCACGCCGAGCCGGAGCTGCTCTTCGACGTGCCGCCGCACTGCTTTGTCCCCGCGCCGAAGGTCACGAGCACCGTCGTGCGCCTGCGCGTGCGCAAGTCCCCGCCCGTCGCCGTGCAGGATGAAAAGCTGCTGTTCACCGTCGTGCGCGCGGCGTTCAATCAGCGCCGCAAGACGCTCGTCAACGCGCTCTCGGCTGGCGTGCCCGGCTGTGACAAGGCGCGCGCTGCCGCAGCCGTCGCCGCCTGCGGGCTCGATGCGCGCGTGCGCGGCGAGACGCTCAGCCTCGCCCAGTTCGCCGCCCTGAGTGACGCGCTCGGCAGCGAGCTCGGCAATGACGCGGGTTGACATAACGAAATAAAACAGGCCGTTCCGGATATGGAACGGCCTGTTTTCTATGCATTTATGTTGATTTATAGTTTACATAATGCTGCGCGTCGAACGCACAGTACACAACCGGCAGCGATGTTGGAAAGCGGGGGAGCCCGAGGGGGCAACGCCCGCCTCGGGTGAGATCATGCATCGCCTTTGGCGCTGTCTTCTCCTTGCCGAGAGGGTGCTGAGCGCAGCGAAGCGGATGCGGTGGAAAGGTTCTTTCACTGCCGGTGCCGCCGGTGTTGCCCATCCATCCCCGCATACCGTCCGCCATCCCCGCATACGCTGGTAGCAAACCAGAACCGGGAGGGGAGCCTATGCCATACGAGGACAAGAAGGCCGCGCCGCAGCGCCGGCCGCACGCGGTCACGCTCGACGAGCGCAGCCATCTGACCGTCACGGGCGTGGACGAGGTCGTGCGCTTCGACGACACGGAGGTCTCCATGCGCACGTCGCGCGGGATGCTCACCGTGCACGGGGAGGGGCTGCGCGTCGGCCGCCTTGCGATCGACACGGGGGAGCTGGCCATCGACGGCGCGTTTGACGCGCTCGACTACACGGAGGAGACGGCGTCCGGCGGCGGCTTCTGGTCGCGCCTGTTCGGCGGATGAGCCTGCACCCGCTCGCCCAGCTCGGGCAGGTGGCACTGGCGCCGGCGACCGGCGCGGCGCTCGGGCTGCTGTTCGACGTGCTGCGCGTGCCGCGCCGCCATGCGCGCCGGGCCTTTACCCGCGCGGTGCTCGACACCGTGCTTTGCCTGAGCGTGGGCCTTGTCGTGTTCGCCTTCGGCATGGCGGCCGGCTCTGGGCAGGTGCGCCTGTTCATGTTCCTCGCCATCGCGGCCGGCTGGACGGGCTATTTTGCCTGGGTCAGCGGGCAGGTTTTTCCGCCGCTGGAGAAATTTGCACGCCGCTGCGCGCAAAAAACGCGCAAAATCACGGCCCCCGGACAAAAAATCGCAAAAAAAGTTTGGATTTTTGCAAAAAAACGCTTCCAAAATCGCAGCAGATGTTTTAGAATAGACTGTATTACTGGAAGCAGATACGATCCGGGGGGAGGTTCTGCAGACTGTGAAATTCAAAAAGGCAAGCATCTTTACAACGCTGGTCATCGCGGTGCTGATGGTGTACGCGCTCATCAGCCTGTTTGTGGTGCACCGGCAGACCCGGCAGCTTCAGGATCGCGCGGCGACGCTGCAGCAGCAGGTGTCCGAAATGACCCAGGCCAACGCCGAGCTGCAATATCAGATCGACCACAGCGAGGACGACGACATGATCGAGTCGGTCGCGCGCGAAAAGCTCGGTCTGGTCAAGCCCGGTGAAAAGATTTTTTACGACACGAGTGATTGAGCAAGGAGAAACGAACCGTATGCAGGTGGAAGTCGGAGCAGTTGTGGAGGGTACCGTCACCGGTATCACGAAGTTTGGCGCGTTTGTGAGCCTGCCGGACGGCAGGAGCGGTCTGGTGCACATATCCGAGATCGCCAACACCTACGTCAACGACGTCAACGAGTTTTTGAAGCTGGGTGATAAGGTGAAGGTGCGCGTGCTGGCCGTGACACCGGATGGGAAGATCAATCTGTCCATCAAGAAGGCAGAGCCCGCGCCCGAGCGTCCGAACAACCGCCCGATGCACGGCGGCCGTCCCGGCGGCAGCCGCCCGAATAATAACGGCGGCGCACCGCGCGCCGCGCGCCCGAACAACCGTTCGGCCCAGCCGGCGGGACAGGTCAGCGGCCCGAGCGGGGACGCTGCGTTTGAAGACCGGCTCAAGCAGTTCATGCAGGAGTCGGACAGCCGCATGGCCGGCAACCGCCTCTACAGCGACCGCACGCGCGGCCGCCGCCGCGGCAGCGGCCGCGGATAAAACCAAAGACGGCATCAGGCCCCACTGCGTTTGCAGTGGGGCCTTTTTCCGGAGGAAGGAGCCCATCATGCAGGTCTACTTGAGTGAACACATCGCGCCGTCGGCCTATGCCCGGCTCGCGCGCCATTTTGAGATCGTGGACAATTTCGACCACCCCGAGCAGCTCGCTGCCATGATCATCCGCCGCGCGGTCGTGCCGCGCGCGGTCATCGCGCGCGCGCCGAACCTGAAGGTCATCGCCATGCACGGCGTCAGCCGCGACACGATCGACACCGCTGCCGCCGCCGAGTACGGCGTGCCCGTGCCGAATGTGCCGGGCCTCGGCGCGCCGGCCGTCGCGGAGCTGGCCGTGGCGGATCTGCTGGCGCTCAACCGGCAGCTGAAATTTGTCAACAACGGCCTGTGCGCCGGCCGCTTCGACCACTTCGGCGCGGAGGAGTTCGTGTGCCACGAGATGACCGGCCGCACGCTCGGCCTCGTCGGCACGGGCAACATCGCCCACCGCGTGGCGGACATCCTGCGCGCGGCGTTCGACGTGCGCGTCCTGTGCTGGAATCCGCGGCGCACGGCCGCCGAGTGCGCCGCCTGGGGCTATGAGCAGGTGGCGACGCTGCCGGAGCTCTTCCGGCGTTCGGACTTCGTGAACGTGAGCATCACGCTCTGCAACGAGACGCGCGATCTCATCAACGCGCCGGTGTTTGCCGCCGCGAATCCGGACCTGCTGCTCGTCAATACTTCGCGCGGCGGCATCGTCAACGAGCACGATCTCTATATCGCCCTCACCACGGGGCAGATCCGCGCCGCGGCGAGCGACGTGTTCGTGCACGAGCCCCCGGCGTGTGATGACCCGCTCATCCACCTGGATAATTTCATTGCCACGTTCCACATCGGCGGCAGCACGTATGAGTCGCTCGAGCGCGTGAGCAACCGCGCCGTGGACTACGTGTTCGAATATACCGGCGTGCCCGAGCAGAAGGAAGTCATAGGATCCTGACGGGGTCTCCCCGGTGTAAGGGCCGCGGCAGAAAGCCCCGGAGCATTGCTGCTCCGGGGCTGCTGCAAACCAGATCAGTCGATCGGCATGGTCAGAGAGTTTGCGATCTCCTGCACGATTTCCTGTGCTTCGTACTCCTTGCAGATGCCGAGAATTTTCGCAGTCAGTTCCAGAGCGCCATACAACATAGTCTGTTTACCCCTTTCGTCAGATTTCCAATGCCGCCGCACACATTCGGCGACACCGGATGGTTGATATTACCGGTTACAAGGCCACAATACCCGAAAAACAGGAAAAACGCAACGGACAAATAACGAAGAATGTAACGTTTAGATGAAATTCGCAACTGTTTGTCATTTTTCCAGTACCACCGGCGGCTGCAGCCGTTTTCTGTGCGCTTCGATGCTGCGGGCTGTGTAGGGCACGCGGGAAGCATCCGTTTTTCCGACAAAAAAATCCCGGAGCCGAAGCTCCGGGATTTTCCTATGCTGTTTTTACATGGCGAGCCAGTTCGGCAGCGCATCGGAGATCGCATCAACGATCGCCTTCGCCTTGTCCTCACCGCACTTGCCGAGGATATCGGAAGCGATGCCAAGACCAGTCTGAATAAGACCCATGTTACTTTACCCCTTTCGTAAGATTTCCAACGCCGTCCCACACAATAGACGACATCGGATGGTTGGTATTGCCGGTTACAAGTGCATTATACGCAAGAAACGGCCAAAACTCAACGGACACATACCAACGATGTGTAACAAATTGATTGAATTTGTCATGAACTTTGATGTCAAATTGTTGTCAAATGCAATTGCCGTTCTGCTGCTCGCTTTTTCGACTCCAATATGGATACCTGCGCGCCGGTTGCCGGGTTTCGCGGCCAAAATCGGCGTTATGGAAACCATTTTTCCACATTGCCAACAGACTTTTCAACATAAATGCGGTGCAATTAACGATGTTATGTAAACAAACTGCCGCTTCCCATGGCCTTTCCCGGCTCTCCGCGGCGGCTCTGCCGGCCGGGCACACCTGTCCGCCGCAGCCGCACATTTTTGCCTGCCCGCGCCGTCCCGCACCGCGCGCTCCGCCCGCGCCGTCTGCCCGCGCTGCCCGCATCGTACCATCCTGCACCGTCTGCCCGCGCCGCGCCGCCGTCCCGCACCATCCCGCACCGCGCGCAAAAAGCCCCGGGAGCGTTCGCTCCCGGGGCGAGGTGCTATGGGGCGGCAGTGCCGGCTCACGCGCCGATGAGCTGGCAGTAGCGCATGATGATGGTGGCCGTCTGCGCGCGCGTGGCGCTGCCATTCGGGTCGAGGTAGTCCAGGCCGTTGTCGTGCGCATTGCCCTTGATGAGGCCGTTGCCGACGGCCCAGGACATCGCGGCGTAGGCCCAGTTGGCCACACTGCCGGCATCGGGGAAGGCGCTGATCGGCGCGGCGTTCCCGGTGAATTCCGGCGCGTACTTGACCGTGTACCGGTACAGGAACGTGACCAGCTGCTGGCGCGTGATGGCGGCGTTGGGCGTGAACGTAGTCGCGCTCGTGCCGGAAGTGACGTCGTTGCAGTACGCCCAGGCGACGGCGTTGTAGTACCACGCGCCGGGGGCGACGTCGGTGAACGGCAGGTAGTAGTAGCTGTAGTCGGTCTGATTGCCGGAGAGGTTATAGAGGATCTTCACGATCTGTGCGCGCGTGCAGGCCGTGTCCGGCGAGAACGTGCCCGCGCCGACGCCGCTCATCAGCCTGTTGCGCACGCAGTAGTCGATGCCCTTGTGCGCCCAATAGTCTGGCCCGGCCACATCGTGCAGGCCGTAGCTCGGGCAGCTCGGGCCGCCGGTGCAGGTGCTCGCGCCCGTGGCGGGGATGGCCTCCGTCCGGGTCTGGCTGCAGACGGTGCAGGTGTAGGTGCGCACGCCGGGCGTGGTCTCGGTCGGCGCGGTGGTCACGGTGCCGTTGTCCCACTTGTGGCCAGCCGCGTCGGTCAGGTTGCGCCGTTCGGTCGCGCCGCAGCCGCTGCAGGTGTAGAGGTCATAGCCGCCGTCCGTGCACGTCGGGTCGACGGTCTTGGTGAACCGGTAGTCGTGCGCGCCCGTGGCGGGGATGGTCTCCGTCCGGGTCTGGTCGCAGCCGCGGCAGGTGAAGGTGCGCACGCCGGGCGTGGTCTCGGTCGGGGCGGTGGTCACGGTGCCGTCGTCCCAGTCGTGCGCGCCGGTGGGCGGGAGCTCTCTGGTCGAGATGACCTCACCGCAGTTGGAGCAGATGGTGTCGACGCGGCCGGCCTCGCCGCAGGTGGCGGGCACGGTGCGCTCCGTCGTGTCGTAGTCGGTGTGCGTGCACGCGCCCTTGTCGCTGACGGTGTAGCCCTGCCACTTGCCGTCCGCGTCGAGCGTCCAGTTCATGGCGGGGTTGTAGTGCACGGTGACGGTGGCGGGCTCAAAGCTGTGCGCTTCCGAGTTGCCCGGCTCGACCGCCGGGGCCGCGCCGTAGCAGCGCACGTCCTTAAGCGCGGTGCAGCCGGTGAAGGCGTTGTGGCCGACGCTCGTCACCGTGCCGGGCAGGTCGATGTCGGCCAGCGCGGTGCAGCCGCGGAAGCAGTCCTCGGGGATGGTGCTCACGCCTGCGGGAATGGTCACATCCGTCAGCGCGGTGCAGCCGGTGAAGGCGGCCTTGTCGATGGCGGTCACGGTCTCGGGGATGGGCGCTGCGGTGAGCGCCTTGCAGCTTTCAAACGCGAGATCGCCGATGGCGGTCACGGTGCCGGCGTATTTGACGTTCAGCAGCTTCGTGCAGTCGGCAAAGCACTTGCCGGGCACGGCCGTGATGGCGGCGGGCAGAGTGGTGTTCGTGAGGCTGGCGCAGGAGTCGAACGCGCCGCGGCCGAGGCTCTGCAGCCCGTCGGGCAGCGTGACGGCGGTCAGCCCGTTGCCCGCGAGACCAAAGTCGCCGATCCCGGTCACGCCCTTGGGGATGGACAGACCCGTGAGCTTGGAGCACATGGCGATGCCGTAGCGGCCGATGCTCGTCACGCTCTCCGGCAGCGTGACCTGCGTGGCGGCCGGCAGGAAGAACAGCGCGTAGTTGCTCACGTTCGTGACGCCGTCTTTGATGACGACCTTTTTCAGCTCGCCCTCCAGCTTGAAGTTGCCGAAGCTCGTGAGCATACCCAGCGCTTCATAGTTCCACCACGGTGCGAGGTTGCCGTTGGGGAAATCAAAGTCGGGCATGGCGCCGCTGCCGGTGATGGTGAGCGTTTTGCTCGTGAACGTGGATGTGACCTTCCAGTGCAGGCAGTTGTTCACACCGAAGTCGCCCTCTGTGGCTGCGGTCGTAAAGCTGCTGATGATGGCCTCCGTGTCGAGATCCGGGATCTCAAGGTCCTCCGTGAGCTGCTCGATCTTCTCCTTAATGATCTTCTCGGCAATCTTTTTTTTCCAGTCTTTCAGATCGTCGATCTTGCCGGCCGATGCGTTCACGGTCAGGCCGGAGAACAGCCCCACGACCAGAACGAGACACAGCGCCAGCGAGAGCACGCGCTTTTTCATCCTTTGTCCTCCTTTGTTGTGATGCATGTGTACAACCGTAATACCTATCTGTCGAAAATATACCATATGCCTGGGAAAGTGTGCAATGGGGATCGCCGAAAAAACGTTTTGAGTGTTACATTTTGTTGCATTTGTGTAAACAAAATGTGCATTTTTTCGCGCCCATGCGCGCACGACCCGTTGCAAAAGCGGGGCGCGTCCTGTATACTGACCGTGTAGACATTGTTACCGGAATGTCCATTTCGGAGGGAGGAACCATATGAAAAAACGAGTGTTGTCGCTGCTGCTGTGCTTTGTGCTCGCGGCCGGATTGCTGAGCGTGTGCGCCCCGCCGGCGCAGGCGGGCACGATCGCGGGCGTGGTTGAGCAGTTTCTCAACCAGCCGGATCAGATCAAAAAGCTCTTCGGCAAAGAAGTCGCACATGGCGACTGCGGCCCCGCCGGGAACGAGGCCAGCGTACATTATAAAATCTACGAGGTCACGAACCCCACCGTCGTGCAGGACAACCCCGTCCTGCAGCAGATCTGGCGGGAGCACGACTACCGCGAGGACGCGCAGTATTACGGCGTGTACATCTTCGGCAACGGCCCGATGGCGGACTACGGGGTCACGGGTCAGAAAGCTCCCTGGTTGCGTGATGTCGAGGGCGTAGATTTAGATGCCGGGGAAACCATCGGCGAGGACTATCTCGTCCTGGCCTACATCGCCGGTGCGACGGATGAGGAGTGGGACGGCCGCACGGAGCACTACACCGGTGTGCCGAACGTCGGCGACCGCGCCTTCAAGGACTGCCAGTACCTGACGTGCATGTTCCTCGACGACGGCATCACCACCATCGGCGACCATGCGTTTTATGCGGACGAGTACCTCTCGGCCATCAACATGCCGCGCAAGCTCGAGCTCATCGATAAGTACGCTTTCTACGGCTGCGACACGCTCACGTTCGTGCGCGCGGGCGCCTGCAGCCGCCTCAAGCGCATCGAGGATCATGCGTTTTACAGCTGCACCATGCTTGCCGAGCTGCGCCTGCCGAACTGCCTGACGTATATCGGCCCGTGGGCCTTCGCGTGGGACCGCATCCTCGGTCAGGAGGACACGACGCTCGGCCTGCCGTCGAGCCTGCAGGTCATCGACACGGGCGCGTTCGCGTTCGTCAACCACCACAAGAAGCTCAACATCCCCTCGCAGGTCACGCGCATCGGTGACTACGCCTTTCTGTGCGATTATTATATGGAGGAGCTCACCTTCAGCCCCGGCGATCAGAAGCTCACGATCGGCAAGGCCGCGTTTGCCGGCGATAACCACATGAAGTCCGTCGACCTCTCCAACCGCGTCGCGCAGATCGACCGCTGCGCCTTTGCCGGCTGCGAGCTGCTCGAGGAGGCTTACTTCGGACAAGATCGACACGATTCAGGCCCGCGCCTTCACCAGTGTGGACGCCGCGCTGCAGCTCGCCATCAAGGCTGTCCTCAACGGGATTCTCGCCCCGGACGATCCGGATGGGAACGAAGAGCACGCGGATGATATTGCTGCGGGCCTGACCCAGATCGCAAAGGTCACGCAGCTCAAGCGCGCCATCTTTAAAAATGACCCCGCCAAGACCATCACCGGCGCGGCGGACACCAACCGTTCCTTCCCGGATGACTGCGTGGTCTATTACACGCAGGGCAGCTACACCTGGGCCGCCGAGCTCAAGGACGACGGCACGTGGCAGGGCTACAAGACCGGTCTCTGGCACGGCGACCACATCGCCCAGTTCGCCGACACGGTCGTCGACCCCACTTGCACCAAGCAGGGCTACACGCACCACGCCTGCACGGTGAAGGGCTGCACCTATGCCCCTGTGGACGACACCTATGTCGCCGCCACCGACCACACCTGGGTCAAGACGCAGACCTTCCCGGCCTCCTGCACCGAGCAGGGCACGGTGTTTTACAAGTGCTCGGCCTGCGGCGCGACCCGCACCGAGAAGATCGCCGCGCTCGGCCATGACCTGAGCCGCTGCGACCTGCGCCCGGCCACCTGCACGAAGCCCGGCCGCGTCGTCGGCACGTGTGCGCGCTGCGGCGTGCAGATCGACGAGGTCATCCCCGCCAAGGGCCATGACTACAGCTATGCCGACGTGCGCACCGACCCGACCTGCACCGAGCCCGGCCACTACAAGGGCACCTGCCCGACCTGCGGCAAGGACTATGACGATGTCATCCCCGCCCTCGGCCACGACTGGGGCGAGTGGGTCGTCACGCAGGAGCCGACGTACACGACCACCGGCTACCGCTATCACATCTGCGCGCGCTGCAACACGCGCGTGGGCGAGGACATCCCGAAGCTGCGGGACCATACCTGGGATTCCGGCATCGTGACCACGAAACCGGACTGCATTCATGCTGGTGTCCGCACCTATACTTGCACGGACTGCGGCGCGACGAAGACGGAGACAATCCCTGCAACGGGTGAACATACGTTTGTTGCCAAGGAGATTCCGGCCACTTGCACGACGGGCGGTTATATCCTGTGCACATGTAGTGTCTGCGGCACGACACAGCGATATGACGCTTCAGAACCGCTGGGACACAAATGGAACAGCGGGACAGTGACAACGAAGCCGACAGAAGATATGGCAGGTGTCCGCACCTATACCTGTACTGTGTGCGGGGATACCAAAACGGAGACGATTCCGGCGACCGGTGTGCATATGCATACTTGGCAGCTGACAAAGCGTGCTCCTGCAACTTGCACGGAAGATGGTTATGACCTGTATACATGTGCAAAATGCGGAGCTGTAGAACACCGCAATGAAGTGGCGGCGTTTGGCCATAAGATGAATGCAGGAGAGGTCGTTATTAAGCCGACTGCAACAACATCCGGGGTTCGAGTTTATACTTGTTCCGTCTGTGGAGAGACAAAGGCAGAAACCATTCCGGCTACCGGTTTGCCGTCTGTCTGCCCCGGCGGGCCGACCTGCCCGGGCTACGCCTTCCGCGATATGCCCGCGCCGGGCATCTGGGCGCACGCGGGGCTGGATTACTGCATCTACAGCGGCTATATCAACGGCCTTTCGGCCACGACTGTCGACCCGAGCGGCACGTGCACGCGCGCACAGCTCGTGTGCATCCTCTACCGCATCCAGGGCGAGCCGAAGGTCGTCGAGGGCTATGAGCTGGCCAAGCTCCGCGCCCCGTTTGACGATGTGCCGCGCGGCCAGTGGTATACCAACGCCATCTTGTGGGCGAAGCTCACGGGCATCGTCAACGGCACGAGTGCCACGACGTTTGACCCCAGCGGCCAGATCACGCGCGAGCAGCTTGCCGCCATCCTGTACCGGTACACGGCCAAGTACGCGCCGGACGCCACCGGCAACGCCGCCTCGCTCGCCGCCTACCCCGACGCCGGCAGCGTGTCGGCCTATGCCCGCGACGCGATGGCCTGGGCCGTCGGCAACGGCCTTATCAAGGGCCTTCCGCACGGCAAGACGGACTATCTCGAACCCGGCGGCAGCACCACGCGCGCGCAGGTCGCAACCATCCTCATGCGCTATGAGCAGGCCACGGCCTGAGCGCAGACACAGCACGCAAAAGTCCCGGAAGCGTTTTCGCTTCCGGGACTTCTTTCCTTCGTGCGGTTTACATAACTATTTTTCGGTGAAAGGCACGACAGCGACTGATTGTAGCGAAACCGGCGCTAAGTTTACATAACGCTTAACCCTTCCGCCCGCGCAGCATGGCCGCGATCGTCACGGCGCTGTAGCCGCTCTGCTCCCAGAGGTCGTTGGGTACGGTGCCGCCGTTGCGCAGGATGAGCGTGATCTGCCGCCGCGCCTCACTGCGCGCGGCCTTGTCCGCCGCTTCCTGCGCGGCCTTTTCCTCCTTGGCCTTCTTGTCGGCGGCGGCCTTGCGGTCGGCCGCGTCTTTGGCCTGCTGCTGCAGCTTGCTGTCCGCGCGGTCGTAGTCCGCGTCGTCCATGTCGAGCAGCGCGGCGATCTGCGCCTTCGTCACGCTGTCGCGGCTGTCGGCCGCGTCGAGCATCGCGTCGATCGCGCTCAGGCGCGTCTTGCGCTCGCCGTTGTAGCGCTCGTAGGCGAGCTGCGCCAGCTCCGGCAGCTTGCCCGCGAGCATCGCGCGGTAGTATCCGCCCGCCTGCTGCGCCGCCGCCACGGCCGCCGTCGAGGCCCGTCCGCCCGTCAGCGCGGCCGCCGCGCCGAGGGCGTTGGCCGATGCGAGATCCGCCTGCCGCTCATACTGCTGGCGGTAGGCGGCGTAGAGCTTGTCCGATGCCGGGTCGTAGTCGAATTCCTCGCCGAGCAGCGCGTCGAGCATCTGGTCGATGCGCGCGCGCTGTCCGGTCGTGTCGCGCTCGGTCAGCAGGGACTCTGCCTGGCGGCGGTGCGTGTCGTCGTAGTCCGGCACGTCCTCGAGCGGCAGATACTGCGCGTAGTCGTTCGACTGCGTCACATCGGTCATGCCCTCGCCGCGGATCTTCGCGTTGCGCTGTTGCTCATAGATCGCGGCGGCCGCGTTGTCGCCGCGCTGCGCCGCCCGCTCCATGAGCGCGGCGTAGTCGGTGTCCTTGTCGTATTTGTATTTTGTGGCCATAAGGTCTCCTTTCTTCAGTGCTGCGGTCCGGCGGCGGTCTCCGTGCGTGCGAGCGACAGCAGCCGCCACGCCCCCGTGCCCGTCAGCCGCAGGCGAAAGTGGTCGCACCGGCGCGGCAGCACCGGCAGCGTGACGGAGCGCTTCGCGCCTGCCGCCACGGTCGCCAGCGTGTGCCACACGCCGTCGGAGTCATACTGCACCGCCGCCGTGACACTTGCGCCCGCGTCCGCCTCCAGCCGCAGCTGCACGCGCAGCAGGCGCTTGCAGTCCGGGCTGCCGCTGACGAAATCGCCCGTCTCCAGCATGCTCTCCAGCTGCGCCGTGCTGCCCGTGCCGAAGCGCCAGACGCCGCTCGGATCCTGCGCGTAGAGCGCGCCGTCGTGCCGGGCGAACCCGGATGCGTGAAATGCGTCCTCGCGGCTCCACAGGCCGCTGCGCGTGTCGTATACGAACAGGTGCCAGGCGTTTTGCGGATCGTGCGCCGAGAGATACCAGCGCGTACCGTCCGTGCCCGCCGCGCCGGCCGTGAGCGTGCGCCCGAGCGCGTCGCCGATGCGCACCGGCCGTCCGCCGGAGGTGCGCGCCGGCCCGGCGGGGGAGAGGTAGTAGAGCGTCTCCGCCGCCGTCACGAGCGAGCGGCCGGAGTTTTTCTCCGTGCCGAGCGCCGCCGAGGCGATGAGCTGGAAGTTGTCCGGCTTCGTGCCGTAGAGCCGCCAGAGCCCGTCCGGCTTGAGAAACACCACGCCGCTGCCCGTCGCCGCGCAGCCGGAAAAGTTGCCCGGCGTGCCGACGTCCACGCTCCATGCCGCCGTGGCGACCGTGCCGTTTTCGTCCGCCTCGTACCAGTACCAGCTCAGCGGGTCGCCGAGCTTCGTGCACCAGACGGTGTCCTGCGCGCAGGCCCAGATGCGGTTGGCATATGTGCATGCGTGCAGCGCCAGGGGCATGCGCCGCGTGACCGTGATGTGCTCGACCGCTCCGACGGCAGAGAACGTGTCGGGGTCGAACACGAGCACCGCGCCCGCGATGGCGCGGATGATGTAGGTGCCGTTGTCCTCCGGCGTGGAAAAGCCGCTGAACGTCACGGCGTCGCCCACGCGAAAGGGCGTGTCGATGCCGCTCGCGGCGACGGAATCGGCGCGCGCGCCGCTGCTGTCGTCCGAGCGCTGGAGCGCCACCGTGCCGCTCCAGCTCGGCTCGGCGCTGCCGAACGTGCCCATATCCGGCCGGTACCAGACCTTGTCCGGCCAGATGAGCACCGTGCCGCCGAGCTCGGCGAACACCTTCGGCCCGTTGACGAGCGAGCAGCCGTCGACGGGCGTGCCGTTAAAATACAGCGTCTGGCCCGTGCACCAGAGCAGTCCGCCGTCGACGGCGATCAGTCCGTTCGCGCTGCCGCCGCCGGTCGGATAGGTCAGCGTGCGGCCCGGCCGCGTGGAAAACAGCGGCGCGTCGGCCGCCGAGCCGTTCGTCATCTCGTAGATGCCGCCCTCCGGGCAGCCCGGCCGGTGGTCGTAGCCGCGAAAGTCGGTCTGTACGCGCCGCGTCACGGGCATGGCGCGTGGAAATGTGGGTAGATGCATTGCCTGCCTCCTTACTGGTTCGTGGTCTGCCCGCTGCGCAGCTCGGCGCGCAGCCGTTCGAGCGCGGCGGGGTTGAAGTTTTCGCGCCCGAGGTTCGTCAGTGTGTACTGCAGCGCCTCCAGCAGCCGGACGATCGTCTCCTCCAGCGCCGTCACGCGCGCGTCGAGCCCCTCGGCGCCGGTGCGCTCCGGCAGCGGGAAATTCAGCGGGGAAAAGTCCGTCATGCCGCGCCGCCTCC
>ENA-USUE01000805-USUE01000805.1-human-gut-metagenome-genome-assembly--contig:-NODE-805-length-15482-cov-5.209867_pt1 | contig 15482 bp, 9 predicted proteins | sample MGYA00250060_ERZ773396 | MGnify/ENA primary metagenome ERZ773396 (study PRJEB29103, sample SAMN06111989) | human gut metagenome | biome: human gut; feature: ankylosing spondylitis patient; material...
GCCGACGAAGAACAATCCTTGGGCCGGTTCTCCGATTGTCAACAACCTTGAAAATCATTTTGACACCAAAGTGTCCATCAAGGGTACGCAAAAGCACGGTCGAATCGAAATCGTGTTTTCCTCCCCTGAGGATATGGAACGCATCCTCAGCATGCTGATTCCCACGGCAGTCGAGGGCGCGGCGGCAAAATGGGTGTGAGCCACACAACGGTGTGAGCCGCCATCATCGCACAACGGGAAACAACGGTCATGCCGTTCATGAGCCGTATGATCTGGTCTGCCGAGAGGTATTCATTGCCTCTCCGGCAGAACGCGTATAAAGCAACTGTCGTGGCATTTGCAGTCAGAGGACTAACGCAATGAACCGTCCGTATGACTGTCCTATTGCATGCACCTGAAAAAGCATTACCGAAAACTCTGTTAAGCAATATGAGTTGCAATCGGTTCAATACAATGCGCTAGATTTGAGCGGATTGTCGTTCTGATGCGATTCTCCGGCGCTGGTAAGCGTCCGCAGCGCTATTTCGGTCAGTCTGTCGTTTCGTTTGTGATTACTGACAGTGCAAGTATTATTTGTGTAGCTCAACCCGTCGGTGAAGCAATATCATCATCTGTGATGAGGTTTGATTTCGCCGACAGGTCGAGCTGTGCTGTTGGAGCAGTGCAGTGAGGCCAGGTAGGATTGTGCGTCCAGCGCGGCGCGGCATCCCATGCCTGCGGCACTGATGGCCTGACGGTACACCCGGTCAACGCAGTCACCGGCGGCGAACACTCCAGGCATGGAAGTATGCGTTCCGGCACCGGAGACCAGAATGTACCCGTCGTCATCCATATCCACGGAACCCTTCGCAAAACGCGTGGCCGGTTCATGGCCGATCGCCACGAAGATGCCCTCGGCGGGCAACGTGCCCGTCTCGCCTGTCACGGTGTCGCGAATGTCCACAAAGCCGGCGGAATCATCTGCGGTTTCAGCCTTTGCCGACAGGGAAATGCCGGTCGAAGAGGGAGCATTCAATGCCGATCCGGAGACATTCAGCATCGGAGTCGTCTTCAACGAGAGAAGATTTCCGGTGTTCTGCGCTGCGGGTGCCGCAGCGGTTACCGCATCAGCGCCTGTCTGCGCGCCGACAGCGTTTTTCTGCCCGCGAATGGCTGTCGCCACCGTATTCATTTTCACGGTGATCTTGGGATTGTTCAGCACGCGCTCGACCATGATCTTGGAGGCGCGGAACTGGTCGCGGCGGTGCAACACGGTCACCGAAGAGCCGAAACGAGTCAGGAACAGTGCCTCTTCGAGCGCGCTGTCTCCTCCGCCCACCACGACGATGGGCTTGTCCTTGAAGAAGAAACCATCGCAGGTGGCGCAATACGATACGCCGTGACCGGAATACTCGGTCTCGCCGGGAATGCCGAGCTTGCGGTACTGCGAACCGGTGGTGATGATGACGGCATCGGCGTGATATTGGCTTCCATTGCTGCACGTGACGGTCTTGGGGGAGGAGCTGAAATCGACGCTCGTGACATCGAGATATTCGATGGATGCGCCGAAAGACTCCGCCTGATCGCGCATACGATCCATCAGTTCCGGTCCGAGAATGCCGTCAGGGAAACCGGGGTAATTCTCCACGGTGGTGGTGTTGACCAGCTGGCCGCCCGGCGTGAGCTCACCCGCAAGAATGGTTGGGCGATACCCGGCGCGTGCGAGGTAGATTGCGGCCGTATATCCGGCAGGGCCGGAACCGATGATGATGGTTGAAAGTTCAGTCATGTCCCTTACGATAGCGAGTTGACCTGACCTCGTCCAGCGGTGGGTGAACAACGACATGGATTCGCCTCGAATGCCGATTGGTCGCTTTCAGATTGCCGAAACAGGCATGCCGCGTTCATGGAAACCGGAGGAGCTAATACGAGCACGATACGGACCCACAGCATAAGACCACAGCGTGAGTCACCGCGTACGATGAAACACCCCTCCTACCCGTGAGTAGAAGGGGTGCCCATGAGAACTTCTGCGTCGCCTACAGAACGCGGATGTACACGATGTCGGATTGTGCCGCAGAGTTCTTTGACGTGGAGTTCTGTGTGGTCGAGTTGCCGAACGGGACGTTATCGATGTCGGTCTTGTCCGGCCAATCCTGATTGTCGGATCCGCCACCGTGGTTGTCTCCGTTCAGGATGAACCATGCGGCGACCAATCCCACCACCAGCAGAACCAGCGCGACGACGATGGCGATGACCTTGATCTTGAGCTGCCCCCAGAGTGGCTGGTCAGGCAGGTCCTCCTCGATATTGCGTCCGACATTCGCCGCGTTGACATCGTGCACCTGCTGGGGCGCGAAGCTCGGCGGCATGATCTGGGCCATAGGCGGCAGCTGATCTACCGAAGTACCATCAGTGCCTAGCAGCGGAACGGTGACCGTGGGGTCAAAGGCGTCGGATTGGGCACGCTGCGCCGGTGTCTGCACACCCGGCACATTCGCACCCGGAGCCGCCGCAGGACGGCCGCCAGACATGTTCCGCAGGGCATCGCGGCTGATTGGTGCCGTCATCCGCGTACGCGACTTCGATGATCCGGGGATGGCTGCTCCATTGGCTCCGGGCGCCGATGCCAACACTGCGAATGACGGGGGCATTACGGCGTCGCCCGACGCCGCGGCCTTGGCGGATCTGGCGGCAAGAGCGGCCAATGATTCCGACATATGCGCGCGCGGCTGCGGCATGGCATTCGTGGCAATGGGCTGAGCCGCACGGGTCGTGGGATGGCTTCCAGCCACGGTTTGCTCGCCTTCAGACACCTGCGCCTCACCGGACTGCGGCAACGGCGGGATGCTGCCGGCGCGGGTGCGCTCATTGTCGTCCTCTTCCGGCAGCGGAACATTCGGCATATTGGCCACGATGCTCTGTATTTCGCCGGTTGCACCGGTCGTCCGGGGTTTGCCGGTACCGCCCGCAACACCAGACGCACCAGCAGCGTTTGCCGGTACGTTCACGCCGTTGCCGGACTGTGCCTGCGTCGCGCCAGTAGCGGACCTACGCGGCTTGGCGGCGGGCGGGAACGATGCCGGCAGCGGTGCATACACCGGCATCGGCTGCTCAATCGCGGTCTCTTCCGCAGTGGATGTCGTCACCGGCGACTCCGGCTCCCCGTCCTTGCGCAAGGAGCCCATAAGCTGACCGACCTTCGATTGCAGGGAGGCCAGGGTCTTTGACGGCTCGGCGGTATCCGGTTCGAACAATTCCGCTTCGGGGATGACCGGCTGATCGGCCGAGGGTGGATCTCCGGGCAGCTGAGCCAGGAACGCCTGCTGCGCGAGGCGCTGCTCGTTGACGAACCTGGCCTCGGCGCCGGCTGCCAGTCCCGCCTCGGAAATCGACAATTCCGGCAGCTTCGTCGAGGTAACCAGCCCATCCGGCAGTTCCACGATCTTGTCATCGCTCGTGTCACGCAACGCCACCATGCTGATCGAGGCGCTGCCACTGACCGACGGCAATATGATGTCACGATCCGACAGGTTGCTGAATGGCTCCCACGCGCCCAGCAGCGCGCTCAGCTCGGCCAGCGTTGCCATCGGCACGATGATTTCCCCATCTTCGGTGTGCAGGGCCAGTCCACGCTTGCAGATCACGCGGAATTCCGTGGGAACGTCGGCGGGCAGCATATTCAGGTCGAACGTCGTGTTCGCGCCTGAAGGCGTCTTGGTCAGCAGCGCGTACAGCAGTGCGGCCAGCTGTCGCGTCGCCATCTGCTCATACGACATCACATCGCCGTCGATGCCGCTGCAGATATCGGCCAATGCGGCGGCGACGGGAGTGTCGGCGAACTGCACGCCATTGACGCTCACGCGAATGGTATCGGTGCTCAGCGCGGTATGGGTCAGCCCCGTGTCCAACAGCTCCTGAACCGCCTGGGTGCATTGTCCCACGATCGATCGAATCGCGTCGTAGCTGAGGAACGAGGAAGACGAACGCTGCATGTATTCCGCCAGCGCCAGACCGGAGTCCGGCTCGGTGATCACCACCGCGGCATCGCCGACGTGCTGCAGCTGCAGCACCGGCGTGCAGTACCGGCTGTTGGCCAGCGCGAGCGTGGAAGCCGCCTCGTTGATCTGCGGCAGAACGGATGTGTCGGTGATGATGAACAGCTGGCAGGACTGCGCCAGCATGCGGTCATTGGCTATCCATGCGCTCAATCCGTCACTTTCGCGCAGCGAAGAAACGAGAGTGTAGCGACCGATGACGGTATCTCCCAATTGAGGCTTCATAGTAGTTGTTTCTCCGTGCTCTGCTGTCATGCGCTGAGATAGTGGTGATGCTGACATTCTAGCCGTGGGGATGGTCGGCTGTGCAGCCGCGACGGACGCGGCTTGACGAGTGGAATGATGCGGCGTTGGCAGTATGGTGGGAATTCGCGGCTGGGCGTTGTTGCCGGCCGCGATACCTGCCGCTGCACCGGCTGCGTTTGCCGCGACGTTCGGCAGTACGACGGACTTGATGGACGGGCGTTGGCCCTTACGGTTGACCGTCGGCGCGAAGCTGGGCGGAAGGTTGTCGGACGGAATCCCCCTGGGTTGGTCCTGAATCGGCTGGTTCTGAACCGGCCGTTCGAGATCGGTCACAGTTTCAGCGGCCCGTTCCGCGGAACCGTCATTCTCCGAGGTTCCATCGTCACCCAGCGAATAATCATCGTAATGATTATCATTCTCCGCAATTGCCGTGGTACCCTCTTCGACCTCCGCGTTTTGTGCCTGAGCTTCCTCGGTCTCCGACTCAGCCGGTGTCGATACCGATGTCGCAGTGGAAGCCCTACGCAACAGCCGTGCCTTCATGGTGACGATCAGGCTGGAGAACTCCTCCACGCGCATCAGCCATAGCAGCCCGGCATACGCGGCCGTCACCACAATCGTCAGAATCGCGCATATGACGATGGATTGCCACCAGCTCATATGTCCGTTGACGCTGGAAACCTTCGCGCCGACCAAACGCGTGGCCAGCGGGTTGAGGAATAGTCCGCACGCGCATGCCGCCGCACCGGCAATCAGGGCCTTGACATGCATGATGATGATGCGCTTGCCGTCGATCCGCCCACCGAATCGTCTGCGCAACAGCCAGAACACCCATGGGAACGTGATGATATATGACAGGCTCAGCGACAGAGCCACCATGAGCGTCCAATATTTCGGCGGCGCGAAACGCAGCGAGGTCAGCAGAAGCAGCAACTGCACGGCGTTGTCGGCCGCCGCGAACAGGAACGGGCTGCGGCCGTCCTCATACGCGTAGAAGGCGCGCTGCACCAGCAGGAACGCACTGGTGGGCACCAATCCCACCAGCAGACCGATCAGAGGCCCGGATATCAGAATCGCCCCATGCACATTCGTGGACGGAATCAGCGCCTTCACCAGCGGCACCGGCATGGCAATCATGACCGCGGTGAAGAAGAACATCGCAAGACCGGTGGATCGCAGGGATGAGCTGAGGTCGGCGCGGGCATCTCCGATACGATGCTCGCTGATCGCGCGGGACATGCGCGGGAACACCGCGGTCGTGATGGACACGGCGATGATCGAATAGGGAAGAACGTATATCGTGTACGCGTACTGATAGCTCGCGTTGCCCGCGATGCCGTACAAATCGCCGCCGGCGGTCGGGGCGCCGGTATTAACACGCGAATTGACGATGCCCATCAGCTGGTTGAGCAGCACCATGGCGATGCTCCACACCGCCACCTGGCCCATGGAACGCAACCCCAGCCCATGCAGTCCCCAGCGAGGCCGGTAGTGGATGCCGCAACGCAGCAAAGGAATGAACAGCACCAGGGCCTGGAACGCCACGCCGGCCGTCCAGGCGCCCGCGGTCAGGGCTATCTTGCCGGATGTCCAGAACGACATCGGCTGCCGTCCCGCGTTGCCGAACAGCATGATGAACGCGCCGAAACCGATGCAGCTGATGACGTTGGCGCCCACGGAGCTCCACGCATACGTCGCGAAACGCCCCTCTGCGGCGAGGATCTGCCCCAATACGGTATACAGGCCGTAAAACAGGATCTGGGGCATACACCACAGCGTGAAGGCGTTCGCCAGCGCCCTTTGCGCGGGCGTCCAGCTGGAGTCGAGATACAGCATCGTCAGCAGTGGCGTGCCGGACGCCATCAGCAGTGTGATGGCCAGCAGCAGCGCGATGGACAAGGTGATGAGCTTGCTGAGTCGCTCATCCGCGTCCTTCTGCTTGAGCGTGCGCACGATCTGCGGCACGAGCACCGCGTTGAACACGCCGGTGGACAGCAGGTTGAAGATCACCTGCGGTATCTGCGCGCCGGCCTGATACGCGTTGGCTGCGATACCGGTGGTACCGAGCGCGCCGACGAGGAAGATGGTGCGGATCTGGCCGGTCACACGTGACGCGGCCGTGCCGCACGCCATGATCAGCGAATTGCGTCCTACCGTGGTGCTCATTCGTCGGGGTCCTTCTTTCGATGGAATTGGCGCCAGAGGCCGACCAGGCCGAGCAGCAGCGAGAAGCCGATGATGATGAATCCGGTCATGTCGCTGATGCGCAGCACGCTGGTGATGTCGGTGTTCTGTGCGGAACCGAACGTGTCGCCGTTGCGGTCCAGCAATGTGATGTGGGCTGTGGCGTGGCCGGAAGTGGCGACGCGGATGGCGAACGTGACCTGCGCCTCGCTGTTCGCCGGTATGGTGACCTCAGTGAACCGCGATGTGACGATTTCCATGGAGTCGGTGAGGGATGAGACCTTCACCCGTACCGGATACGGATGGTTGTTCCTGACGGTGACGGGCATTTTGGCCGTTTCGCTGACGACGGTGATGGAGTCGGTCGGCGTGATGGATACGCCGCCGAACATGCCTCCGCCGAGCCGTTTGGCGCCGTCGACCAGACTGTCGATGTCGCGCGGCGCGGACGAGAGCGCATGCAGTGCCAGCGTGCTCTGTGCGGCCTTGATCTTGCGGATCCAGGACGCGGATGCCTTATGGTCGGTGAGGACCGACATGGCGAAGCGGTTGATGTCGTTGCGGCTTTCGGCCAGCGATTCCAGCGCGGACGTGACCGATCGGGTGTTCCGCTCGCTTAAATGACTGTCTTGGGGGACGATTTGCAGCGCCTCGTCGCCGGTCCGATAGGCGTCGGCGCCAATGAGATCGTTCAGGTCGGTGAGTTGCAGCCATGAGGACTGTTCGACCGCGGTCATCAGCGTGTCGATGAACGCCGCCGACATATTAGTGCCGAAGCAGACCAGCAGGTTGCGGTTCATCGCCGCATACGGCTGCTCCATCTGATAGAAGGCGCTCTGCGCGACGAACCGCGCGATGCGTCCCGCGTTACTGGTCTCGCCGTCCGCATCACTGCTGGTGGGCTTGCCTTTGGCGAGGTCGCCGAGTTCCTTCTGCTCGCTCAGCACCGTGATGTCGCCGGCCGAGGTGGGGATTGTGTATGTGCCTGTGTGCACGGTGGCCGTGGTGCTGGAGTCGAAGTCGTGACTGGCGATGACGTACTGGTATCCCTGCTTCCTGGCCGTGGAGAGCGCCTGCCGGGTCCAATCGCCCTTGCCTTGCCAGGCGATGGGCAGGGAATTGGATGATGCCGGTGCCGCGGCCAGTGCGGATCGTGCGTTCCATGCGCCGGTGCCGACGCCGGCCTGTTCGTACGACCGGACGTTGTTGATCGCGGCATAGGCGGTGATGTCGAATCCGGCCGGCTGCATGACGGCATCGATGCGTTGCCCGGTGTCGGAAGCCAATGCCGTCGGATCGGCTATGGTCTGCAAATCGCTGTGCTTGCCGATGAGGGAGAGTTTGGCGGCGAGTGCATCATTGTCGTGCGGGGTGAGCACTGATGATTGCGTCGCCGCGGTGTTTTCGGTGTCGTCGGTATTGTTGCCGGAGCCGTCGTCTGTGCTGCCATCCGTGCCGCCGCCACCTGATTGTGTGGATTTTGTGTCGGATTCATCGCCGTTGTCATGCACCACCAGCTGGTCGATGGCGTTCTTGTCGGCCTGCTGGCCGGTGTTCATCAACGGCATGACCATGGTGATGGCCATCGGCGGGGTCTGTGCGTTGCGCAATCCCTGGGATGATCTGGTCAGGAAGCTGTGCAGGCGAATCGGCTTGGCGTTCGGATCGACGGTACGGTCCGACCCGGATGACCCGTCAGAAGAGCCCGTGGATTGAGAATCGGTCGCCTGGGTCGCCTGATAGGTGACCAGCAGCGGTTTCGGCCCCCACATCTGCAACGCCTTCAACGCATCGCTGTCGGCCGCCGCGTCGATCTTCACGGAAACCTTCTTGTTCGCCGCGATGGACGGCACCGTGACCGTGCCGAGAACGGTGCGCACCGGAATCGATACGTCCCCGGTCGCCCAATGCTGGATGTCAGTGCGCGATACGAACGTATATGACGGGTTGTAGGCCACGGTCACCAGGCCCGGTGACGTCGCGGCATACGTGGGATTGGAGATGCTGATGGTGATGTGGTAGCCGGATGTGTCGGTGACCACGGGCGTCGATTCGGTGATCGACAAGGCGGTCGTCTGCGTGGCCGTGTCCGTCTCGTCATCCGCCATCGCCATATGTGCCGGGCCGGCCGGTACCATGCGGCCTGCGAACAGCATCGCGCATGTCAGCAACATGATGGTAAAGAAGCGCCATAGGCGTGTCGTTCGGTGAGATAACGATGGCACGGCCTGACCGTGCTCGGGGCTGTTCGCGATCATCCCTGCTTCATTTTCCTTGCGTAGAGCCAAGCGATCTTGCGTTCATTAGGATAGCTGAGAACGTCATCCAAATCATCGAAATCCACCCAGATGGCGTCTTCGGCTTCATGATCCGGATCGCCCTCCACCGTCAGGTCGCCGCCGATCTGGCGCAGCGCGAAATGATGCACGAGCTTATGCACGCGCTGGCTGGTACCGGTGAACCAATAGTCGATGGTGGCAATGGACTCGACCACCTCACCCAGAATGCCGGTCTCCTCGTGCACCTCGCGCACGGCGGTCTGCTGCGGCGTCTCGCCCTTTTCGATATGGCCCTTGGGAAGGCACCATTCGAGATGGCCGTTGCGGGAGTGTCGCGCGATGATGGCCACACGGCCGCGCTCGTCGAACACCAGGCCGCCGGCCGAGTATTCGCGCACCACCGGGAGCTCCTGAGCGTCCAGCGACGCGAATGTGGTCGGCCCGTCGCCCGCCCGTCGCTGCGGCATCATCGCAGGTGTGGGAAAGCGTGGTTCCGGTGGCCTGACAACGGTTTTCGGCGTGCGCGGAGCCTCGGACGTATAGAGCAACGTATCGGGTTCGAGCGGATTTTGGGTATGGTCGCCCGCAGCATGCGCAAGCATGCGCGCGAGGTCTGCGGGCGTAATCATGACTTCCACCTTACTCAATACCGCGTGCAGGTGGGGTAACGGTATGCTTGAATACGCATAAAAGCGGTAATACTTTATGGAAAGGCCTCGTGTGAATTTCGAAGTTTGGCCGGAAGCCATTGAACTTGGACACCTGTTCGCGGCTCGCGGGTACGAGCTGGCGTTGGTGGGCGGCCCCGTGCGTGACCTGTTGCTGCACCGGCGTTCCCACGACCTCGATTTCTGCACTTCGGCCCATCCCGACGAGTTCGAGCCGATCCTGCGTCATTGGGGACGTGACGGTTTCTGGGATATGGGCCGCAAATTCGGCACTTTGGGTGCGATGCGCCGGCGCGAGGACGGCACCGAAGTCAAGGTGGAGATCACTACGTACCGGTCCGACACGTACGATCCCGAATCCCGCAAGCCCGAAGTCAGCTACGGCGATTCGCTCGAAGGCGATCTGTCCCGCCGTGATTTCACCGTGAACGCCATGGCGCTGCGCGTGCCGCAGCTGGAGTTCGTGGACCCGTTCGGCGGCGCCAGCGATTTGGCTAAAGGCGTATTACGCACGCCGGTGGATCCGTATCAGTCCTTCGACGACGACCCGCTGCGCATGATGCGTGCCGTGCGTTTCGTCGCACAGCTCGGGTTCAGCATCGCCCCCGACACGGCTGCCGCCATCAGCGACATGACCGATCGCATCGACATCGTATCCGCTGAACGGGTGCGTGACGAGCTCACGAAGCTGCTGCTGTCCGATCGTCCGAGGGCGGGTGTCGAAGCGCTGGTCGAATCAGGTCTCGCCGATATCGTATTCCCGGAAATTCCCGCCCTGCAGCTGGAAATCGACGAGCACCACCGCCACAAGGACGTGTTCGAGCACACGATGATTGTGCTCGATCGCGCCATAGCGCTGGAGACCGGGCCGGAAGGCCCCGTGCCCGCTCCCGACCTGACGCTTCGCCTGGCCGCGCTGACCCATGACATCGGCAAGCCGAAAACACGCCGGTTCGAGCCCGGCGGCAAGGTCAGCTTCCATCATCATGATGCGGTCGGCGCGAAAATGACGCGCAAACGGCTCAAGGCGCTGCGGTTCGACCATCATCTCGTCGAGGATGTCAGCGAGTTAGTGAACCTGCATCTGCGGTTCCACGGGTATGTCGAAGAACCGTGGACCGATTCCGCCGTGCGACGCTACGTCAAGGACGCCGGTCCGCTATATGAGCGACTGAACCGGCTGACCCGCGCCGACGCGACCACTCAGAACCGTCGCAAGGCGATGGTGTTCTCGTCCGCCATGGACGAGATGGAGCAGCGTGTGCGCGATCTCAAGGAGAAAGAGGACTTCGACGCCATCCGGCCGGATATCGACGGCAATGAGATCATGACCATCCTCGGCATCGCTCCCGGCCCGGAGGTCGGCCGCGCATACAAGCATATGCTGGAATACCGGCTCGATAACGGTCCGGTCGACCATGACACCGCGGTGGCCGAGCTCAAGCGGTGGCACGCGTCGCTGTAAATGTGCCCAAGAAACGGTTCGGCGGCTGTCCGCGTAAGGCAGGCAGCCGCCGAATATCGGGGGTTTCAGGCCGTCATGACGATGCTGGCCGTCATTCCACCTTCTCATGATCGAGGGCCTTGGGCAAGGTGCCCATTGACTGGACGGGCACGCATCCCTCGAAGTTTTCGATGGCGGTGTCGCCGCTCGGCAGGCTGTCCTTGTTGGCCAGATCGTTGAACGAGGCACCGAGCACCACGTCAATCAGCTTGTCGTCGCGGTCATCCATCACCATCACCGCGTCCGTGAAGTTCGTGTTCAGCGTGTACGCCTCGTTGATGGCGTTCTTGCCGAAATAGATTGTGGTGCGCTCGACCTTCTTGCCCTTGTAATTGTCCCAGCCGGTGACCTTGAACTGGCGGTTCGACAGCGCGGTGCTGACGGCCTTCGCGAAGCCGACGAATTTGGTGCCGTTCAGCACGCGCACCTTGACGTTCGCATAGTTGGAATATGTCTGGTTTTTGCCGTTGGCGTCCTTGGTCGAGCAGGGCACGCGCACGCCGTAATTCGGCTTGACTGCGGACGTGGCCGTTATGCCCAGACCCCCGACATGGAAATAGAACAGCGCCGACACGACCAGGGCGACGGCAAGCACCGCGCCGACACAGGAGAATACGATCTGCTGGCGGCGGCGAATGTAACGCTTGCGTTCCGCGCGTTCGTCATAAGGCTGAGTCATGGGTCCGTCCTTTTCTTACGAGACTGGTACACAGATTAGCGTCACTGTCTGACGCGATAAGACAGGGATGGCAGGACGGTTATGACCGGTCTCGCCGGCGCCTGCGCAGCGATGATGCGATCCACCGTGGCGGATTGCTCCCATGCGGTGCGAACGCGGCGGGCGACGGCATCGTCCGGTACGAACGCGATGACCGATGGGCCGGAGCCGGAAACGAATGACCGGGATGCCCCGGCGGCCAGGGCGACTTCGATGGCTTCGCCGCTGCGGGGGTGCAAGGCGACCGCGGCGCGCTGCAGATGGTTGTCGTCGCCGTCTCCCGCGCCCATCTTGTCGAAGGTCGAGTAGACATTCGGCGTGCTCAATTGCGCATGGTACGCTCCCACCAGCAATTGGCCGGCGAATCCGCGGTCTCGCAGCGTCTGAACGCACGATGAATCATCCTCCAGCGGGATGATCCGCTCGCCGAAACCGGTGCCATGCGCATATCCGCCCTCCAGGCAGAAGGGCATATCGGCGCCGAGCGTGGCGGCGATGTCACGCAGCCGTTCAATCGGCCAGTGCAGTCCCCACAGGGTGTTCACGGCGAGCAATGTCGCCGCCGCGTCGGCGGATCCGCCGCCCAATCCGGCGCCGACGGGAATGTGCTTGTCCACATGCAGCGCCACGTCCGGCTCCCGCCCCGCGGCCCTGGCGATCGCGAACAACGCAAGCACCGCATGGTTGCGGCGCATGTCGCTGCCGCTCGATGCCAGATCACCCAGATGCTCGCCGCTCAGTTCGAGCGAGAACCCGCTGCCGGGGGTCTTGGCGGTCGCCGTCACCACGTCGTTGACGCCGATGGCGCAATATATCGTGTCCAGCGCGTGCCGGCCGCCCCATTCCTCATGGGCGGGCCCTACGTGCAACGTCAGATTGGTTTTCGCGGGAACCGTGACCTCCACCGAGTGCAGCGGCCCGGCCGGTGTCGTTTCCGCGGCTGCTACATGACGGCGGATGGGCCAATGCGCGGGGACGCTTGGCGAACGCCGCACCTGACCCGGTGTCGCTGACCGTACATTGTCCATTGCTGTGGCGCTCATGATGATGCCTGCCCCTGTTCATGCTGCGATTGCCTCAGCGCCGTCGCCAGAGCGGCGAATTCGTCGATGGTCAGCGTCTCGCCGCGGCGTGTCGGGTCGATGCCCGCCGTGTGGAACACTTCATCGGGCACCATGCGCTTGAGTGCGGCATGCAGCGTTTTGCGACGCTGGCTGAAGGCCGCGTCGACCAACTGGAACGTCAGCTGGCGCAACTGGGGGTCGCGCGGGCCCGCATGCGACTGGACACGGGTGAACCCGGCCAGGGCCGAATCCACGTTCGGCGCTGGCCAGAATACGTGACGCCCGATGTTGCCCACGCGTTCCGCCGAGCCGTACCACGCCAGCTTCACGCTGGGCGCGCCGTAAATCTTCGAGCCGGGAGTGGCGGTCAGACGGTCCGCGACTTCTTTCTGCACCATCACCACGAAGGACGTCAGCATGTCGAAGCGTTCCAGCAGCGTCAGGATGATCGGCGTGGCCACATTGTACGGAAGGTTCGCCACCAGGGTGAACGGTTCGTCGCCGCTGAACTCGGGGAGGTCCGCCGACGTGAGGGCCAGCGCGTCCTTGTTGATGACCGTGAGGCGGTTCCTCGCATCCGGCATGTATGTGTCGATGGTATGCGGCAGCCGTTGCGCGACCGGCGGGTCGATCTCGACCGCGGTCATCGTGGCGCCGGTTTCCAGGATGGCCAGTGTCAGCGACCCCAATCCGGGGCCGACTTCCAGCACCCGCGTATCGGCGGTGACCGCGGCCTCGCGCACGATGCGGCGCACTGTTCCGGGATCGATGACGAAGTTCTGGCCGAATTTCTTGGTCGGGCTGATGCCGGCTTCGGCTGCTATGTGACGGATGTCGGCCGCGCCGAGCAGTCGCCCGGCGACTGCGGGTTTCTCGGCGGCTGCGGATGCTCCGGAAGGTGCAGGGGATGGATTCATGTCAGTCATAACGCTCGCTATCAGTACCAGCCGATTTGCTCGGAGCGTTCCCATGCCTTGGACGGGCTGCCATACCGTCGGGCGATATACGCCAGCCCCCAGTCGATCTGCACAGCGCCGTCGTCACGGTAATTTGCGCCGAACTCGGCCATTTTGCTCGCAGGCAGCGACTGCGGAATTCCGTAGGCGCCGGTCTTCGCGTTCTCGGCGTACCACAGCCATCTGGATTCGCGGGTCCACAGCTTGTCGAGGCATGTCCAGTCGTAGCTGGTCCAGCCGCGCTGTGCGGCCGCGCCGGATGCGTAGGCTTTGGCCTGCGCGGCGGTCGGGTGCCATAGGCGTCCCTGCGAGCTGCTGCCGGAATTGCCGGAGTTTCCCGAGTTTCCGGAGTTGCCGCTATTGCCTGAGTTCCCTGAGTTCCCGGAATTGCCGTTGTTGCCCGAATTCCCGTTGTTCTTGTCATTGTTTTTGTCATTGTTCGACGTATCATCCGACTTGTTTGCGCCGGACGTGCTGCCGTTCGAGGAGTTGCCATCCGACTTGCCGGTATTCGACTTGTTGCCCGACTTGCCGGCGTTGTCGCTGCCTTTATCGGCTTGCCCCTTGCTGGTGTCGGAAGGTTCGGCGGCCTTCTCCGGGCCTACGACGACGATGGTGTCGAGGGAGATTTTGGTGGTCGTCTCCGAAATCAGCGTTCGCGTCTCTGCGATGCCATCGACATACGTGACGTTATAGACCTGCTTCTTCTCGCCGTCTTCCCCCTGTTGGCGGACCACGGATGTTCCTGGCTTCAACGACTTATCAACAATCGTCTGCGAACCATGGGGAATGGCGACGGTCGTCGTCTCCTGCCCGTGGGTGACGCGCTGAACGCGCAGCACGGTCTTGTCTCCGTCCTTCTCGACACTGACGCGGTCTTCCTTGTTGAGGCTGATGCCTTTGGAATCGAGAATCGACGCGGCGGGAAGCTTGCCATTCGGCGCGACCGACGTTTTGCCGTCAGCGATGACCGTCACCGGGCCGGACTCGTTGATGACGATGCCGCCGGTGAGCTGGCTGTAGATGTTGTCGATGTCCACGGTGACTTTCGCGGCCTCGTTCTCGTTCTGCTGGAAAAACCCGAGCAGCTGGGAGGCGCTGGTCGCCACGGTCCAGAACGGCACGCGCTGTCCGTCGATGCTGATGGTCGTCTGATATGCGCTGCTGACCGTGACCACGTCATGATTGCTGAGGATGTCGCCGCTGGTGGATTGCACCAGATCATGGGATTTGACGTCGACGCCCCGCTCTTCAAGCAGGCGCGTCACGCTCATGGCATACGTGGTGACGGTCTGGGTGTCGCCGTTGATGCTGAGTGCGATGGTCTTGCGTGCGGCGACGCCGAATGCGACCGTTGAGGCAAGAGCCACGGCGACGGCGCAGATCGCCACCCGAATGCGACGCAATCGAACAAAACGTCGTGGTGTCCACCGCCTGGCCATATGTCATCCTTCCATGAGCTACGGCTAGCATTGTAACCAATCACGATGATGCTTCGCTGGGCATCGCACGACCGTCACCCATACTCCCACATTTGGTACTTCTTGCCCTGCCCGAAGGACTGCCGCAGAGCTACTGGGGTGGTCATATATATCAAAATAAAGAAGAAGGGGGCGGGAGAGAAGGGGATTGTCCCGCCCCCTGTGGGCAGAGCTAATTGGGGGACGCTCTGCCTTCCAGAAGCCATAAGTTGGGGGAAGGCTTCTGGCACTTACACAAGGTAAGACTATATGTAAACACAGCTTACTACATGTCGACCGTGCATCGCACATGACACGCGGTATGCTGTGCCGCGAGCCTCCTGTCGGGATCGAACCGACGACCTG
>ENA-USUE01000827-USUE01000827.1-human-gut-metagenome-genome-assembly--contig:-NODE-827-length-15303-cov-5.316170_pt1 | contig 15303 bp, 13 predicted proteins | sample MGYA00250060_ERZ773396 | MGnify/ENA primary metagenome ERZ773396 (study PRJEB29103, sample SAMN06111989) | human gut metagenome | biome: human gut; feature: ankylosing spondylitis patient; material...
AATGGGCTCAATCCATGAGTGAGTCAGAGATTCTTTCGTTTGCAAGAAATTTACGTTTGTTGTATGAAAAAAGGGGGGCAGGAAGTCGGTCCACACGCTCCTCCAGCGCTCGGATCCGACCGTGTATTTCTCGGACTTCATCGTCCCGTTCTCCCAGTACGTGAAGTTGCCGTGCCAGGGCGCGATGCTGTATATCACGATCTTGTCGCCGATGCCGAGTCCCTTGTTGAACGTCACCCACTTGTCGAAGTCGGTGAAGTCGTAGGTGAACCCGCCCCCGCTCTTGGTCCACTTCACCATCGACGGGTAGTGGATGGCGTTGGCGCTGTAGGTCTGGCCGGACCATGCGTCCTCGTTGATGGTGGTTGTGATGGCGTGGCCGCCGATGGACTTGTACAGTTCCATGCTTGATCTGAGGATCTGCAGGTGCTCGTCCGAGAACGGGGTGACGCCGTAGTATTCCGCGGAGGAATACGGGTACTGCCACAGTTCCACGTCGAAGTTCTTCTCATACTCTGCCGGATCAGGCAGCGTAGCGGCCTTCACCTCGATGGTGTAGGTGAATGTGAGCGGCGTTTCCATCCCGTCTGCGGTGGCGGTCAGCGTGGTGGTGTAGGTGCCGGCCTTGGCGTCCTTCGGTATGGCGAACGATACCCAGATGTTCTGCACCTGATTGGCCTTCACCGTGATCGGGCCGCTTTGGTAGAGGATGTCGTTGCTTTCGGAGCGGTTGGTCTCGGTGGCGGCGGGCACCTCGCGGTTCGGGTCTCCGTAGCCGAGATAGCTGCCGTTGTATGCCCTGGTGGACTTGATGAACGTGGCCGTGACGTTGCTTCTGGCGATGACGTCGCCGCCCTGCGACGTCAGGTCGCTTGCGGTGACCGTCAGGTTCGAGACGGTGGTGCCGACCGCGGCGAGCGAGATCTCGCTGTTGACCTTGTCGTTCTTCCACGCTTTCAGCGCCCGGTTGTTCGTCGTGAGGGCCTTCACCTCGTCGAACCGCTTCTGCGTGTATTGCGTATCGGGGTCCACGATGCCGCCGGTCAGGTTCGGTGTCATCCTGGCGACGGTGACGTCGACGGTCTTGCTGATGCCGGCCGCAGTCGAGGCCACGGTGATGGCGGTGGCTCCCGGCGCGACCGCGGTGACCGTGCCATCTGCGCCGACTGTGGCGACACTCGTGTCGCCGCTCGTGTAGGTCATGTCATCGATGGTCGCGTAATCGGGCGCCACCGTATACGAGATCCGCTTGCTGTCGCCAACGCCCAGCGTCATCGAGGTCGTGTCGAGTGTGACGCCGGTGACCACGTACGGCTGATGGGTCACGACGACCTTGGCGCAGTCGATCAGCGCGTTCGTGGAATTCGTGTCCCGCTCGCCTGTGGCCACCGCCTTGAACACGTGCTCACCTTCGTCAAGCCCGGTGAACGACGCGATTTTCGTCTCGTTGATGTTGGAGGCGTTGTACAGGCTGTACGTGCCTTTTTCCGCTCCGTCAATATAGTATTTCACCTTGCCCATGGGCCTGTTCTTGCCTGCATAGACGTCGATTGCGCTGCCGAAGAATCGGACCGTATACCAGATGTCCTCCGCCGGGAGGCTGTCGGATGGCGCCTTGGACCACGTATGCACGTCGTTGCCCGGATCCCAGGCGTTGTCGGCGAACGTGAAGTAGTTGCCGTCGCCGGTGATCTTGGTGTGCGAGATGGTGGTGGTCTGCACGGGCTCGACGGCCTGCGCCCGCATCCCCGCGAAATGGGGGCCCATGACCGTCGCCAGCATCATGGATACCGTGGCGATCACGGCGGCGGCAGGTCTCCATGGAGAGCCACGACCGCGCAACCACATAGATATTCTTCGGTTCATTTATGGACATCCTTTCTTTCACCTTTGAAAATCGGCCACCCTATTGTCTGATTGTCCAGTATGCCAATCGCGACCTTGCGCTCAGCATCCACTCAGTCTATGTGTTATGAAAGACAACGGCCTCGATCTTATCAGGACACAAGCTTGGCGAGATCGTTGCCGTATTCGCCGAGCCTCGGCAGGTCGACCTCGCGCCCGTTGAACGGCTCCTGCTGCCATGAGCTGTAGGAGCATGTCACCGTGACGTCCTTGCCGCGCCGGTACTGGCTGTCGAGCAGCTGGCCGCTGATGCAGATCTCGCAGGCCACGATCTGATCGTCGTCTGCGGACGGATCGCCGCTCACCGTCAACATCATCGTCGCGACGGGTGGTATAGGGCAGTCCGTTCTGTCCCTTACATCCATCGCATTGCCGAGAGAGCAAACACACAAGACGGCACGATACGAATCCCGGCCCCCGCTGGAAAACCAACGGGGGCCGGGATTCAAGGCAGGGCAGATGCCATTACAGCACTGCCAGCAGGATGAAGTTGAGGATGAAGAGCAGCGAGACAATCCAGATGATCGGGTGAACGCTCTTGGCTTCCTTCTTGCAGGTCTTGACGATGCAGTAGGTGATGAAGCCGGCGGCGATGCCGTAGCTGATCGAGTACGCGAGCGCCATGAACACGGCGGCGAAGAACGCCGGAATCGCCTCGGAGATGTCGCTCCACTCGATCTCCTTGAGGCTGGAGGCCATCATGCAGCCGACGATGACCAGCACGCCGGCCGTCGCTGCGGACGGCACCGCGGAGATCACCGGGGACAGGAAGATCGACAGCGCAAAGCAGATGGACACGACCACGGAGGTCAGGCCGGTGCGGCCGCCCGCCGCGATGCCCGCGGAAGACTCGACGTAGGTGGTGGTGTTCGAGGTGCCGCAGATCGCGCCGATGGAGGTGGCGATCGAGTCGGCGAACAGAGCGCGGTCCAGCTTGGAGGAGAAGCCCTTGCCGTCCTCCATGTGCTTCATGTCGTCATCGGAGAAGATGCCGGTGCGGCGGCCGGTGCCGATGAACGTGCCGAGCGTGTCGAACGTGTCGGACATCGAGAACGCGAAGATCGTGACCAGCACGAGCGGCAGTTTGGATACGTCGGAGAACAGCGCCGGGAAGCCATCGGCGCTGAAGATCACGCCGAAGGTCTGCGGCAGCTGGGCGAACGTGTCGGAGATGGACACGGAGTTGGACATGCTGGTCAGGCCCATCGGGATGCCGATGATCGCGGTGATGACGATGGTCAGCAGCATGCCGCCCTTGAGCTTGAGCACGGTGAACACGATGGCGAACAGCAGGCCGATCAGGAACAGCCACAGGGTCGGGGTGTTCAGCGTGGCCAGACCAGGCGTGGCGCCGGTGGCCAGGCCCTTGCCGGCGGCCTTGGTGTCCTTCGGGGTGAAGGTGACGAGGTTGACGTTGAGCATGCCAACGTAGGCGACGAAGATGCCGATGCCGCCGCCGATGGCGTTCTGCAGCATGGGCGGGATCGCCTCGATGATCATCTTGCGGATCTTGGTGACGGTGATGATGATGTTGATGAGGCCGCACAGGAACACCATGCACAGCGTCTCCTGCCACGTGAACTTCAGACCGAAGCACACCGTGTAGGTGAAGAACGCGTTGAGGCCCATGCCGGCCGCCTGCGCGTACGGCACATTGGCGAACAGGCCCATGACGAGCGTGCCGATGATGGCCGCGATGATCGTTGCCAGGAACACGCCGCCCCACGGCATGCCGGTCTGGTGCAGGATCTGCGGATTGACGACGATGATATAGCTCATCGCGAAGAACGTGGTGAGGCCGGCCACGATCTCCGTGGACACGGTCGTGCCGTTCTCCTTCAAATGGAAGAACTTCTCCATACTTTCTCTGCTTCCTTGAATGTGCGAGGCCATCCGGCCTCGGCGAGACAAACTGCTATTCGCCCGGTTTCCCGAACACGCCCACCATAACATCTTCATAAGTCATGGATGTTATGGTGCCGGACGGCCTGTGGATATATGTGGATAACCCGTTCTCCATCCACATATCCACAGAAATCCCGCCGTCGGTGGCGCGCGGGCCCCCGACCCGCTAGCGTTGCGCCCATGAACGATTACGAACCGATACCGGGCGAGCCGACAGCCACCATGTTCCAGTCATTGGAACAGATTAGGCGGCAGACTCTGCAACGCTGCACCGCCACGGTAGGGCAGTCCGACCGCCAGCTGCTCTTCGGCATGACCACCGCTCTGGAACTGCAAGGCGTGCCGGTGCCCTCCCACTGCAATCTCGACACGGCCGCGCTGCATGTCACGGTGCGGACGCGCTCCGGCAGGCCTCATATTCGACCGTTGAAATCCGTCCCGGTCATTGTCCACATCTGGAGCCATTGCACTCCGCAATCACTCATCCACATATCGAATGGCGTGCACGCATTGCACGTGTTTCATGTGTGGGTGCAGCTGTCCCCATATCTTTCGACAGAGAATCTGGTTGTGCTCGGAGATTCCATTCTCGCGATGCTGGTGCGCAATGGCGCGCCGGACGCGGACAAATTGTATCTGGAGTTGCAGCGTTTCATAAAAGAGATGCCGCCGTTCCGAGGAAAAAGCATTTGCAGGCAAGCCATGACACTGGTACGCCCCAATGTATGGTCTCCCGCCGAAAGCTCGCTACGGCTGGGCGTTCAACGCCACGGAATACCGGATGGACGATGCAATGTCGTGGTTCCTGGAATCACCTTTCGCTCAGGAGCAGCCATTTCGCTGGACATCGCATGGGTCGAGTTCAAGGTCGGAGTGGAATATGACGGCGATCATCATCGAACGGATAAGGTCCAGTGGCGCCGAGACAACGAAAAAAGGGAACGGTTGCGGGCCCCCGGCTGGATATTAATCATCGTGACCGCTCAAAATCTGATTGACGAGATGTCGATTGCGGAACTGGCCCTGCGTATAGCAAGACGACTCGCCGAGCGCGGAGCGACGATAGAATTCGAGGTCATCGCAATCAGCCTAGAGGAACTGGCGAGGAAGCACGGGTATCGGTATGACCGAAGACGATAGGCGTCGAATCATGCTATGACCGGGAACAACGCGAACGTTCTCGGGTGGAGCGGAGCGTGACAGTCAAGAATGTCGTTGTACAACGCGGCTGTTGTACAAGGAAGCTACTACCCAAAAACGCGGAATAGAGCCATTCTGGTTTATTGATTCAGATACGACCGCAGGACAACGCCCGCAAAACAACAAAACGCGGCAGTTGTCCAGCATCGTCGTCGCTTCTTCTATTCCGGAGCTCCCCCTCACAAACGCGAAGACCCCGCGCGGAGGCGGGGTCTTGTGGCGATGGACGCGCGGGCGGATGCAACGCATGCGGTCCGCCAGCGCGCCGCCGATCAGCCGAAACGACCGGAGATGTAGCGCTCGGCTTCAGCGTTCTGGGGGTTGTTGAACATCGTGGTAGTGTCCGCGAAGTACTCCAGGTGGCCGGGCTCGCCGACGGCCTTCAGGTTGAAGAAGGCGGTGTAATCGGCGATACGGGCGGCCTGCTGCATGTTGTGGGTCACGATCACGATCGTGTAGTCGCCCTTGAGCTCGTTGATCAGGTCCTCGACGGCCAACGTCGAGATCGGGTCGAGCGCGGAGCACGGCTCATCCATCAGCAGCACCTGCGGGTGCACGGCCACGGCGCGGGCGATGCACAGACGCTGCTGCTGACCGCCGGACAGGCCGATGCCCGGGTTGTCGAGACGGTCCTTGACCTCTTCCCACAGGTTGGCGCCCTTGAGCGCCCACTCGACCAGGTCGTCGGCGTCGGACTTGGAGATGCGGCGGTTGTTCAGGCGCACGCCGGCGAGCACGTTCTCACGAATCGTCATCGTGGGGAACGGGTTCGGGCGCTGGAACACCATGCCGACATCGCGGCGCACGGCGACGGGGTCCACGTCCTTGGCATAAAGGTTCTTGCCTTCGAGCTCGACCTCACCCTTGACGTGGGCGCCGGGGATGATCTCGTGCATGCGGTCGAGGGTGCGTAGCACCGTGGACTTGCCGCAGCCGGACGGCCCGATGAACGCGGTGACTTTGTTGGGTTCGATGTTGATGTTGACATCCTCCACGGCCAGGAAGTCGCCGTAGTAGATGTTCAGATGTTTGACGTCAATGCGTTGTCCCATATGAATTCCTTTATTGATGTATATACAGTGTACGGCGGCTTACCGTTCGGACTTCACGGCGAAGACGCGAGCCACGACACGGCCGATGAGGTTGAGGATCAGCACGATGATGATCAGCACCAGGGCGGCGGCCCAGGAGCGTTCCATCGGGATCGTGGTGACGCAGGAGGAGCCGGCGTTGGGCGGGCAGTTGGCACGCAGCTTGCTGTATTCCTGGTAGACGAACACGGGAAGCGTGGTCATCTCGCCGCTGAACAGGTTCACGTTGGTGAACGTCGCGTAGCCTGCGGTCATCAGCAGCGGCGCGGTCTCGCCGATCACTCGCGCGATGGCCAGGATGACGCCGGAGACGATGCCGGGCAGGGCGGTGCGCAGCACGATCTTGCAGATGGTGCGCTGCTTGGAAACGCCCAGCGCGTACGAGGCCTCACGCAGGTCGCCGGGCACGACCTTCAGCATCTCCTCACTGGTCTTGACGACGGTCGGGATCATCAGCAGCGAAAGCGCGACGGAGCCTTCGAAGCCGCTGATGGTGCCGGGGCCGCCGATGAGCGAGAACATCGAGTAGGCGAACAGACCGGCGACGATGGACGGGATGCCGCTCATCACGTCGACCAGCAGGCCGATGGACTTGGCGAGCTTGTTGCCGCGGGCCGCGTACTCGATCAGGTAGACCGCGCACATCAGACCGACCGGCACGGAGATGACCATGGCGCCCAGGGTGATCTCCAACGTACCGATGATGGCGTGCAGCACACCGCCGTATCCGCCGGAGGGCGTCTGGCTGCCGCCGACGACGCCGGACATGTTGTACGAAAGGAAGTTGAGGTTCAGTCGCTTGATGCCGTTGGCGACGGTCGTCCACAGCACGGAGATCAGCGGGATGCACGCGATGATGAAGGCGAGGCAGATCAGGCTCTTCATGAAGACGTCCTTGCGCTTGCGGGACGCGGCGAAGGAACGGCTGGTCTTGAACCGGTCGAAGTCGATGTCGGGCAGTTGCTTGTCGTTGCGTGCGGCGGGCGTCTTCTTCACGGCGTTCGCGTCGACGCTGATGGTGCTCTTTACAGTTGCTTCACTCATCATGCGCTCGCTTTCTCGGTGATCTTACGGGCGACGAAGTTCACGAGGAACGTGATAACGAACAGCACGAGGCCGGTGCCGATCAGCACGGGCACGCCGATGTTCGGGTCGGCTTCCGGGTATTGCGCCGCGATGTTCGCCGCGATGGTCTGGTTCTGGGATGCCCGCAGCAGCTTGATCGAGTACGTCAGGCCGGGGGAAAGAATCATGAGGACGGCCATGGTCTCGCCGAGCGCGCGGCCCAGGCCGAGCATGGATGCGGAGACGATGCCGGACTTGCCGAACGGCAGCACGGCCAGCTTGATCATCTCCCACTTGGTGGCGCCCAGGCCGATGGCCGCCTCCTCCTGCAGACGCGGGGTCTGCATGAAGATGTCGCGCGACACCGAGGTGATGATCGGCAGGATCATGACGGCCAGCACGACGGCGACCGTGGCGACGGTTCGCGAGGGGCTGTCGGCGACCGACGGGTCATTGAGCGATCCATCGAAGATGTAGGTCCACCTCAGGTACTTCGCGAACCAGTTCCACACCGGCTGGATGGCCGGCACCAGAATCAGGCCGCCCCACAGGCCGTAGATGACGGACGGGATGGCGGCGAGCAGGTCGACCACGTAGCTCAGCGCGGTCGCCAGCTTCTTGGGTGCGTAATGCGAGATGAACAGGGCGATGCCGATCGAGATGAAAAACGCGATGATCAGCGACAGCGCGGAGACAAGCACCGTGCCGAACACCAGCGGGCCCACGTACTGCCAGAAGTTGTGCGCGCGGTTGCCGGTGAATGATTCGATGGTGGCGGTGTTCGCGGCCTGATCGCCTCCGATCAGCGGCCACGCCTGAAACAGCAGGAACAGGAACACCGCCGCAAGCGCGACGAGAATGAGAATGCCGGCAGCATAGGCGATCGTCTTGAACACGACATCGCCGGTCTTGCCTGTACTGGCCGGACTGTCTGCCGCTTTGTCTTGCGAACTCACAGGTTCTCCTTCGTATGCATTTTCAATGGTGGCTTCACGGCCGTGTACAACCGACAGAAGCCGCAGACACCTTTCATTGTGTCAGGTGTTCTGCGGCATCCGCCATACGGCGTGTCAGCTCACGCTGATCACTTGGTCTTGATAGCCTCGATGGACTTGGTGACCTTCTCGACGATGTTGCTCGGCAGCGGGGCGGAGCCGGCAGCGGAGGAGGCGGTCTTCTGGCCTTCGTCGCTGGTCACGTAGGTGAGCCAGCTCTTGACGAACTTGGCGGTGTTGGCGTCCTTGTAGGCGGGGCAGGCGATGTCGTAGGAGACCAGCACGATCGGGTAGGCGCCCTTGGCTTTGGTGGCGTGGTTGATCTTCACGACCACGCGGTTGTCGCCCTTGACGGACGTGTCGATCTCGGAATCCTCGATGACCTTGGAACCGGCGTCAGCGGAGATCTCGTTGTAGTTCTCGCCGACCTTGATGGCCGCGGTGCCCAGGTCGCCGACCTGGGAGAAGTCGGCGTAGCCGATGGTGCCATCGGCCTGCTTGACGGCGGTGACGACGCCCGAGGTGCCCTTGGCGCTCTGCTGGCCGGGGATGTCAGGCCAGTTCTCGGAGAGCTCATGGGTCCAGGAGTCGGGGGCCTGGTCCTTGAAGTAGCTCACGAAGTTCTGCGTGGTGCCGGACTTGTCGGAGCGGTGCACGACGGTGATCTGGGTGTCGGGCAAGGTCAGGTCCTTGTTCTGGTTGGCGATGGCCGGATCGTTCCACTTGACGATCTTGCCGTCGAAGATCTTGGCGGCGGTGTCGGCATCGAGGTTGATGTGCTTGCCGGCGTCGGAAACGCCCTTCAAGTTGAAGATGATGGCGATCGGGGAGATGTAGACCGGCACGTCGAACGCGGTGGTGCCGTTGGCGCACGCCTTGTCGGAGGACTGGGTGACTTCGTCATCGGAGAGGGCCTTGTCGGAGCCGGCCCACGCGGTGGCGCCGCTCAGGAAGGTGGTGACGCCCGCGCCGGAACCGGTCGGGTTGTAGGTGACGTTCGCGCCGGAGTTCGCCGCCATGTAGGCGGAGATCCAGGCTTCCTCGGCCGCCTGCTGGGAGGTGGCACCAGCGCCGGAGAAGCTGCCGGTAATCTTCTCGGTCGAGGTGGAACCGGAGTTGTTGCCGGCGGACGAAGTGTTGTCGCCACAGGCGGCGAGCGACGCCAGCATCACGATGCCGGAAACCGCCGCGATGGAACGAACGAAGAGATTCTTACGCATTGTTTCTTTCCTCTTATCAACTGTCATAGCGGCTCGTGTCATACGATTCAGAGCCGATTCCTTTTCATGACAGTTACTAGCCTATGAGCTGTTCGAGGGGCCGGAAGACAAAATCGGTAAACAGAAGATGAATAGTTGCCGACCTTGCCACGTAGTTGGAATGCGCGGTTTGCGGTATATGGTTCGGCCCGCCTGCACCGGGTGGTTCAGGCGGGCCGAGGGCGCTTTATACCGGGTGCGGGCCGGTCACTGCTGCGGGCTGTCGATCTTGTAGCCGAGGCCGCGCACGGTGGTCAGGTACCGGGGATGGGCCGGATCCTCCTCGATCTTGGAGCGCACGCGCTTGACGTGCACGTCGAGGGTCTTCGTGTCGCCGACGTAATCGGAGCCCCAGATGCGGTCGATGAGCTGGTGTCGGGTCATCACGCGCCCCTTGTTCTGCATGAGGTATTCGAGCAGTTCGAATTCCTTGAGCGGGAAGAACACGCTTTCGCCGCGCACGGTGACCTGATGCTGGCCGACCTGCATGGAGATGTCGCCGCACACCAGCGGGATGTCGTCGTCGACCGCACCGCTGGCCTCGACCGCGCCCTGGTTGCGCCGCAGGACCGCGCGGATGCGCGCGAGCAGCTCGCGGAACGAGTAGGGCTTGGTCACGTAATCGTCCGCGCCGATCTCCAGACCGACGACTTTGTCGATCTCGGCGCTTTTGGCGGTGAGCATGATGATCGGCACGCGGCTCTGCTCGCGGATGCGCCGGCACAGGGCCGTGCCGTCGATGCCCGGCAGCATCAGGTCGAGCAGCACCAGGTCGATGCCGCCCTTGGTGAACAGCTCCAGGCCCTCCTCACCGCTGGCTGCGGCGGAGACGTCGTAGCCCTCGCGCGTCAGCTGGTACACCAAGGGCTCACGATATGATTCCTCGTCTTCCACGATGAGAATGCGTGTCATGTTTACCTTTCACACATACTGTGTTCAATGTCCGTACCGTCACCATCGTAGCGTGTTCCGGCACCACCCGCATTCGGCTCCGAAGACTACGTTGCTTTTCCGCGGGTTTCACGATGGGTGGCCGACGTGCCGGGGAGACCGTGGCGGCGGGCCTACTCCTGCGTCGCGGCGTCGCCGGCCTCCGGCGCGCCGACGGTCTCGCCGGGCGCTTCGCCGTCATCCGCCCGCTCGCCGTCATCGTCATCCGGTTCGGGAGCGACCGGCAGCTCGATGGTGAACGTGGAGCCTTCGCCCTCGCGCGACCATACGGAGATCGTACCGCCGCACTCCTGCACGCAATGCTTGGTGATGGCAAGGCCAAGCCCCGAGCCGCCCGTGGCCCGCGACCGCGCCGGATCGACCCGGTAGAACCGTTCGAATACGCGGTCCAGCGACGCCGAGGGGATGCCGATGCCCTGGTCGATCACGCGAATCGTCATGGAGCTCGGGTCCTTGCACAGCGAGACGCTCACGCTGACCGTCGTGTATTCGGGCGAGTAGCGGATGGCGTTTTCGACGAGGTTCTTCACGGCCATGGTGAGGGTCTCCCGGTCGACCATGATGGCGATGTCGCGCTGCGCCTCGTCGTCCGCGGCGGCGTCAGCGTCGACCGGCGCCTGCTCGCCGCGCAGCGACAGCCGTATGGCGATGTGCTTCGCACCGGCCTGCACCAAGTTCTCGCCGACGGCCGCGCGCACCACCGACATGGCGGATATGCGCTGCGCCTTGAGCATCGCCGGCGCGTCCTGCGCGCGCTGCAGTTCGATCAGGTGGGTCACCAGTTCGGTCAGCCGCGCGGATTCCTTGGTGATGCGGCCGGCGAAATACCGCACGGCGCCAGGGTCATCCGCCGCGTCGGAGACGGTTTCGGCGAGCAGCGAGATCGCGCCTGCGGGGGTCTTCAGCTCGTGGGAGACGTTGGTGACGAAGTCGCGGCGCATCTGCTCGAACCGACGCTGCTCGGTCACGTCGTTGATGAACACCGCGTACAGACCGTCGCAGATATGGCCGACGCGTACGCGCAGGTAGCTGTCGGAGGGCGCGGAGCTGCCGGCGGTGACACCTCGTCCGGAAATCGCGCTCGACATGCGGGTCAGGTCGAGCGAGACGCGCATCTCGCGTTCCCGCACGCCCCCGTTCTCCACCACGACGTGCAGGATGTCGAGGATCTCGTCCTTGACGATCCAGCCGTTCTCGATGACATCGACGTTCACCGAGCTTTTGCTGGAGCACCGCACGGAACCGTTGCCGTCGCAGACGATCACCTCGGACGGCATGACGTCGATGAGCCCCTGTTCCGCCTCACGCACCGGCACGTCGGTGCCGAACAGCGAGCCGGAATCGCTCCCCTGCCCCGCCAGCGTGTCGCGTTCGCCGGACTCGCGCCCCAGCGCGTACGACCTCGATACGGCAATCACCAACACGATAATCGTCACCAGCACCGCCAACGCCACATGCATCCATGTCATCGGACCCGCCCCGCCTTTCCTCGGCCCTGCACCACTCTCATCCACCCGCACCGATGATGCGGATGCGGATGGTTTCAGCGTAACGGCTCCGCACGTCCCGCCGCCAGCGCGACTACGTAAGTTTGCCAGTTGTTCAACTTGCCGTGTCCTTCCGCGGCACAGCCCGTCGGAGCGAGCCGCGCCCGGCGTCACATGCGCCGCAGGATGTCGAGCACGATGCGGGCCGCGGTATCCGCGTATTCGGAGATGTCGAAGCCCTTGAACTCCTCGTAGTCGGTGTCGGCGTTGTCGCTCAGCGCGCGGATCACCAACGCGGGTACTTCGTTTCGGGCGGCGACGTGCGCCACGGATGCGCCTTCCATCTCGACGGCGTCGGCGCCGGTGTCGTGGATGACCTTGGCGATCTGCGCCGGCGTATCGACGAAGTAGTTGCCGGACGCGATGATGCCGATGATGTGCGTGACGCCCATGGCCGCGAGCGCCTGGTCGGCGAGGGACAGCAGACGGTCGTCGGAGTGGAATTCCTCGACGGGCTGCTGCTCGGTGCCGGGCTTCCATTGGCCGACGAGTCGCATGTCGGTGTCGAGGTAGCGCAGTGTGCCGCCGAGCACCACGTCGTTGATGTGCAGGTTCCGGTTGAGGTTGCCGGCGATGCCGGAGAAGATCACCGCGTCGGGATGGTATGCGTCGATCAGGTGCTGGGTGGTGGCGGCGGCGTTGACCAGTCCCATGCCGCCGACGGTCGCGACGGCGGTGACGGTGCCTCCTTCGTTGGTTCCCAGCGTGCCGCGCGTCACGTCGAGGCCGGCTTGGCGGTCGTGGGTGACGTCGTTCAGTGATGCGGCGATGAGTGCGACTTCGTCGTCCAATGCGCCGATGATGGCGATGGTGGTCATGGGAATCCTTTCCGTGTGGTTGTTCGTGAAGAGTGATGGACGCCGTTTCAGCGCCAGCGCCGGGCGGACACCGCGTCGGCGAGCTCGTGCAACAGCCGTTCCGTCTCGTCCCAGCCGATGCAGCGGTCGGTGATCGACTTGCCGTAGACCAGTTGGTCGAGCGGGGCCGCCGGCTGGCTGCCGCTTTCGATGAAGCTTTCCATCATGATGCCGGTGATGCCTTCCTCGCCATCGGCTATGCGCCGGGCGATGTCTCGCACGACCTCTGCCTGCCGGTGCTCGTCCTTGCCGGAGTTGCCGTGCGAGCAGTCGATGATGAGCCCGTGGGTGGCGGCGGATTCCGCCGGCATCATCGCGCGCACGTCGTCCATCGCACGGCGCACGGATGCGGTGTCGTAGTTCGGCCCGTGGATCGAGCCGCGTAGCACCACGTGGCAGTCCGGGTTGCCGAGCGTCTCCACCGCGCAGGCCCGGCCCATGTGGTCGATGCCGAAGAACGTGTGCTGCTGCGCGGAGGCGTAGCAGCCGTTGACGGCGGCCTTGACGGACCCGTCGGTCGCGTTCTTGAATCCGATCGGCATCGACATGCCGCTGGCGAGCTGGCGGTGGACCTGCGATTCGGTGTTGCGGGCGCCGATCGCGCCCCAGCTGACCGCGTCGGAGATGAACTGGGGGCTGGTGGGCTCCAGGAATTCCGTGGCGGCGGCGAGTCCTTCGCCCAGCACGCCGATCAGCGTCTTGCGCGCGAGCAGCAGGCCCTTGCGGATGTTGTGGCTGCCGTCGATGTCGGGGTCGTTGATCAGTCCCTTCCAGCCGACCGTCGTTCGCGGCTTCTCGAAGTACACGCGCATCACGATGAGCAGTTCGCCTTCGGTCTCCTTCATCACCTTCGACAGCCGGTGCGCGTAGTCGAGCGCGGCGTTCGGGTCGTGCACCGAGCAGGGGCCGACGATGACGAGCAGACGGTCGTCCTGCCCATACAGGCAGGCGCGTATCTCGTCGCGCGAGTAGGCGACGATCTCCTGCGCGGCGGAGTCAAGGGGCAGTTCCGCCAACACCTGGGCCGGGGTGGGCAGCGGTTCGAGCTCCAGCACCCGGCGGTTGATGATACGGCTGACGCCCACCTGATCCTCCCAGCGCGGCACGCCCGTGGCGAGCAGCGGGTTCTTGCCCTCGTCCATGGCCTGCCGGATGGCCCGCAGCTCCTCCGGCGTGTTCAGCGGCTTCGGGCCGGCGTGACGCGGCGTGCCCTGCGGCGTACGCTCTCCCATGTTCTGCTGCTGCATGACGTGATGTCTCCTTGCCTTGTTCTCTCCCCCAAGGATAAGGCACGGCCCTGTACTTGGCCATACACGGGCCGGCACACGGGCCGCGCCAGCCCGTATCCGCCGCGCATGACGAACGTCCCCATGCCCCGCGTCGAACGGGCACGGGGACATTACGATGTTCTGGAGCGTTGCCGTCTCGCCGGCCGCGGCGTCCTTGTAGTCGCCGGCCGCGATCGCGACCACCGGCAACACCGCCAGGATCGTCTTCCAGGGAGTTTTGCGCCCTGAGTGCCGTGCCGATTCCGCCATCACGCGCCCTCCTTCACCGACGCGAACAACGTCACGCCTTCGCCCACAGTTGCCGTGCATTCATCGTGATGAGCCATGCCCTTTCAGTCTTCTCTGACTTGCGCCACGCTGCGGTCGCGCACTAATACCCCCCTGCCCGCGCTGGCACCTATGCCAACACGCGCCGGTATCCGCGGTGTTTCTTGAAGGAGAGGAACCACCGCTTGAACTCTTATGCGAGCCTAACATGAAACGGGAAAAAAACGGGGGCACTTGATTTATACAAGAGTTGTTGTACAATATTTCTTGTCAATTGGATATCGCTTCATAACATGAGCGCAGCATCACACGCGACAGGTGTCATGAGGCACGGAAGGAACGGACATGGCACAGGCTTCCGACACGGCGCAACCGCAGACGCCGCCCCGCCGCGACAACCCCGCGACAGTCACCGACACGAACCGCCTGAAGGCGCTGTCGCACCCCACACGACTGCGCATACTGACCGTGATGAGCGACACCGAACCCGTCACGGTCGGCCAGATCGCCGAACAGCTCGGAGAATCGGCCGGAACGGTCAGCTATCACCTGAAACAGCTCGAAAAGGCCGGATTCGTCACGCAAACGCCATCACCCGACGGAGACAACCGCAGAAGCTGCTGGCTGGCCGCCCAACGCAGACTGGAAATCAACGCGGACGCGGCCGTCGATTCGGCAATGGCGACGACAATGGATCAGGTCAGCTCCACGCTTCGGCAAGAGGCATGGCAGCGATACAGGTCGGCCTCTGACAACCTGCCCAAACAGTGGACGGACCCAACGGTGACGAGCAGCAGCGTGCTGCGGCTGACAAGCGAGGAATACGCGCGCATGTCACAGGAGTTGCGCGAGCTCTTCAACACATGGACATCACGCGACCTCGCACACGAGGAAGGGGTGCAAAATTACATCTATTTTATCAAACTACCAAGTTTTTCTTCAACTTTTTACTCTAAAATGTTCATTTTATGG
>ENA-USUE01000835-USUE01000835.1-human-gut-metagenome-genome-assembly--contig:-NODE-835-length-15256-cov-5.185651_pt1 | contig 15256 bp, 4 predicted proteins | sample MGYA00250060_ERZ773396 | MGnify/ENA primary metagenome ERZ773396 (study PRJEB29103, sample SAMN06111989) | human gut metagenome | biome: human gut; feature: ankylosing spondylitis patient; material...
CGCGTGATCCGTAAATATAAGTTGAGGCCGTCGCCGCATTCTCTCCGTAGCTTTTTTTAATGATACGGCGACCACCGAGATCTACACTCTTTCCCTACACGACGCTCTTCCGATCTGGTTTCCTCGGACAACTTGGCCGGCCATGTCGGGCCGCCGCCCTGTTCGCGTTCCTCCAATGGGGCGTTCCATGCCTCTTCGACGACATCCCGCTCATATTCGGTGGCGTGGTCGCCGACGAAGAACCCCTGCGGCCTGTCCACACCCAGCTGGTCCAGCGATGGGTGCGCAGACGCACCTGATGCCGCACCGGCCACCGCCAAGTCAGGGCTACTGTCGGCAATGGCATCCGCATTTTCGGAGTATCCCGCGCTCCCGCTCTTGCACGCGGATACCAGACCGCTCTCATGGCATAGCGAGTCCTGCATCTCCGTCCAGAATACCGACGGCTTCGAGGCGCTCGGTCTTTTGCCGGGACGGTTCAGGTACTGGCTCGGGTCTCGATCCAGAATCGAATACTGGCTGTAGGTGAGCAGCGCGTCTTTCTTGGCCCGTGTCAGCGCCACATATGCGAGTCGCCGTTCGTCAGCCAGCAGACGTCGGCCATATTCCTCTTCCTGGGTGAGATACCAGCTGGACGGGTCGGCGACATCCATATCGTCTCCGATGTCCTTGCTGCGCAGGTCTCCGTAGAACTCGTCGTCGATGACTTCGACATCGTCCAGGGCACGCAGCGTTTCGACCGGGGCGTCATCTGGATTCGCGTCGTGCGGGAAACGTGGCAGGATACCGGCGTCGACGCGCACGGGCGCAGGTACCGCGGCCGGGTCGTCCGCCCATGAACGAACCGTCGCCTTGTATTCCGGGGGAGTCCACGATTCGCCGGCACCGCCGCCGGGATGCTCCGCGTCCAGCTCGACATGCAAACCGCCCTGATTGCTGGGGAACACTCCTGATTGCATGGACACCACGGCGACGGCGTCCCATTCCAATCCCTTGGCCTGATGGATGGTCATCAGCACCACGTCCGCAGGAGTGTCGGGCACCGCCGCGGTATCCTCCTCTATCTGGCCAAGCGAGTCAACCCATGACATGAATCCACGCAAAGTCGGATTCACGCCTTCGACGATTTCCTGCGTATAGGTGTCGACCAGTGCGGCGACCGACTGCAGAGGCGAACGCGCCTGCGTGGGGTTCACCGGCTGGGAGGGGTTTTTGACCGCCTGGGCGACGATTGTGTCGATGTCGAGGCTCAAGGCCCGCACCGCGGCGTCAATCACTTCCTTCAGCGGGTGATTAGTCACGGCATGCACGCGCTGCAGTACTTCGCCCGCCTGTATGATACGGTGTGATGTCGTCTCGTCGAATCCGCCGCGACGCGACAGCAGCGACGGCAGGTCATCCCGCATCATCATGTCGATGAGGAACACTGCATGCGGCACTCGATCCCGGTATTGCTTAACGATGGCCTTCACCTGCGGGTCGGCGAACGTCGCGATGTCGGAGCCGCCATCCGCTTCCGAAACGAGACCGGAATCAATGGACGTGGAGACTGTTGCCTCATCATGACCATCATCGGCACGAGCGCCATCGGAACCTGAACCTATGATGCCGGATTCGACCAGTGCACGGTAGCGGCATTGGCTGTCGAGATCTTCGGCCATGCCGGCGAGGCGGGTGAGCGATTCGGATCCCAAACCGAATCGCGGCGTAGCCAGCAGCCTCATCAACGACGCTGAATCGGTGTGGTCGGCGGCCGCATGCAGCAATGCGATCAGATCCTGGACCTCCGGCCTCTCCAGCAGCGCGGAGTAGCCGACGACCAACGTCGTCAGGCCCGCCCGTTCGAGTTCTTGGGCGAATTGCGCCATGTGCGTCTTGCTTCGGAACAGCACCGCCACATGCGGGGTATCGGAGGCGGCCGTGGCGGCGGCGTCCTTCCGGTACCGTGCGATGGCCTGTTTGGCGAAGCGTGCCACGGCATCGGCTTCCTGGCCGAAGGTGGCAAATCCCAGCACGCCGATCGTACCTTCCGCGGCGTTGTCCATCGCGGACAGGTTCGCGACGTCCACTTCGCGCATCAGGGAGCTGCCGGCCCGCCGTGGCGGTATGCGCAGCGGCTCGGTGAGGTTGTTGGCGGCTCTGAGCACGACGCAGGTGTTGCGTCGCGTGACGCTGAGCGGGTATGGTTTCGCGTCGGCGGGCATGCCGAAGTCCTTTTGGAACATGCGGAACGCTCCGGGACTGGCACCACGCCACGCATAGATCGACTGGAACGGGTCTCCCACCGCGTTCACCGCGGATCGCGACAGCCCGACGCCATCCTTGGACCACCCTCCGGCGCTGCGCGCCGCCTCCCGCCAGCGGGAGGAAGACCTATCAGCATCGGCATCAGACTGGGGGTGGAACAGGGTGGCGAGGAGCATCGCCTGCGTGGTGGAGGTGTCCTGGTATTCGTCAAGCAGCACGTGCGTGTAACGGCGACGGTACCGCTCCCCGATGGAGGGGAATCGCGCGACGAGCTGGTAGGCGGCAATGGTGAAATCGCTGAATTCCGCCATGTTCTGAACCCGCTTTTCCCGCTCGTATTCCTCGACGAGCGTCAGCAGCGTCTCCCGACGCCGGGTCACGTCGCGCAGCTGTGCACACTTGTACACGCATATGTCACGAAGTTGCGCCCGGTATTCCTCCTGTTTGGCCGCGAAGGTCTCCTCCGTGTCCTTCTTGTTTTTTGTCGGAACCTTGGCCTTCGGCGCTTCGTCAGGAACCGGCGTATCGCCAATGGCGATATCGAGTTGCGCGAGGAATGCCTGGTCCCAAGCCCGCACACGGCCGATGGCCTCGTCCATCGTTGTTGTGCTGCCACCGATCATGGCGTTGCCTATGGCATGCGACAACCCCAGTACCCCATTCACCACGGTCTTGAACGCCCCGAGATCCTGCTCGAAGAGGATGTCCATGTGACGGCCGACCACGGTGGTCGCCAGCTGTATGGCACCGGCCTGGCTGAGCGGCTGCGTGTTCTGGTCGAAGCCGACAAGCAGGCCGTATTGCCGCACGATGGTCTGGAAGAACGCATCGTACGTCGACACCTCCGGCTTGAGGAACGCCCGGTTCGCAAAGCGCTCGTCTCCCCCGTCCGCCAGCACGGCGGCGGACACGCGCGACAGCAGTTCCGACGCGGCCTTGCGCGTGAATGTGAGGCCGAGGATGCGCTCGGCCGGCACGCCCTGTGCGATGAGGTTGATGATGCGGCGGGTCATCGTATAGGTCTTGCCGCTGCCCGCTCCGGCCACGACGAGCACGTCATCGCCGGTGGGCGCGTTGACGACTTTTGCCTGCTCGGGGCTGTCGGTAAATCGTGGTGCGTTCATGACTGCCTCGTTTCGAAGACGGTGTTGATTTCGCCGGCGCATGCCGGGCATGCCGCTTTCATGCGGCAATACTGGAGATGATCCGGTTTCGGCCTTGCCTGTATATGGGTCGACCGACTCGCCGCGGCGGCGTAGAACACTCTCGCGATCATGGAGAGCGACCATACGGCCTGCGTGCCGCGCATGCCGAGGAACTGTCGCCATGCCGCTGCGCTTACACCGGTCGGAGGCTCTTCAATCAAATCGGGAGCATCCGAAAGCTTATCGAGGGTCTTGTAGCGGTTCCGCGGCATGAACGATGACGTGTTCAGACTGCCATCGGCGAACAGCGCCGGCTGGTACATTCCCTCCTGCGCGTTGCTGGTTCCGGACGTCGCTGGTGCATCCTTCTGTGCGACATGGAACAGACCACTTTGCGCGATGTCCGGCATGACTTGCAGCGCTTCGGCTCCGCGCGGCCCGTTTTCCGGGAATGCGAGTCCCAGTTGGTAGCAGACCAGCTGAAGATCGTTGAATATGGCCTTGGTCGAAGGCACCTTCCCGGTCTTGTAGTCGATCAGGCGAACGTGACGCTTCCCGTCGGGCATGATTCTGGTCTCCATACGGTCGATGCGCCCGGACAGACGCACGGTCAGCCGGTCGTTCATGGCTTCGGGCCACCCGCCAACCAGCGATCCCATGATGGCGGCGAGTTCATCGCGGCCGATCGGGTCGACGCCGTCCATCGCGTTATAGGCGGCAAGAATGTCGTCCAAGCCGAATACCGCAATGAACGAACGCTCGCATTGTGCGCTTTCCAATGTACCGATCTGGAAGTTCTTGACGTTGTTTACCGGGTATTCGTCGGTGTTGGACATGACGAAGTAGCTGGCGATGTGGCCCAGTACGTCATGCGCGGTATTGTCCTTGCGCGTCGCGTTGTATTGATCGGCCGGGTTGGTGTTGGCCGTCGGATCGTCGCGCAGCTCCTCATAGATGGCGATCATACGGTCCCGTACCGTGCTGACGCGTTCCGGAATCGGCAGGTCATCGCGCCAGTCCGCCGCGTCCAGGCCCTCGTTGCTGGCGGTTTCGGCGACGGCGTGGATCAGCGAGCCGAACGAGGTCGCCACACTGCCGGCGCGCGGACCAGTGAACCGGTTTTCCATCATCCAACAGACGGGACATCCCCAGATGCTGTCCACGGCGGATGGCGACAATGTTGCGATCCGCGGCACCGATGATTGGCCGGTTCCCTCCGCGGCCTTGTCCGGTTCCGGAGCCGCCGCCCGCGATCCCACCGTGCGGGAGCCGGAAGACGCATCCTCGACCTCGTCGAGGAACGGCCAACGCGTGATGTCAGCGGCTTCGACGCCATTGCTTGCCAGCAGTCGCAGCGCATCCACGGCATCTTGAGATTCCTTGGAACCTCGTGGGTGTACGGCGAGCGCCACGCGGGCGGCGGCGACCAGGCCGCGAGGATCGGCGTCCAGACCTTGGAGCCGTCCGGCTTCACCGACCTGGGTATATTCCCGTCCTTCGGCCGACGCATGCCGTTCGCGGTTGAATCGTTCCGGCATGTATCCGTACAGGAAGTCAGACGGGGTCAGATCGTCGTTGTACACCGCACTTGCCGTGACCTGCTCCGATGCGCGGGTCAGCGCGACCAGCAGGCTTTTCTGCTCCGCATACAGCACGGATTCCAGTTTGTTGTCGCCATGCTCTCCGGAATCATCGGACAGCCCTCCATACAGCATGACATCAGCCAGATCCTCACCACCGAACATCGTGTTTCGGGCTGCCAGGTTCGGCCATATGCCTTGCTGGATGGCCGGAATCCACACCAACGGCCAGTGTCTCCCCGAGGAGCCCGCCGGCGTGGTCAGCGTCACGGCCTCGTCGATGGGGGCCACTTTGGCCAGGGAATCCGCTTCGATGCGCATCGCCCTCACCTGCGCGAAGAATTCGGGCAGATCCCGGCTTGCGGCCGAGCCGGATGCATAGTCGAACAGCCGCATGGCCGTATCCAGACGGTCGTTGGCGGCACGTCCGGCATCCGTGTTGTTCAGGGCCTCGCGCTGCCAACGGGAGGCGACGTCGCACGCGTTCCAAGCCACGGACAACGCATACTGTGGTTCCTTCGCCGGCAGTTGTCTCAGGCCTTGGGCCACCGTCCCCACCAGATTCCACAGGTGGGCAAACACGCGGGAATGCGGGTCTCCCCGCCCGCACACCTCCTGAACGGCGGCGAGCACGTCATCGGCGGTTATACCGGACGCGCCCTTCGTGCCCGCCCCGACAGCGGAACCGGCATCGTCGACAACGTCACCTGTACCGCCTAGACCGGCGACACCGCCATGCATCGCATGCGCGTCATCCGCGAATTCCAGCAACAGGTACATGGCATCGACGCCGAACTGGAGTTCGTCGCCTTGCGGTGCTTTGACATCGATGATCGTGTCGTCGGTGATGGTCTTCCGATCGCGCCCGGAGACGGCCCATTCGCGCCATTGCTCCCATCCGTGCATGAGCCTGCCCAAGGCATGCATTCGAGCGGTGTCACCAGCAATTCCAGCGTCCCCGGTCTTCCCCGCATCGTCGGCGGCACCGCCAGGCACATCGTCGGACGCATCCCCCTTGCATATGTCCTCGCACGTGACGATCTTGCCGAGTGATGCCAACGCGTTCATGGCGGCGTCCACCGGCTCCAGCCTGGCCGGGTATCCCTCATGATCCCGTCCGCCGCCGACGCTGACCAGCGGGCATCCCATCACCGTGGCAACCCGAGAGCGCACATACAGTGCGGTCTGCTGCAGATTCATGCCCAGCGCGGGCACCGTCTGGTTCCTGAGCATCGCCAATTCGAGCAGCGCGAACAATCCCTGCACGAACGGCTCGTCCTTCAACGGTCGTGTGACCGATGAATACCGTACAGGCACGCCGTCATGACGCAGCCGTTCGCCGATCGTGCGCACGGTGGCGTTGTCGTGCGCGATGACAGCCATGTCGTTCCAGTTGCGTCCTTCAAGGATGTGGGCTTGCTTGATGCGCCATACGACGTCTTCCGTCTCTTCGTCGGCCGAGCGGTACAGCGCGGTTTTCAGACTGCCATCGCCCGGCAGCGGATCGGCCTGGGGCAATGCGACAATCGGCAGGCTCGCCGGCAGCTGCGGCAATTTGCCCGGCCTCTGCGGCAGAGGAACCGTCTCGTCCTGCGTGGATCGGATGGACAGGGAGATACGGGATGCGACCAGATCGCGATACGTATAACCGTCGACGTGGTCCACCGCACGCTCCTCAACTCGGCCATTTCCGGCACCGCCAGCCGGCAGACGAACCATGCCGGCGCCAAGCTGACGACGAATCTGGTCGAACAGGTATTCCGGATATGACCCGCGGAAGGTCTGCACGGCCTCGTCCGGATTGCCGACCAGCAGCAGCCGCGTCCCCGCACCGCGCAGCGCCTTCAGGAACGTGAACCCGGCGAAGGTGAGGTCCTGACAGTCGTCGACGACCAGCAGACGCGGCAGATCGTCATCGCCGACCATCCCGACCGCCTTGGCCCCCTCGACCAGCAGACGCGACGAGTCCAACCGATACTCGCCCGGGTACATACGACTCACCGCGGTCTCGTATTCGCGGCGCAACGCGAACGCGAGACGCCACTGCACATGCAAACGCTCGACGCGCGGCGACCAATGCCTCAACGCCGACAGGGCCGTTCCTTCACGATCCTCGGAGACGCCCAGCTCATCCATGCGGGCCAACATGTCGCGCAGCTGCATGACGAAGGCGGCATTGACGCCTACGCCGGAATCCGCATCACCACCCTCGCCGTCGTTCCCGGCCACGGCATCGGCCAGCACGCCGTCCCAATCATCCCTGGCGAAGTATTCGCGCAGCAACGAGCACGTGCCGCATGGATCCCCCGCCCGCACATGAGCCACATGGACGGAGCACACCGAACGCAGCAGCGCATCCTGCTCGGCGCCGTTCAGCAACCTCGGCAGCGGCTCGCCCGACCTCGAACGCATGACGGTGATCAGCCGGAACGCGATGGCCGACAGCGTCGTGACCGGTCGCGCCTGGGAGGTCGCCCCCAGCTCGCGAATCACCTGATCGCCTATCACATCGGCGATCTGACGCCCGGATACCGTCATCATCGCTCCGGATTCGCCGAACCGTCGCAGCCCGGCCATCAAGGCATCACGGGCCAGCGTGCTCTTGCCCACGCAAGGAGCACCAACCACCAGCAGCGCCTTGCCGGATTCCCCCTCAAGCAGTGCTTCAACCGCCTTCATGGCACCTCCATTCCCGTCGCCGGCCCCGTCGTCCGTCAGACAGTTCCTCCATCATATGCCAACAATCGAAAACCGAACCATATGTTCCGTTTTTATATCAGTTTTATTCTGGACTAACTGCGTCATCGCACGGCAGCTCCTGCCTGCGGCGAGCACTCCTCAGCGCTCCCCATCAAGGGTTGTGCGTGGGAACACCTCGGAATAGAGTAAGAAGAAGAGATGTCGTAAGGGGGATAGCCAAATGCCGGCACAGCCAACACCGCCGCGGATATCCGGCTATGATTTCATCCAGCCACTCGGCACCGGCGCCACAGCCAGCGTATACCGGTACCATCAGCGCGTCCCCAGCCGCGACGTCGCCATCAAGGTCAGCAGCGCCACCCTCGACCCCCGCGCAGCCGCCCGATTCCGCAATGAGGCGAACTACATGGCGGAGCTTTCCGCGCACCCCTACATCCTTTCCATCCACGACGCCGGCGTGACCAGCACCGGACTTGGCTACATCGTGCTGGAATACGCGCCCGGCGGCTCCTATAAGGAGCTGATCCGCAAGCGACCACTCACCGCCGACCAGATGCTCGACCTGGGCATCAAACTTTGCAGCGCCCTGTTCACCGCGCACTGCAAAGGCATCCTGCACCGCGACATCAAGCCCGCGAACATTCTCATCACCCCGCAGGGACTGCCGGTGCTCGCCGATTTCGGCATCTCCACGAACGTGTATCAGGCGGGAACCCAGACCGGTTTCTCCGTGCCATGGGCCGCGCCGGAAGTGCTGACCGGACGCAGCGGCGGCACCGAAGCCGCCGACATCTACTCCTTGGCGGCGACCCTGTACGCCACACTGACCGGCCGTTCGCCGTATGAGCACGGTTATCAGGCGCATACGCAGCAGGAACTCGCGCAGGTCATCGTCAGTCGCCGCCTGCCGCCAATCGGCCGCCCTGATGTGCCCGCGGACGTCGAACGTGTACTCGCCAAGGGGCTCGACAAGAACCCGGACAACCGTTACGGCACGGCGCTGGAATTCGCCCGCGCGATGCAGCAGGTGCAACAGGCCTACTACGGCCATGCCACGCCCGTCACCGTGGAAGGCGTCCCCGAATATCCCAGCAGCATGACCGGCAAGCGCCGCGTCGCGCCCGGCCCCGCGAACGTGACGCGAATGGACGCTCCCACCGGTGCGTGGAAGAAGCCGCTGGCCATCACGGCCGTGGTCGTGGCTGCGCTGACGGCGGTCGTCCTGACGTTCGTCTTCGTCGTAATGCCGCACATGGATGACACCGCGACGCGCAACCGCACATCGGTCTCCACGCCGGGCGCCACCGGCGACTCCAACGGAACGGACGGCAATCCCGACGACATCACGGGAGCCGAAGTGGTGCCGACGCCCGAAAACCTGAACGGAACCTACGACGGCACCACCGTCACGTTCACCTGGACGAACCCGCAGCCCAAGGACGGCGACATGTACGCATGGTCGCCGGTACAGGGCAATTCTGCCACTTCCGGACCCAGTACCAGCACCAACATCGTGGCCGACCGCAAAGTCGAGCTGCATGACGTGACCGACAAACAGACCTGCATCGAAGTGAAGATCGTGCGCAGTGACAAGCAGATGTCCCAGAATCCGGCCATCGCATGCGCGGTGAGGCAATAGGAACGCACTATATGAAGGACTGCACCATGCGGCACGGCATTGCACGAGAAGCGAGCGAACGAGAGAGAAGAGGATGCCATGAGCAAGCAGCCTAACCAGCGCCAACGCGAGCGGGCGTTCCGCTCCTCCATGCGCCGCCTGGTCTCGCCTGACGCGCACCGTTGGGCGATGCCCGTCATCGCGCTCGTCATGCTGATCGGCATCATCGCCGGCGCCATCTGGGTGAGCTCCATCACCCGCCAACACGTGCATCTCGACGATGGCACCGTTTGGGTCACCTCGCTCAAGAACCGCAAGGCGGCCCGCTTCAACGTCAAGCTCAAGGAACCGGATTCGGCGGTGGCCTCGTCTGCAGCCCGTTTCGACATCGTCCAGCACGACAGCGACACGGTGCTCACCGAAGGCGCGAAGGCCACCGGCATCTCCTCCGCCACGCTGGGTACCACCGGCAGGACGGAGACCAAGGGAGACACGACCGCGGTGACCGGCGGCGGCACCATCGCCTTCCTGAACACGAAAAACGGCAACGTGTGGGTCGGCCGCAGCTCCGACCTCAACTCCGTCAACCCCGCCACCAGCGACCCGTCCATGCGGCTGGGCACCGGAGGCAAGATCGCGGTCACCCATGACGGCACCGTGTACGGATACCGGCCCTCCGACGGTACCGTGCTCACGATGCAGGATCCGACAGGCAAGGCCGTGCAGGGTAGCTCCCTCACCGAAGGGAAGACCGTATCCGCCGACGATTTCACCGTGGTGGACGGCACCGCGGTCGTCACATCCGAGGGCAGACTGTACTGGCACAAGGGCAGCGCCGACACCGGCGCCAACAGCCCGTTGACGCTGCAATACCCCGACACGGACGGCCGTCAGGAGTCCTGGGTCGCGGCCGCCGGCAAGAACGGCCTGTACCTGGTCGAACTGGGCAAGGGAGAGAAGAAAGTCAACACGCTCACCTCCGGCGGTGCCGGAGACGCAGCCAAACCGGTCTCCACCGACGGCTGCGTGTCGGCCGCGTGGGCGCAAAGCGCGAACAATTACGTGCGTGTATGCTCGCCGAACGTCAGCAACCCGGAATTTGGCTCGCTGCAATCGGTCAGCGCCACGTCGGATTTGGTGTTCCGCACCAACCACCGCCTGACCGTACTCAACGACGTGGTCGACGGCAACGTGTGGAACCCTTCGGACTCCACCAAGGTCATCAAGATACAGTGGAACACCATCCAGACCGAGCAGACCGCCCAGCAGAAGCAGAACGACCAGTCCGCCAACAACCAGCGCAACTTCAACAAGACCTGTTCCGCGCAATCCGGGCAGATCAAGGCGCAGGACGACGAGATCGGCGCCCGCGCGGGCGGACAACAGATCCTCGACGTGCTGCGCAACGACGAGCAGACAGACTGCTCCGTGCTGCAGATCACCAAAGTCGGGGCCCCGGCGGGCGGCGATATGACCGTATCGCCGGTGTACGACGGCCGGTACCTGCAGCTGGACGCCTCGGCGGCCTCGGCCGGCACGGTGACGTTCACCTATGACATCAGCGACGGGCGCGGCCAGACCTCGACGGCCAAGGTGACGGTCACGCTGACCGGCTCGTCCGCCAATCACGCTCCCAAGCAGGCCGACACGCCGCCCGAATACGACGTGGAGCAGGGTGCCACGTACACGACGAACGCACTCGGCAGTTTCCAGGATCCCGACGGCGATCCGATGACATTGGTGTCGGCGGTCCCGCAGAACAGCGACCAGGTCGTCGTCTCCACCCGCGCAGACGGGCAGCTCGTGTTCAACACCGGTTCCGCCACCTCGGGGCGAGTGGGCGTGCAGGTCACCGTCTCCGACGGGCAGAACACCGGCACCGGACTCGTGTACTTCTCCATCCGCCCGGCAAACACGCTGCCGGCGACCATCGACGCCGTGGTCAAGCAGACCACACCGAACACCGAGACCACGGTCAACCTCAAGCCGTACGTGCATGGCACATCGGCGCAGCCCGCGCAGCTGTCCACCGTGGAACCGCCCGCGAAAACCAGCGCGACCATGAACGCGGCGGACCTGTCCTTCACATTCAAGGCCACCGCCACGGGCACGTATTACGTGCCTTACACCGTCACCCAAGGCTCCATCCCGTCCACCGGCCTCGCACGTCTTGAGGTGCAGCCGGCCGCGGGCAAATCCGCCAAGCCAGTCGCGGCCAACGATGTGGCGCTGCTCGGTTCGAACAACACCGCCATCGTCGAACCGCTCGCCAACGACGTGGATCCGATGGGCGGCGTGCTGTCGGTCACGTCGGTCGACGCCGACCCGTCGCTGGGCATCAAGACCGGCCTGGTGAGCCACAAGCGCGTGTATCTGACCGCACGGCAGGTGCCGACCAAGCCCGTGGAGATCACGTACACCGTCGCCAACGCGGCCGGCTCATCCACCGGCACGATAGTGCTGCAGCCGCCGGCACTGACCGCCGGCAACTCCGCGCCCAAGGCGTCGAACGTCAACACGCAGGTGCGCACCGACGGCATCGTGTCGGTGAACGTGCTCGACCATGTCTCGCATTCCGACGGCACCACGGTGACGCTGCAGCAGAAGCTGCAGTACGACAAGGACACGTTCAAGGGACTGGTGTTCGTTTCCGGCGACACCGTGCGTTATCAGGCTTCCAAACAGACGGGCGTGTTCCCGGTGACCTACACCGTCAAGGACAATCTCGGCAACTCGGCCTCCGGCACAATCACCATCACCGTGCATCAGAAGGACGCCAAGAACAAGGCCGCCCCCACTCCGCAGGACGTCGAGGCGCAGGTGGCCTCGGGTCAGAAAGTGCGCATACCGATCACACTGACCGGCATCGACGTGGACGGCGACGACGACCAGCTGCTCGGCCTGGGCAACAAGGCCCCGCAACTGGGACGCATCACCGAAGTCGGCGCGAACTACATGATCTACGAGGCGTACGAGGACTCATCGGGCACCGACACGTTCTCCTACGCGGTGGAGGATTGGACCGGCCAGCGCGCACAGGCACAGGTCAGGGTGGGCGTGTTCCAGGGCGCGTCCGACTCCGGCGTGTACGCGCGGGACGACGAGATCACGCTGCGCCCGCACACGGCGGCCACGGTGCCGGTGACGCTCAACGACATTTCCGGGGACAACACCGATCTGACCGTTTCGAAGAAACTGGAGTCACAGGGTATCTCCGGGGCGAGCGTGAAGGACAACATGATCTCGTTCACCACGCCCGACCAGGCGGGAACGTTCTACATCATGCACACGGTCGCCGATAAGGCCGGCCTGAGCGACACCGCGACGTTGACGGTCAACGTCGACCCGTCCGCCACCGACCACGCGAAGGTCAAGGGCGACGAGAAGTCGACCGTCATCTCCGTGGATCTGACCGACGAGGCCCGTTCGGTGCCGTACACGGTAACGAACACGACGTACGGCATCACCTCCACCGCGTTCATCCAAGTGCCCGCATACGGCGTGTTCCCGCCGACGCTGCGTCCGAAGGCGCCGCCGCTGAAGGTGAACTCGCGCGAGACCATCACCATCAACATCGCCGACTATGTGCGTGTGGGCGCCGGCAAGACCGCTTACGTGCAGTCCCCCGAATCGGTCAGCGCCACCAAATCGGATGGCGGCGACCTCTACGCGAACGACACGACGCTGAAATTCACCGCGCCGAAGGATTACAGCGGTCCCGCCTCGATCACGTTCACCGCGGCGGACGGCAAGGGCAACGACAAGACGCAGATCATCAACTCCGCAGTGCTGACCCTGCCGATCACGGTCATCGGCCGCGAAGTGCCACCGCCGACCTTCTCGTCGTCCACGATCGACGTGGTGGCAGGTGAGGATGCGAAGATCATCGACCTGACCGCGCTGACCCACTCCCCCGCCGGCACATACGACGATGAGAAGCAGTACACATATTCCGGCGGCAGCGAATCGGGCGGCATCACCGCGCGCGTCAGCGCCTCCGGCCAGTTGACCGTCAGCGCCCCCAAGGACGCTACCGTGGGATCGCTGGCCAGCATCCCCGTGACCATCATCTATTCGGGCGGCACGGTCAAGGCCGGCATGACCGCCCGCGTGGTGCAGTCGAACCGCCCGCTTGCCCGTATCGGCGCGAAGACGGTGAAGCTCAAGGCCGGTTCGACCGAACGGGTGGACCTGTTCTCCGACGCCTACAATCCGTTCCCGGATTCGTCGCTGACCGCCGTCAGCTGCAAGTCCGACGATTCGGCGAAGCTGACCGTGAACTGCTCTTCGAACGGCAACATCAGCATCACCGCCGGAACCGATATCGGCGCATCCTCGAACACCGTGCTCGTCACCGTGCAGGACGGCACCCGTTCGCGCGACCGACAGGTGACCGTCACCATCACCGTCTCCGTGGTGGACAAGCCCGGCGCGCCGCTGCTCTCCCCCGTCTCCGGGCAGCCGGCTGACGGTTCGGTGAACCTCTCGTGGACCGCAGGCGCGGCCAACGGCAGCCCGATCACCGACTACGAGGTCGATTGGGACGGCGGCAGCAAGTCGTGCGGCGCGGTCACCACCTGCCAGATCACCGGGCTGACCAACGGCAAGGAATACTCGTTCACCGTCAAGGCGAAGAACGAGGTCGGCTGGTCGAAGCCGTCTACCTCGGTCAAAGCCATGCCCGACAAGGTGCCCGATCCACCGAAGAAGGTCACCACCGAGGCCGGCTACCAGCGTGTGACGGTCAAGTGGGATGTTCCGGATTATGTCGGTACGAAGCCGGACAGCTACACGGTGACGCTGACCGGTTCGGGCGGCGGTTCCGTCACCAAGGAGACCTCCGGCAATTCCCTAGTGTTCCCAATCGACAACAGCGCCACCGGCGATGGCACCTCATACACCGCCACCGTCAAAGGAAAGAACCGTGCCGGCGAAGGCCAGCCCAGTGCCGCCAGCAACGCGGCGACGCCCTGGGGCGACCCGGACGCGCCGACGGTCAGCCTATCGGTAATAAAGGGCAATACATTGAAGGCCACGCTGACGCTCGGCAACATGCACAACGCGGGATGTTCCAGCGTGGAACTGAGCGGCGCAATCTCCGTGTCGGCCCCCTGCGGCACCCACACCTTCACCGATACGATCAGCCGCGATCAGTGGTATGAGGAGCTCAGTGTCAAGGCGACCGTGAACCCGCAGCAAAGCGGCGCCAAACCAGCTTCGGCTGACTCGAACAAGGTGACGCCGCAGTACAAGATACAGCCTCCGAAAAACCTGCAGGTGACGCTCAAAGGTAACGAGTGCTCCGTGTCAGTTGGCGGTAATGGCGAGCATGACGGACTCTCCATTTTCGCCAACGGTCAGGAGTACAGAGGCAACGGCGATTCAGCCGCCGCAACTTACCGCATCAACCCGTGGGAAACCTGCGGCACTGTATCAGCTACGCAGTCGTTCAAGGGGCACTCCAGCGAAGCCATCATATTTGACGGTAAGGGCCTTGTATACAAGACCCCAGCGAAGATCGAACCGCCTACGCTGGCGTGGAGCACGACAGACCGTAACCGCATCACGGTGTCCGGCGGCAGTGTGAACCTCTACGGTCAGCCGGCAACGGTCCTTGTCGCGTTCTCCACTACCAGCGGCAAGCCGACCGGTGAAAGTGATTGGAACGTCACATGGAGCACAGCTTCGAAGCAAGGGTACATCGATATCTCATCGTTCAGGATCGACACGGAAAAGCTGTATTGGTACATCAGCGTGACCGGTGCCGACTCCGCGCTGAACACCGCCGACGACATCAGGGAAGTCCAAGGAATGCGCAAACCGGCCGAGGGATCCGGAACGGTCACGGAAGGCGTAGACCCGAGCCGCATCCGACGCCGGTCGTTCGGTTCCATGCCATCCATCAGCACACTGGCCTCAAACCGACCATGATTTATCAACCATCCATCAACCGATACGACAACACC
>ENA-USUE01000840-USUE01000840.1-human-gut-metagenome-genome-assembly--contig:-NODE-840-length-15187-cov-4.835473_pt1 | contig 15187 bp, 14 predicted proteins | sample MGYA00250060_ERZ773396 | MGnify/ENA primary metagenome ERZ773396 (study PRJEB29103, sample SAMN06111989) | human gut metagenome | biome: human gut; feature: ankylosing spondylitis patient; material...
AAATTGTCTTATAGAAACTTTATTTTCTTTTAAATAAGAGAATCTCCATGATATTGATTTTTTATAATGAAATTTTTTTATTATAATGGCATTAAATTGCATTTTAATTTAATTAATTTAAAATTTTTCAATAGAATAAAATAATTTTTTACATAAGCCATTTGAACTAACAATTGTTAGATGCTTTTTTTATAAAATGTGAAAGCTGTAAACAGCAGGAGGAAAAATGCAAAACAGTTACCGTTATTTTAAAAATGAAAAATGTAAATACTTTCCGTGTCATAAAGTGGAAAAAGAGACAGATTTTAACTGCCTCTTTTGTTACTGCCCATTAAATCAGTACGAAGACTGTCCGGGCAATCCGCACTTTATCGTACGTGAAAGCGGAAAGAAAATTAAAGACTGCACGTATTGTACCTTCCCGCACCAGCCGGAAAACTATGAAAAGGTTGTGCGGTTTTTGTCGGAGAAGATGAAGTAAGGGAAGAGGTGATAGACGTGAGTATATATGAATACGATGAAGAAGGACATATGAAAGTCGTCCGTGAGGAAGGCTTTCAGGAGGGACAGGCATCGGTGCTGTTACCAATGATAATAAAAAAGTCAAAAAGGGCAAGTCAGCAGAGCTAATAGCCTCCGAACTTGAAGAAGAAGTCTCTGTAATACAGCCGCTTTACGATGCAGTAGCAGCGGAGGCGCCGGAATATGATATGGAAAAAATCCGGCAGACCCTGTATGGAACATTTTGAATTGCAAATGAAATTACAAATGAAATTTCTTGCAATTCTATCAATTCTATGGAATAATAAACTCTGGATAAAATCCAGATGATAACGAAATAATCACTGTAAACGAAATGAAACTGTGCAGAAAACAGATTTGTGAAAACGCGCAGGCTTACATTTCAGGGAATCAAGTGAAATTCTTGAACAGTTCCGCTGCTGTGTACAGGGAGGCGGTATCCATAATGCCACTGGAGGAGGCTACTTTTAGCTGACCGAATCCGGGAAGGCGGGTATTGCTGTTAATCTGTGAGTCAGAAGACCGGTTTACAGGCAGAGTTTAAATAGTCGTTGCGAGAACAACAGACTATTGATTTTTATGCAGACAGACAGGTCTGCTCCTTTTCTGCGATCATATCGGAATCATCAAAACACTTCATGAAAAAGAAAAGGAGAAAACAAAATGAAGAAAAAAAGATTTCTTGCACTCATGCTTGTGTTTACGCTGCTTGCGGCAACGTTTACAATGGGCGGCTGCGGAACCGGTAACACGACAAGCCAGACGAATAGCGAAAGCAGCTATGACGGACAGCTTGTATTTGACCATGCAATGGAATTACAGTATGCAAAGCTGTTTTCTGTAGAGTATTACAAGGGCGGTTATAAGCTGCTGACTATTACCAACAGAGATGAAGATACTGCGATTGTGGCAAAGCAGTCTAAGATTTTGCTCGTTCCGGAAGGAATGTCCACACCGTCAGGATTAGATGCGGATACACTGGTATTAAAGACACCGGTTACAAATCTGCTCGTATCTTCAACACCGGTAACATCCCTGATGAATGCAAGCAACTGTCTTTCTAATATCAGCCAGGTAACTTATGATAAGGATTCATGGTACATTGACGGCGTAAAGAAAGCGTTTGATGACGGAAAGCTTACTTACGTAGGCGACTACAAAGCACCGGATTATGAAACAATTATTGCAGGCGCACCTACACTTGCTATATATTCAACCATGCTAACCAGCAAACCGGATGTAGCAGAAAAATTTAAGGAACTGGGGATTAATTACATTTTAGACCAGTCTACCTATGAAGAAAATCCGCTCGGACGTGTAGAATGGGCAAAATTCTATGCGGCACTCTGCAATGAAGAAGATGCTGCCACAACCATGTATAATGCACAGGCGGCTTATGTAGATACACTTTCAAAGGCTGAAAAGACCGGAAAATCCGTTGCGGTATTCTATATTACTTCAAAGGGCAAGCTCTATGTCAGAAATGCAGGAGATTATCTTACACAGATGGTCAATATGGCAGGTGGAGAGTACATTTTCTCTGACTTAAATACAGATAAGACCGGTACACAGGAAATGAATATCGAAAGCTTTTATGAAAAAGCGAAAGATGCAGACTATGTGATTTATATCTGGAGTTTAGGCGGAAAGCCGTCTACACTCAGTGATTTTACAGGTTACAACAATGTGCTTTCAGATATGAAGGCTGTTAAGGACGGAAATGTATGGTGTACAACACCGGATTTCTTCCAGATTGCAGATACAATCGGAAGCATGATTAACGACATCAACTTAATGCTGAATGCTGATGCGAATACAACAGAACTTACATATTTAAAGAAGTTACAGTAAAACAGAAAATCTGTCTGTAAAAAAGTGCCACATCATTTTAATTTGGTGTGGCACTTTTGCGGATAGAGCAACTGGAATGGAGAAAAAATGCAGATAAAAAAAATAATCCGCTGTCAGGTTGTATACATTTTACTTGTGGTTTTATTTGTACTGGCAGTGATTTTTAATATCAATACAGGAAATGTTCATATATCTCCGGCACGAATTTTTCGCATTATTTTTCTGCATGGTGATATGGGAACACCGGAATACAATATTATCTGGAAAATCCGTCTGCCGCGTCTGTGTATGGCGGCAATTTTAGGCGGGGCATTGTCGTTGTCCGGATTTTTATTGCAGACATTTTTCAGAAATCCGATTGCAGGACCGTTTGTGCTTGGTATTTCGTCCGGTGCAAAGATGTTTGTTGCAATCACGATGATTTTTCTGTTGAAATATATGTCCGGTATGCCGTTGTGGGCGCAGGTTGCGGCCGCATTTGTCGGTTCGCTTCTTGCCATGCTTTATGTCCTGCTTTTTGCAAACCGCGTGAAAAGTATGTCCATGCTTCTCGTCGTGGGAATTATGATTAGCTATATTTGTTCGGCAATTACGGATTTGTGTATTACATTTGCAAATGATTCGGATATCGCCAATCTGACACATTGGGCAATGGGCAGTTTTTCGGGCAGTTCATGGAGCACCGTAAAGCTTGCGGCGGCAGTGGTATTTCCGACGGCAGTTGTCACCTTTTTATTTTCAAAGCCGATTAGCGCGTATCTGTTGGGAGAGGGCTATGCACAGAGCATGGGGATTCATATCCGTTTTTTCAGGGTCTGTATCATTTTGCTGTCCAGTCTTTTGTCAGCCTGCGTAACGGCACTTGCGGGACCGATTTCCTTTGTCGGCATTGCCGTTCCGCATATTACAAGACTGTCTTTAAAAACGACAAAGCCGGTGGTTACGATTCCTGCAATCTTTTTGTGCGGCGCCGTATTCTGTATGTTCTGTGATTTGATTGCAAGAACAATCTTTTCGCCGTCAGAACTGGCAATCGGAACGGTTACGGCAGTGTTTGGCGCACCGGTCGTTATCTGGCTGATGGTGAAGCGGCAGAAGTAAAAGGAGAAAAGCATGGAACAGGTATATATAGAAACACAGGATTTAAGTGTGGGCTATCATGGAAAGGCACTGTTAAAAGACATTGCACTCAAGGTCAAAAAAGGAGAAATTCTTGTACTGATTGGACCAAACGGTGCGGGAAAGTCCACAATTTTAAAAAATATTATCCGGGAAATGCAGCCGATATCCGGCGGTATTTATATTAAAGGAAAGAATGTGAAGGATTTCACAAGCAAACAATACGCAAAAACGATGTCTGTTGTACTGACGGAAAAAATCAAGACGGAAATGATGACATGCCGTGATGTCGTTGCCATGGGACGGTATCCGTATACGAATTATTTCGGAAAGCTGACGAAAGAAGACGAACAAATTGTGACAGAATCGCTGGAAAAGGTGTCCGCCATGGACATTGCGGAAAAAGATTTTTCACAGATTAGTGACGGACAGCGCCAGCGGATTATGCTTGCGAGGGCGGTCTGTCAGAAGCCGGAAATTATTGTACTGGACGAGCCGACATCATTTCTGGATATCCGTCACAAAATAGAATTGCTCGACATTTTGCTGGAAATGGCAGTCAAGGATAAGGTGACGGTCATTGTGTCACTGCATGAAATTGAACTGGCGGCAAAAATCGCAGATTATGTGATGTGTGTCGGCGGAAATGGAACGATTGAATTCGGAAGACCGGAGCAGATTTTTACGGACAGCCGTATCAGTACTCTTTACGGATTACAGCAGGGGACGTATAATTGTTTGTATGGCAGTACGGAATTAAAAAAGCCCGAAGGCACACCGCGTATTTTTGTTGCGGGCGGCGCGGGAACAGGCATTTTTACATACCGCGAATTACAGCGTATGGGATTGGCGTTTACTGCCGGCATTTTATATGAAAATGACTGCGACTACCCGGTCGCACAGGCACTGGCGGCACAGGTGATTACGGAAAAAATGTTTGAGCCGGTCGGGGAAGAAGCATTTACGGCGGCGTGCCGTGCGATTGATGAAGCAGATATTGTGATTGATACAGGGCGTCCGACAGGACAGATGAATGAAAGAGTAAAAGAACTGCCGGAGTATGCAAAGGCACACAAAAAACAGGTGCTTTTCCGCCCTGACAGTGAAACGTTAAGAAATTGTCTTTTGCAGTAAAATCAATGCTGGATAAGGAGAGGTGCAGGCATGAAACCAATGGAAATTGAGAAACAATCCTTTGCAATCATCGAAAAGGAACTGACGACACAGATACCGCCGCAGTATAAGCCGATTGTCAAAAGAGTGATTCATACAACTGCGGATTTTTCGTATGAAACGAATATGGTATTTTCCGAGGGCGTTGTAGACAAGGCGCTGGAAGCCATTCAAAAAGGAACGGACATTGTGACGGATACCAATATGGCAGGCGCGGGTATCAGCCATAAAATGGCGGAGCGGTTTGGCATTTCACTGCACTGCTATATGGCAGATGAAGCGGTGGCAAAGGAAGCGGCGGCGCGTGAAATTACCCGCGCGGCAGTCAGCGTGGAAAAGGCGGCAAAGCAGAATCCGGGCTGTATTATGGTAGTCGGCAATGCGCCGACGGCACTGATGAAAATACGGGAACTTTCAGATAAGGGCATATTTACGCCGTCACTGGTTATCGGTGTACCGGTGGGTTTTGTAAATGTCGTTGAAGCAAAGGAAGAAATCATAGACAGCACGTTGCCCTATATTGTGGCAAGAGGAAGAAAAGGCGGCAGTAATGTAGCGGCGGCGATTGTAAATGCCCTGTTTTACATGGCGGCAGAGGACGATAAAGAATGGCGCAGATGTTAGAACGGTACGTGTATAAAAATCAGAAAAAAATGCGGTGCGGTTATACAACAGGCACATGTGCGGCTGCCGCGGCAAAAGCGGCGGCACAGATGCTTTTATCCGGCAGGAAAGTGACGGAAGTTTCTGTAAGAACGCCGTCAGACATTACGCTGACACTGCCGGTTTGTGAGATTCAAAGGCAGGCGCATACAGTATCCTGTGCCGTGCAGAAAGACAGCGGCGATGACCCGGATATTACCAACAAAATCCTGATATTTGCCGAGGTTTCCTATATTTATAATAATAGTAATATGAATAAAAGCACAGACATGACTGTAAAAAAATGCGATACAGAATCAGAGCGGTCCGATACAGCCGCAGTAAAACCGCAGATGATCGTTGACGGCGGTGTGGGTATCGGGCGGATTACAAAAAAGGGACTGGCGCGTCCGGTTGGTGCGGCGGCGATTAATCCGGTGCCGCTAAAGATGATTGAGGCGGCATTAAAGGAAATGGCAGAAGCATTTGGCTATGAGGGCGGTCTGCAGGCGGTGATTTCTGCGCCGCAGGGGGTGGAAATCGCAAAAAAAACATTTAACCCGCAGCTTGGTATTACAGGCGGCATATCTATTCTTGGAACAAGCGGCATTGTAGAGCCGATGAGTGAGCAGGCGCTGATTGACACAATCCGTACAGAGATGAAAATGCACCTGGCAGACGGGGAACAGACTCTTTTGATAACACCGGGTAATTATGGACAGGATTTTTTACATGAAACATTAAAAATTGAATTAAAAAGAAGTATTAAATGCAGTAATTTTATCGGGGATACGATTGATATGGGCTGTGAACTTGGGGCAAAAGGAATGCTTTTTGTCGGTCATATCGGAAAACTGGTCAAGCTGGGCGCGGGCATTATGAATACCCATTCAAAAATGGCGGACGGCCGCATGGAAATACTGGCAGCGTGTGCCGTGCGGGCAGGGGCCGGGATTGAAACAGTGCGCAATATTTTAGACTGTGTGACGACCGATGCTGCACTGGAGCTTTTAAAAAATGAAAAGATACTCGGAAAGACAATGGAACAGCTTATGTTACGGATTGATGCCTGCCTGCAAAAAAGAGGCGGTGACAATATGCAGATAGGTGCAGTTGTCTTTTCCAATGAATACGGACTGCTTGGAAAAACAGAACAGGCAGATCAACTGCTTTTAAAAATCACGGCAGATGTAAGCAGTGAAAAATAAGGATTCTGCATGGCAGATAGGAAACGAGGAATAAATATATGGTTAAAATTATCGGAGCGGGACCGGGGGCAAAAGACCTGATTACGGTGCGCGGCATGCGTGCATTACAGGAAGCCGATATCATTATCTATGCAGGCTCACTGGTCAATGAAGAATTATTGGAATATGCAAAAAAAGAATGTGAAATTTATAACAGTGCTTATATGAATCTGGACGAAGTCATTGATGTGATTGTAAAGGCAGAGCAGGCAGGGAAAAAGGTTGTCCGTCTGCACACGGGCGATCCGTCAATTTACGGTGCAATCCGCGAACAGATTGAAGTGCTTGCCACACACGGAATCCGGTGTGAAATCTGTCCGGGCGTCAGCAGCTTTTTAGCGGCGGCGGCGGCGCTAAATTGTGAATATACCGTACCGGAAGTATCCCAGACGGTCATTCTTACGAGAATGGAAGGAAGAACACCGGTGCCGGAAAAAGAAAAGCTTTCGCTTTTGGCACAGCACGGCGCTTCCATGGCAGTTTTTTTAAGTGCGGGACATTTAAAAGAATTGCAGGAGCAGTTGTGTGAAGGGGCATACACGCCGGATACGCCGTGCGCGATTGTATACAAGGCAAGCTGGGCAGAACAGCAGTGTATAAAAACAACGATAAAGGAACTCGAACAAAAAGCGCAGGAAGCGGGAATTACGAAGACCGCACTGGTGCTTGTCGGTGACTTTTTAGGGGAACAATATGCTTTTTCCAAGCTGTATGACCCGGATTTTAAGACGGAGTACCGCAAATGAGAACAATCATCATAGCATTTACACAGCCGGGCTTACAGCTTGCAAAAAAAGCGGCACAAAACACAGAAGGAACGGTAGAAATCTACGGACATGAGCGATGTACTGACGGCACAATTCATTCCTTTTATTCGGTCGGCGAAGTGATAAATGAGCAGTTTTATCAGTGTGACAGGATTTTATTTATCGGGGCGGCGGCGATTGCCGTGCGTGTGATAGCACCCTATTTGAAAAGCAAGACGACAGACCCGGCGGTGCTGGTGGCAGATGAGGACGGAAAATTCCTGATTTCACTGCTTTCAGGGCATATCGGCGGGGCAAATGAGTGGTGCAGTACATTGGCAGAACGGCTTGGCGCGGCACCGGTCATTACGACGGCAACCGATACACGCGGTATGTTTGCGGTGGATTTATTTGCAGGAAAACACAGGCTGCGCATTGTAAATCCTGTAATGATTCAGGACATTTCGGGGCGCATTTTAAATCATGAACCGGTTGGAATGACAGGAAATGATGAATATATAGACCTGTTAGAACAGGCGGAAAAGCAGTATCCGGGGCAGATACAGGTTACTAAAAATGAAAACGGAGAATTTGAAAGCGGAATCCAGATTATAACAGAGGAGCATGAAAAAGAAGTATTTTTACGGACTATAAAACTGGTGCCGATGAATCTGGCAGTCGGAATCGGCTGTAAAAAAGGAAAAAGTTTAAAAGAGATTGCGCAGGCGGTTTATACGACATTTGCGCAGAATGACCTGCTGATAGAGCGAATCGGTGTGATTGCATCTATCGACAGAAAGGCGCAGGAACAAGGAATTATCAGTTTTGCAAAACAGATGAAAGTGCCGTACCGGACGTATGCGGCACAGGAATTAGAACAGCAGGCGGGTACATTTACGGCATCGTCCTTTGTAAAGGGGCAGATGGGTGTGGATAATGTCTGCGAGCGGAGTGCCTGTGCGGCCTCCGGCGGCGGAGAAAAAATAGTGGCAAAAACCGCCTGTGACGGTATTACGGTTGCGGTTTATAAAATAAAAAGAAATGAGGAGTAAAATGCTTAAAATAGTAGGATTTGGAAGCGGTTCAAAGGAAAATATGACACTGGAAGCGGTCAGGGCAATACAGGATTCGCAACTGGTGGTGGGATTTCGGACTTATGTGGAATTATTAAAACAGTATTTTCCGGATAAACAGTATTATTCAACCAATATGATGCAGGAGCGGGAACGCTGTCAGTATGCCATCGACAGGGCAAAAGAGGGAAAAGAAACGGTGCTGGTGTGCAGTGGGGACAGCGGTGTATACGGCATGGCGAGTCTGGTTTATGAACTGGCAGAAGAATCCGTGCAGATTCAGGTAATATCCGGTGTGACGGCGGCAAACAGCGGTGCGGCATGTCTTGGCGCGCCGTTATCCCACGACTTTGCGGTGATTAGTTTAAGTGACTGCATGACACCGTGGGAACTCATTGAAAAGCGCCTTCTGGCGGCGGCAGAAGCAGACTTGGTCATCTGCCTGTACAATCCGTCAAGCCGCCGCAGGGCAGGCTATTTAAAGAAAGCCTGTGAAATTGTAGAAAAAGCACAGTCACCGGATACGGTCTGCGGTTATGTAAAAAATATCGGACGGGACGGACAGGAAACGGGCGTTCTTTCTTTAAAAGAATTGGCAGAATTTGAAGCAGATATGTTTACGACTGTCTATATCGGAAACAGCCGGACAAAGGTGATTGGCGGGAAAATGGTAACACCGAGAGGGTATCAGGTACGATGAGCATGAAAAAAATTGTCCTGTTTGCCGGAACGACCGAGGGACACCGGCTCTGTGAATGTTTTGTGCAGAATAAATGGCAGGCAGAGGTTTTTGTGGCAACAGAATACGGCAGGGAAATTCTTCCGCAGGCACCGAATCTGCATATTCATGCCGGACGGCTGGACATGAAGCAGATTTACAGTCAGCTTACGCAGATTCGCCCGGTGTGTGTGCTTGATGCAACACATCCATATGCAGATGAGGTGACAAAAAATATCAAAGAAGCCTGTCAGACAGCAGGGTTTCCCTATATGCGGATACTGCGGGAAAATACGGATATGACGGAAAATGTAACCGGCAGTGCAAAGGCGCATATCCGCGTGGCAGACAGTATGCGTGAAGCGGTGGATTTGTTAAATGACAAGCCGTATCTTGAAAAGAATATTCTGCTGACAACAGGAAGCAAGCATTTACCGGATTACACAAAGATACAGGATTATCAGAACCGTGCCTATTTAAGACTGCTTCCCAGTCCTGAAATGCTTCAGAAGGCGGTTGATACGGGATTTCTGCCGGCACATTTAATTGCAATGCAGGGACCGTTTTCACAGGAATTAAATGTTGCATTGATAAAACAGTCAGGTATCGGCGTACTTGTCACAAAGCAATCCGGCAAAAGCGGCGGGTTTGAAGAAAAAATATCTGCCGCAGAACAGACAGGAACGGATGTTATCGTGATTAAAAGACCAAAGCAGGAAGACGGAAAAAATCTGTCCGAGGCAGAAGCGGAACTAAAAAAATTAATGACATAAGTGTGTAAATGAATTTTGCCGCTTATAGATGTGATAATGGAGAAAAACATGAAACAGGTAACAATAGCCGGAATGGGGCCGGGCAGTGCAGGCTGCATGACACAGGAGGTCTGCCGGGCAGTAAAACAGGCAGACGTTTTAATCGGTTCAGAACGCCTGATTGCGCCGTATACAGATCAAAGAACGGTTAAAGCGGTGACGGCGGCAGAGATTCTGCGGGTAGTTGAAAATGAAGACGGGGAGCATTTTACGGTGCTGATGTCGGGAGATACCGGATTTTACAGTGGGGCGAAAAAACTGGTTGAGCAGTTAAACGGAAAATATGCGTACCGGATTCTGCCGGGCATTTCCTCTGTAATATATTTTGCGGCAAAAATCGGTGTGGCATGGGAGCAGGCGCAGTTTGTCAGCCTGCATGGAAAGAAACAGCCGTATCTTCCGGTGATTATGCAAAATGAGTACACTTTTTTTCTGACACAGGGAAATACCGCGGAAATCTGCACCCGCATTGCAGAGGCAGGCTTGGGAAATGTCCATGTCTGGATTGGTGAAAATCTTTCTTATCAGAATGAAAAAATTATGCACGGAAGTGCAAAAGAATTAACGGCATATCAGGCGGCAGGGCTGTCGGTTATGGCAGTACATAATCCGAAGCCGGGAGCATTTACAGGAACCGGACTGCCGGATGACTGCTTTATCCGCGGCGGTGTGCCGATGACAAAGCGGGAAATCCGCGCAAGCGTGGTGAGCCGCATAGCACCTGCAAAGAACGCCTGTATTTACGATATCGGTGCAGGAACCGGCTCTGTCACCGTGGAACTTGCAATGCAGGCTTTATACGGGTGCGTTTATGCAGTTGAAAGGACAGAAGAAGGGTGCAGTCTGATTGCGCAGAATGCGCATAAATTCGGACTGGATAACATACAGGTGGTGCATGGCAGTGCCGCCGGTGTACTGGAAGAACTGCCTGCGCCGGACGCGGTATTTGTCGGCGGAAGCGGCGGAGAACTGGAAGACATTTTTAAAAATCATTTTAAAGAAGAATTCGCATGTACGCATTGTAATAACGGCAGTTACATTAGAAACGGTACAGGAAGCGGTACGGCTGTTGGAGCAGAACGGATTTGATACGCCACAGATTGTACAGATTGCCGTGACGGAAGTTAAAAAAAGGGGACAGTATCATATGCTGTCTGCCAATAATCCTGTATTTATAATAGAAGGGAGCAGTGTCAGATGAGCCGGATAATGATTGCGGGAACCGGAAGCGGGAGCGGAAAGACAACGATTGTCTGCGGATTATGCCAGTGCATAAAAGATTTAGGACGGACACCGTCCGCCTTAAAATGCGGTCCGGATTATATAGATGCGATGTTTCATTCGCGTGTGTTAAAAATGCGTACCGGCAATTTAGACAGCTGGTTTTGTGATAAAACAATGATTCGCACACTGCTTGCAAAGAAAGAAAAAAGCAGTGACATCACAGTGATTGAAGGTGTTATGGGCTATTATGACGGCGCGGGTTTCAGTACAAAGGGGAGTTCCTTTGAAATTGCTCAGATAACGGATACACCGGTGATTTTAATTGTAAACTGCCGTGGTATCAGCAATTCTGTCGGGGCAGTGTTAAAGGGATTTACGACATTTCAGGAAAATTCGCAGATACGCGGAGTTATCTTTAATCAGATGTCGGAAAAACTCTATCCGCAGGCAAAAAAAGCGGTACAGGAACTGGGACTGATTCCGCTGGGCTTTCTGCCGTATAAAAAGGGTGGAGCATTGGAAAGCCGTCATCTGGGGCTGGTTACAGCAGATGAAGTCGTGCATTTTAAAGAAAAAATCGACACGATAGCCGCGCAGATGAAAAAAAGCCTTGATTTAGAGGGAATCCTTGCGCTGGCAGAAACCGCAGTGCCGCTGAAAGAAAACGAAGATATCAGAGAAGCAGAGGAAAAGGAAAAAGAGCCGGTAACGGCATTGGACAAGCCGGAAAGCACGGGTTTACAGGATACGGCAGGAAATAAACTCCGCATAGCTGTGGCAAAAGACGCCGCTTTCTGCTTTTTATATGAAGATAATTTAGAGTATCTGCGGGCAAACGGGTGTGAATTGGTGTTTTTTAGTCCGCTGTCCGATAAAAAACTACCGGAGAAAATAGACGGATTACTGCTTTATGGCGGATATCCTGAATTATATACAAAAGCTTTGTCCGAAAATGAAACACTGAAAAGTGAAATTAAAGAGCAGATACTGGGCGGACTGCCGTGTATTGCGGAATGTGGCGGATTTTTATATCTGCATGAAACACTGGAAACACCGGAAAAAGAACGTTTTCCGATGTGCGGCGTGATTGCGGGAAACGGATTTGGGACAGGAAAGCTCTGCCGCTTTGGCTATATGACACTCACGGCGCAAAAGGACACAATGCTTGCGGCAAAGGGCGAAACGATTCGCGCGCATGAATTTCACTACTGGAACAGTGATAATATCGGTGCGGATTATGAGATTACAAAGGCTTCGGATAACACTGCGGCATCCGGCGGTTATGGAACGGATACGCTTTATGCGGGATTCCCGCACATTTATTTTTACGGAAATGAAGCGGCGGCAAAGCGTTTTTTAAAAGCCTGCGAGATGTATCATGAAAATAACATAAAAGATGTTCATGCCATATCTTATGGCATGGAAGAAAAAAACGATATTTATAGAATTTTCCCGGACCTGGCAGAGGCGGGTGGACTGGATAAAAATGCCGTTAAACAGGCGCAGAAGCATTGGAACAGCATTGCCAAGCCGCTGTACGGACTTGGAAAAATGGAGCAGCTCATTACACAGATTGCAGGGATACAAAACACACCCAATGTAGCGATTGACAAGCGTGCGGTGATTGTCATGTGCGCGGATAACGGCATTGTGGAAGAAGGGGTCACACAGACCGGGCAGGAAGTGACGGCAGTGGTAAGCTGTAACATGGCAGACGGCATTTCAAGCGTCTGTAAAATGGCGGATTATGCCTATGCAGAAGTGATTCCGGTAAATATCGGCATTGCCGCAGACTGCCTGCCGGACGGAACAGATGTCAATTCCTATCCGAGACTTTTAAACCGCCGGATTATGGCGGGAACAAAAAATTTCTTAAAAGAGCCTGCGATGTCAGAGGAGCAGCTCACACAGGCAGTTTACACAGGAATGAACGTGGTAAAATCGTGCAAAGAGCAGGGATACCAATTACTTGCAACCGGCGAAATGGGTATCGGAAATACGACCACAAGCACAGCACTTGCCTGTATTCTGCTGGATTTAAACCCGCAGGAAGTCACGGGACGCGGTGCGGGGCTGGACAATGCGGGATTGAAAAGAAAGACAGAAGTCATTGCAGAGGCACAACACTTGTATACAAAATACAAAAAAAATCCACTCTGTCTGTTACAGCAAATCGGCGGGCTGGACATTGCAGGTCTTGTCGGTGTCTTTCTGGGCGGTGCGGTTTACCGGATACCTGTGATTGTTGACGGTGTTATATCGGCGGTTGCCGCGCTGATTGCCGTGTCTGTTTTTCCGGCGGCACGGGATTTTATCATTGCATCTCATCAGGGAAAAGAACCGGCGATGAAAGCATTGTTAAAAGCCCTTGAAAAAGAAGCCGTTCTCTTTGCGGAGCTTGCATTGGGCGAGGGAACAGGCGCGGTCATGCTGTTTCCGCTGTTAGATATGGCAATGCGCGTATACCGGGAAAACACGACATTTGAAGATATACAGATTGAAGCTTATGAGGATTATAAAAAATGTTAATTTTAATTACAGGTGCCAGTGGGAGCGGCAAATCCGAATATGCGGAAAAAATCTGCTGTGAACTTGCGGGCAGTGCAAAAAAATATTATATTGCAACCATGCAGCCCTACGGTGCAGAGGGTACACAAAGAATCCGCCGTCATCATGCATTGCGGCAGGGGAAAGGCTTTGAAACGATAGAGCAGTACCAAAATGTCAGCAAGGCATTTGATAAAGTGCAGACAGAAGCTGTGTCACACGCAGCGCAAAATGAGAAGCCGGTGGTACTGTTAGAATGTCTTTCAAATCTTATGGCAAATGAATGTTTTGAAGAGGGCGGAACACCCGATGCTGTATTTTCAGACTGTATACAGCTTTACAGACAGTGCCGTCATCTTGTGATTGTAACGAATGAAATTTTTTCAGACGGCTGTCTGTACGACAATACGACAACGGATTATATCACACGGCTGGGACGGTTAAATACACAGCTTGCGCAGGAAGCCGACTGTGTGGCAGAGGTGGTCTATTCGATTCCTGTATATTGGAAAGGGTCGTATGAGCTGATTCAAAAGAGTTTGCCGCTGTAAAAATAGCACTGCTGTCAGGCAAAATATTTAAAGGGGCAGAAAAAGCGTAAACAGTATAAAAGAAGGAGGAACGGGCAGAAAAAATGAATTGGGTAAAATCACTTATCATCGCATTTTCGATGTATTCTAAAATTCCAATGCCGCATCTGAATCTGGAAGAAAAAGATATGCGGTATGTTATGGGATTTTTTCCGCTGGTCGGATTGGTGCTTGGTGCGTGTCAGTTTATATGGTATAAGCTGTCAGTATTTTTAGGCGTGCCAAACGTCAGCCGGGCATTGATTTTTCTGGTACTGCCGGTGATTGTTACAGGCGGGATTCATGTGGACGGTTATATGGATACCAGTGATGCGATTCATTCATACGGTGACAGGGAGAAAAAACTTTCTATATTAAAGGATTCCCATATCGGGGCATTTGCGGTTATCCGCCTGCTGGTATACAGTGCGGTTTATTTTGCGGCACTTTTCTGGATGGCAGAGCAGGGAAAAGAACAGGCATTTCTGCTTTTTGCGGGCATATTTTATTTGTCACGGATACTCAGCGGATTTGCGGCGGTTAATTTCCGTGGTGCAAGAAAAAACGGGATGCTGTATACATTTACCAGTGTGACGGACCGTTACCGTGTCAATGCGCTGTTAGGCATACAGTTTGTCATCTGCCTGGTTGGAATGGGGCTGGTTGATATTTACAAGACCGATGCGGTATTCCTTGCCGCAGGGCTTGTGCTGTGTTATTACAGACATATGGCATATAAAGAATTTGGCGGTGTAACGGGCGACTTAGCGGGCTATTTTTTGTGCGCGAGTGAATTGTGCATGACGGTGGTACTGGCGTGTGTGAATATTTTGTAATTGCGGGCGTAACAGTTTTGTATCGCATGCGCTTTTGGTGGCATCGAACAGCTTACGTGGAGTCCTGACTCCAAATGCATTGCGTATACCTGCCGCAAGAAAACCGGA
>ENA-USUE01000871-USUE01000871.1-human-gut-metagenome-genome-assembly--contig:-NODE-871-length-14829-cov-4.668113_pt1 | contig 14829 bp, 10 predicted proteins | sample MGYA00250060_ERZ773396 | MGnify/ENA primary metagenome ERZ773396 (study PRJEB29103, sample SAMN06111989) | human gut metagenome | biome: human gut; feature: ankylosing spondylitis patient; material...
CAGAGGGTTTTCAATACGGCACCAATCAGTTGGGTGTTGTCGGTAAGATTATAGCCTGATATGGTAGAGAGTTTGTATTGCCTTTGCATTGTGTAAGCAGTTAAAAGAAATTATTATTTCCAATAATGTTGAAATAGGTGAACAGGCTTTTTATAGGAATACGGTTGTAACAAAAAGGTAAAAATTGGTTTGTAAGGTGGCAAATGAAAAAATATATTATATGAATTTACATAATAATGAAAGTGAGGAATAATCAATGAAAAAGAAAAAAATATTAATAACTGTGTTAATTTTAGTTTTAGTATGTTTAAGTGCGTGTGGAAAAAAAGAAGCAGATAGCAATTCCAAAGATAATTTATTAGGTAAATGGACATTGGTAGAAATGCCAGTGATAAAATGCGAAAATGCAAAGTATATGTATAGTGTTGGATATGATAAGCTTGAGTTGTTTAGCGATGGTTCTGCTATAGAGAACGGGTATTCAGAAAAATGGATAGCTGAGAATGGAAGGCTTAAAATAGGTGATGATGTTTCTAGTTATGAATTATCAGGGGATAAGTTAAAGGTAACAGACGATGATGGTTGTCAAAGAATATATGAAAGAAATTAATTAGTCTATTTGAATATTTGTATAATTTAATGGCACTCAATTTAATACTATAAGAATGAATGTATATAAAACAAAGTGTGTAGGTTATGATCATCAGGCAGGAGACCGTTTCAAGTTTTGTGTAAACGTTAAAAACTGATATAAGATTTGTGAATAGTTACAAATGGGCAGAGCTGATTTTCTAGGTTCTGCCCATATCTGCATTATACAGGAGTTTTTGGGCATGTCAATAAGACCTGCCCAAAACAAGCTGGTTTTACAGGTTGTGTCCAATCAGACGCTCTTCAAAATAGATTTCAAGCTGGGAGTGGATCTGCCCCCAGTCCTGCCTGTGTCCGGTCCATTTTTTCGTGATATCCATAGTTGCCAGATACAGCATTTTTAAAAGGCTATCATCTGACGGAAAAACTGTCTTGCTTTTGGTCACTTTCCGAAGCTGACGGTTGAATCCTTCAATGGCATTTGTGGTATAAATCAAACGTCTTACAGCTTCTGGATACTTGAAATAAGTGGACAGTGTTGCCCAGTTATCATGCCAGGATTTATAGATTTTCGGGTACTTGGAATCCCATTTATCTTTGAACAATTCTAACTCATTTAAAGCTGTTTCTTCCGTTGGAGCCGCATATACAAGCTTCAGATCAGCCATCAGCTTTTTGATGTCTTTGTAGGAAACAAACTTCGTTGAATTACGGATCTGATGAATGATACACTGCTGGATTTCTGTTTTTGGATAAACAGCTTCAATTGCTTGTGGAAATCCATTTAGTCCATCCACACATGCTATCAGAATATCTTCAACTCCGCGATTCTTTAATCCATTCATGATGGAGAGCCAGAACTTGGCACTTTCGTTTTCTCCAACATACATACCAAGAACGTCCTTTTTTCCGTTCATATCGATGCCAAGAGCAATGTAGACTGCACGTTTTACAATGCGTCCTTCACTTCGGACATGATAGTGGATAGCATCCATAAATACGACAGCGTACACTTCTTCCAACGGACGTTCCTGCCATTCTTTTACAATTGGAAGGATTTTATCCGTAATCCGGCTGATGGTACTGTCAGAAATATCAATATCATACAGTTCACGCATGTGAGATTCGATATCTCCGGTAGTCATTCCCTTTGCATACATGGAAAGGATTTTTTCTTCCATGTCCTGAGTCACAGTATTCTGATATTTTTTGATTAGCTGAGTCTAAAATCTTAGGTACCTGTTCGAAGTCTTTGTGATGTACGATGTGGTTTAACGTCTCAAATCCGATCGTTCCAAATCCAAGATTTTCATGACGGTCTTTTCCTGCACCGATCACATTCTTACTGTCATTGATATGAAAGACTGCGATCTGGTCTTTGCCGATCGTCTTATCAAACTGGTCAATGACATTTTCAAATCCTTCTCCAGACAGATCTAAGCCGCTGTCGCTCACATGACAAGTATCGAAGCAGACTCTTAATTTCTCTGGATATTTTACACCATCATAGATTCTTTTTAGTTCTTCAAACTCACGCCCGATCTCGCTTCCTTTTCCTGCCATTGTCTCCAGTGCGATATGAACCGGCATATCCTGATACATGACCTGATTTAATCCTTCGATGATACGATCAATTCCTTTGTCAACACCAGCTCCAACATGAGAACCTGGATGCAGGACCAACGTATGACTTCCCATAGCTTTGGTACGTTCTACTTCAACTTCTAAGAATTCCACTGCTAACTCAAACGTCTCAGGTTTCGTCGTATTCGCAAGATTGATGATATATGGTGCATGAACAACAAACGTTTCCATTCCATGTTCTTTCATTAATTTTGTTCCATCTTCAATTCTTAATTCCTCAATCTTTTTTCTTCTTGTATTCTGTGGTGCACCAGTGTACACCATAAAAGTATTCGCTCCATAAGATAATGCTTCTTTGACAGATCCTAGAAACATGTCCTTTCCTTTCATCCCTACATGAGAACCAATCAGCATAATTTTCCCTCCGATTAAAAATTTTTCTTCTTTTTTGTGTGTCATTCTGTTGCAGATTATACCGAAAATATGCTGTAAAATCCATATTTTGATACTTAATTTAATTTTTTTGAACTTTTTTTCGTTTTTTTATTGACACAAGTTCCATATAGTGATATCATAACGGTGTTGCGCAGTTGTGGCGGAATTGGCATACGCGCTAGACTAAGGATCTAGTGAGCATTGCGCTCGTGCGGGTTCAAGTCCCGCCGACTGCACTACTGTTTGGGTGAGCCTGTTACTTTTATGGTAACAGGCTTTTTTATTTTTTTTGCTCCTGCCTTTGTACTCTTTTTATCCCATCATACAAGGCTGCCGCCGAAAACATCTCCTGTGCCATGAACTTTCATGAATCAAACAAAAAAGGTTCATGCAGGCATCTTCTGCCCTGCATGAACCTCATATGAAATCCTATAAAATACTCTGTACTTATAGATTAATACTCCATAAACTCCTGAATATCTCTTAAAATATCTTCTATTAAAGTACCGTCGTCATTAATCGTTAAACGAAGCGGCTTACTGATATCCAGACTGAATAACCCCACCAAAGACTTTGCATCAATACAGCTGTGTCCCGATTCAATATCAAAATCACAGGAATATTTGCTGATAATGCTTACAAATCTCTGAATTTTTTCTACTGAATCCAATAAAATAGATACCGTAATCATTGTTCTCCTCCTAAACCCACCTAATATTTTTAACTTTCTACCACATCATACTACATGGATTTGATAAAAACAACCTAAAGTACGGTTTTTCGACATTTTTCGGCATGTCATGGTTTTTTATCTGCTTTTCACAATTTCTTTTGTGAATTTTTTACATGAATTTTACATTCTTTTCACATTTTTGTTTTTCTCAAATTACATCAGCGGCGCAATCAGACGAAGCATTTTTCCAACCAGCATTTTCCCTTTCGGATATTTATCGCAGCTCTCCTTTGTAATCTCCTGGCACTGCTTTAATGTTTCTTTAAAATCCTGCTCCACATCATGTAATACATCGTTGCTGTACATATATGCCCCACATTCAAAATGCAGATACAGACTTCTGAAATCCAGATTAATCGTTCCGACACAGCCCCGGATATCATCACTGACAAATACCTTGGCGTGTACAAAGCCCGGCGTATATTCATAAATCTTTACACCGTATTTTAACAGCTGCTTATAGTACGTCCTCGCCAGCAGATAAGCATAGATTTTATCCGGAATATGCGGCATGATAATCACCGTTTCCACACCACGCTTCGCACAGTAGCGCAGCGCCGTTATCATTTCATCATCCAGAATCAGATACGGTGTCATAATATGCACATATTTCCGCGCACGGTTTAAAATGTCGATATAGACCTGCTTTCCGATACGCTCATCGCCATATGGGTCATCCCCGTATGGAATGACATAGCCACCCGCGTGCAGCTTTTTATCCTGCATATTTTGCATAGCGGTGTTCCGCATACTTTCCATATCTGTACGCATCTCATCAGCCTGCGTGTTTTCCCATACTTCAACCGTGTATTTTCGGATTTCTTCTTGCGGGATACTGTCCTTTCCCTTTGCCACATGCCACATTTTTAAAAAGAGCAGCGTAAAGCTTTTCACTGCCTCCCCCTGAATCATAACTGCTGTATCCTTCCAGTGGCCAAAACGGTCAATCCGGTTAATGTACTCATCAGCAAGGTTTATGCCGCCCGTAAATACTGTTTTTCCGTCAATAATGAGAATTTTACGGTGGTCGCGGTTATTCTGGTAGGTCGACAGCACCGGACGAATCTGTGAGAACGGAATACTCTGGATTCCCATTTTTTCCAAATCTTTATAATACCCATACGGAAGCAGCGCCAGACTGCACATGCCGTCATACATCATGCGGACTTCCACACCCTGCGCCGCCTTTTCCTTTAAAATTTCCAGAATCGTATTCCACATATAGCTTTTTGTCACAATAAAATACTCCATGAAAATGAAATGCTCGGCACGTTTTAACTGTTCAATCATGTCTGCAAATTTTGCTTCACCGATTGGATAATATTTCATTTTACAGCCTGCATAGACCGGGTAATTATCCGCATGATACAGATAATCCGCAATGCCTTTTTCTCCCGCGGACTGCTCCTGTAACTCCTGCACCGTTTCTTCATTCTGCGCAAGATACGGACGGATTTCATCTTCAATCTTTGTGAGCTTCTTATGGATTCTTTTTGTTCCCGGCTGGAGGTTGATATAGATATATAATACCGTACCGAAAACCGGAATAACCAGCACCGGAATAACCCACGCAATTTTAAAGGAAGCATTATTTTCTTCATTTAAAATATGAACAACCGTCACCGCCCCCAGCAGTACAAATGCCGCATAAACGACCGTACTGTAATCTTTTAACCAGTAAAAGCTGGCAAAGAAAACAAAGAGCTGTAACAGCAGTGCCACTACGATAATTGCCGTCCGGCTGAACGCAATCCGCAGCATCAGCCGAAGTCTTCTTATTACTCTTTCTAAAAAATCTTTATTCATATCATTCTCCGTTCTGCTACATAATACCGCTAACATCAGGGCGGTTTCTTATCTGCCGTTATTTAAAACAGTATACCACAAATTGTAAAAAAAGCACTACAAAACATTACATTTAATGTTCTGTAGTGCCTGTTTCCGCACAGTACGCCTTATGTATTTATCTTATATATTCATGTTATGTATCTATCTCACAATAATACAGTATATTCTCATCTAAATCATATATTGCTAGAGAAAAATTATATGACCGGCGGTATAAAAGGTCCGTTCTTTCTGTATCATGCTGTCGGTCAATAAAATAATAACAGCCGTTCTCAATCTTCGGGATTCCTGCTTTATCCGCAAAATAATACCCATAGCTGCTGCCGCCCCTGCTTCCGCCATACATCAGCAGTTCCAGTTCTTCTTCCAGCGGAAGTGTTTTCCACCCGTCTGTATTTTGAAGCTGATCCGCCAGCTGCGCACCATGTACCGTATCAAACCGGATCGTTGCCGCATATTCTCCTTCACCGTGAAAGCCGCCGTGCGTGTCGGAAACTTCTGTTTTTTCTGCGGCAGGCAGGCTACAGTTTAACTGTTCACTGACATACTGTTCTGCCGGCTTTTTGCCGGTACAGCCGCTGACCGCCATCACAATCATTAACACTCCCAAAAATGATACTGCAAACCTTTTCATGAATCTTTCCCCTCTTTTCTTCTGCAAAAATTAATATTTTTTCAACCGTACATTCAGATATACTACGCTTCTTTATTCTTTCCCATTGCTTTTTGTAGGTGATTTTTCGTTGGTTTCTGTTGGTCTTCGTTGGTTTTGATTGGTTTCCGTTGCTTTTGTCGCTTTTTCATATAAAACATAAGCAGGCCCAACAACCTCCCGGTCGTCAAGCCTGCTTTCACAACACATTTATATGCCTATAATGTCTACAGATTGTTCCGTGCTGTACACTCCCACAATCGCCCTGATATCATAAGATTTTTAAATTACAGATTCGTATATCCCATTAAGTACGCATCTACTTCTCTTGCACAATCGCGGCCCTGACGGATTGCCTTTACAACAAGGGACTGTCCTGTGTGCATATCGCCTGCTGTAAATACACCTGCCACATTTGTTGCAAATTTATCTGCCGCAGTCTTTACATTGGTTCTTTCGTTTAATTCCACACCAAATGCGTCTGCGATATACTTCTGTGTGCCTAAGAAACCTGCCGCAATCAGTACGAGTTCGCAAGGCAGTTCCTGTTCTGTTCCCTCTACCGGAACCATCATTCTTCTGCCGGTCTTTTCGTCCTTCTTAGACTCCAGCTTCACGGTTATAACCTTCTCAAGGTTGCCCTTCTTATCCTTTTTAAACTCCTTAACGGTTGTTGTATAGATTCGAGGGTCATGTCCGAATACGGCAATCGCTTCTTCCTGACCGTAATCTGTTTTGCAGACTAACGGCCACTGTGGCCAAGGATTGCTCTCCGCTCTTGTATCCGGTGCCTTTGGCATCATTTCAAGCTGTGTAATAGATTTACAGCCATGACGGATACACGTTCCCACACAGTCATTACCGGTATCACCGCCGCCGATAACAATGACATTTTTATTCTTTGCAGAAATGTATTTGCCGTCCTGTAAACCGGAATCTAACAGGCTCTTGGTGGTTGATGTCAGGAAATCTACCGCAAAATAGATTCCGTTTGCATCTCTGCCCGGTGCATTGATATCTCTCGGATTAGAAGCACCACAGCAAAGTACGACTGCATCGTATTCTTCCTGTAACTTCTGTGCCTTAATATTGACACCGATATTGGCATCGGTTACAAATTCAATACCTTCCGCTTTCATCACATTGATTTTTCTGTCAATGATATGCTTTTCCAGCTTCATGTTCGGAATACCGTAACGCAGTAATCCGCCGACTCTGTCTGCACGTTCATAAACCGTTACGGAATGCCCTCTTGAATTTAACTGGTCTGCAACGGCAAGTCCCGAAGGACCTGAACCGACAACTGCAATTTTCTTGCCGGTTCTTACCTTTGGCGGCTTTGGACCTGCAAGGCCATTTGCATAAGCATGTTCGATAATCGCCATTTCATTTTCCTTTGTGCAGACTGCATCTCCGTTTAAACCACAGGTACAGGCTTTCTCACAAAGCGCCGGGCAGACACGGCTTGTAAATTCAGGGAAATTGCTGGTCTTGTGCAGGCGGTTGTACGCCTGCTCCCAGTTTCCTGTGTATACAAGATCATTCCATTCAGGAATCAGGTTGTTTAACGGACAGCCTGATGTCATGCCTTTAATTGTCATGCCTGACTGGCAGAACGGAACGCCGCAGTCCATGCAGCGTGCGCTCTGTTTTCTCTGTTCTGCCTCTGATAAAGGGGTATGAAATTCATTAAAATTTTTGATTCGTTCTTTCGGTGAAACTGCTTTCGCTTCCACGCGTTCATATTCTAAAAATCCGGTTGGCTTTCCCATAGGTATCTCCTTTCGGTCATTCACTTCGTATCATTTACTTAATTGCTGCATAGAATGCTTCAATCTGTGCCTGTTCGCTGCTTAATCCCTTTTCTTCCATCTGTACAATCTTGTTCATCATCTTCTTATAATCATGCGGAACAATTCTCTTAAACATCGGAAGGTATTCGCCGAAGTTGTCTAAGACTTCCTTGCCCTTCTTTGAATTGGTATAAGCTACGTGTTCTGTAATAATTTCTTTTAACTCAAGCACATCGTATTTATCCGTTACCGGTTCCATGGAAACAAGCTGCTTATTTACTCTCTTGTAAAGGCTTGTATCCTCATCGAGTACATAGGCGATACCACCACTCATACCGGCTGCAAAGTTCTTACCGGTTCCGCCAAGTACTACAACACGTCCGCCTGTCATGTATTCACAACCATGGTCACCGCAGCCTTCTACAACTGCTGTTGCACCGGAATTACGAACACAGAAACGTTCTCCCGCAACACCGTTAATAAATGCTTTACCGCTTGTTGCACCATACAGGGCAACATTACCAACAATAATATTTTCATCTTCTTTGTAAGTAGCGCCTGCCTGTGGGTAAACAATCAGCTTACCACCTGAAAGACCTTTGCCGAAGTAGTCATTGCTGTCGCCGACCAGTTCGAGTGTCAGTCCCTTTGGAATAAATGCACCGAAGCTCTGTCCGCCTGCGCCGTGGCATTTAACGGTATATGTATCCTCTTCAAGTGTTTCACCGAATCTTCTTGTAATCTCTGCACCGAGCAGTGTACCGAGTGCGCGGTCTGTATTGGTTACATCGACCTCAACACTTCTCTTTTGTCCGCTCTCTAATGCAGATGCGAATTTTTTAATCAGGACCTTTTCATCAACCGTCTTTTCCAGTTCAAAGTTATATACGTTCTTCTTGTTGTACTGAATCTTTCCGGCTTCCTTAATATAAGGATTGTTAAGGATTGCTGAAAGATTGACTTCTGCGGAACGACCGCTTCCTTCAACCTGCTTCTGCTCTAAGAAATCCGTTCTTCCTACCAGTTCGTCAACTGTCTTTACGCCCAGCTTTGCCATATATTCACGCAGTTCCTGTGCAATAAATCTCATAAAGTTGACAACGTATTCCGGCTTACCTGTAAATCTCTTACGAAGTTCCGGATTCTGTGTTGCAATACCAACCGGACAGGTATCTAAGTTACAGACTCTCATCATCACACAACCCATTGTTACAAGCGGTGCTGTTGCAAATCCAAATTCTTCCGCACCGAGCATTGCCGCAATCGCTACGTCACGGCCGCTCATCAGCTTACCGTCTGTTTCGATCACAACCTTATTACGCAGTCCGTTCATAATCAGTGTCTGGTGTGCTTCGGCAAGTCCGAGCTCCCAAGGAAGTCCGGCATTGTGGATAGAACTTCTAGGAGCTGCACCTGTACCGCCGTCATAACCGGAAATTAAGATAACCTGTGCACCGGCTTTGGCAACACCTGAAGCAATTGTACCAACACCCGCTTCTGATACGAGTTTTACGGAAATTCTTGCGTTCTTATTTGCATTTTTCAAATCGTAAATCAACTGTGCCAAATCTTCGATAGAGTAAATGTCGTGATGTGGCGGCGGTGAAATTAATGATACACCCGGTGTTGAAAGTCTGGTTTTTGCAATCCAAGGATAAACCTTCTTGCCCGGCAGATGTCCGCCTTCACCCGGTTTTGCGCCCTGTGCCATCTTAATCTGGATTTCCTGTGCGCTGACTAAGTATCTTGATGTAACACCGAAACGTCCGGAAGCAACCTGCTTGATTGCTGAACATCTGTTCTTTCCGTCTGCACCGACTGTTAAACGATCTTCGTCTTCACCGCCCTCACCGCTGTTAGACTTACCGTGTAACATATTCATTGCGATTGCCATGGTTTCATGGGCTTCCTTTGAAATAGAACCGTAGGACATCGCACCGGTCTTAAAGCGCTTCACAATAGAATCTACGCTTTCTACTTCATCGATGTTAATGCCCTTCTTCGGGAACTTAATATTCATCAGTCCACGTAAGTTCTTTACACCGGTATCTTTATTGACCAGTTCTGTATATTCCTTAAATGTATTGTAATCCCCCGTTCTTGTGGCAAGCTGTAATAAATGAATGGTCTGCGGATTGTATAAATGTTCTTCCTTTCCGCTTCTCATCTTATGTGCGCCTGCGCTATCAAGTGTGGTATCCGTAGACAGTCCCAGCGGGTCAAATGCCTTTGAGTGAAGGGTTTCCACATCATTTTCAATATCCTTTAAGCTGACACCTTCAATTCTGCTGACCGTTCCCTTAAAGTACTTGTTAATCACATCTGAATCAATACCGATTGCTTCAAAAATCTTCGCACCCTGATAAGACTGGATTGTTGAAATACCCATTTTCGCCGCAATCTTTACAATACCGTTGATGATTGCGTTATTGTAATCATCTACTGCCGCATAATAATCCTTGTCCAGCATATTTAAGTCAATCAGTTCCTGAATACTTTCCTGTGCAAGGTATGGGTTAATTGCTGATGCACCAAAGCCTAACAGTGTTGCAAAATGATGTACATCTCTTGGCTCACCGCTCTCTAAGATTACCGCCATGCTGGTTCTTTTCTTTGTCTGTACCAGATACTGCTGTAATGCAGATACGGCAAGCAATGACGGAATCGCTACGTGGTTTTCATCAACGCCTCTGTCGGAAAGGATAATGATATTTGCACCTTCTCTGTGCGCTCTGTCAGCTTCTACATACAGGTGGTCAATCGCCTTTTCCAGCGAGGTATTCTTATAATAAATAATCGGAATGGTTTCAACCTTAAAACCGTCTACCTTCATATTTTTAATCTTTAAAATATCTGTATTGGTAAGAATCGGGTTGTTAATTCTTAACTGCTTACAGTTTTCCGGCTTTTCTTCCAGCACATTACCGTCTGAACCTAAGTAAACCGTTGTCGATGTAACGACCTTTTCACGGATAGAGTCGATTGGCGGATTGGTTACCTGTGCAAACAGCTGTTTGAAATAGTTAAACAGCGGCTGATGATTATTGGAAAGAACAGCCAGCGGTGTATCAATACCCATTGCACCGATCTGCTCTGAACCGTTTAATGCCATTGGAAGGATGGATGTCTTAAAGTCTTCGTAAGTATAGCCGAAAGCTTTCTGAAGTCTTGCACGTTCTTCCTTTGTATGTACCGGTACCTTCTTGTTCGGAATCTTTAAATCATGAAGCTGTACCAGATTGTTGTCCAGCCATTCACCGTAAGGCTGCTTGGTTGCATATTTTTCCTTTAATTCATCATCATCGATTAATTCGCCCTTTACGGTATCAACCAGAAGCATTTTACCCGGTCTTAAACGGTCTTTTAACTTAATTCTGCTTTCATCAACCGGAAGCACACCGACTTCGGAAGAAAGAATCAGATAACCATCATTTGTTACATAGTAACGAGAAGGACGAAGACCGTTTCTGTCGAGTACCGCACCCATGATATCACCGTCTGAGAACAGAATGGAAGCCGGGCCATCCCAAGGTTCCATCATCGTTGCATAATACTGATAGAAATCTTTCTTTTCCTGTGCCATCGCCTTGTTGTTGCTCCACGGTTCAGGAATGGTAATCATCACCGCAAGCGGAAGCGGCATACCGTTCATAACAAAAAATTCAAGTGTATTATCTAACATTGCGGAGTCAGAACCGTTTGTATTGACAACCGGTGTAATCTTTGACATTTCTTCTTCAAGGTAATCAGAGTACATGGTTTCTTCTCTGGCTAACATTCTGTCGGCATTTCCCTTGATTGTATTGATTTCACCGTTATGTACGATAAATCTGTTTGGATGCGCTCTCTCCCAGCTTGGTGTTGTATTCGTTGAGAATCTTGAGTGAACCAGTGCAATTGCGGATTCATAGTCCTCATCTCTTAAATCGCCGAAGAACTGTCTTAACTGTCCGACTAAGAACATCCCTTTATAAACGATTGTTCTGCTGGATAAAGATACAACATATGTATTTTCACAGGTCTGTTCAAATACACGTCTTGCTACATATAACTTTCTGTCAAAATCAATTCCCTTATTTACATCTTCCGGCTTCTTTACAAATGCCTGCATGATATACGGCATACAGTCGATTGCTTTCTTACCGAGAACATTCGGATAAGTCGGGACTTCTCTCCAGCCAAGGAACTCCAGCCCTTCCTTTTCTACGATAATTTCAAACATCTTCTTGGACTGATTTCTCTTCAATTCATCCTGTGGGAAGAAAAACATACCGATACCGTATTCTCTTTCCTCTCCCAGTTCAATTCCAAGAGGCTTTACAGCCTTTTTAAAGAACTTATGTGATATCTGTAACAGAATACCAACACCATCACCGGTCTTTCCTTCTGCATCCTTACCTGCTCTGTGCTCTAAGTTTTCAACAATACTTAATGCATCAGAAACCGTCTGATGTGTCTTAATACCCTTAATACTTACAATTGCGCCGATACCGCAGTTATCATGTTCAAACTGCTCGCTGTAAAGTCCAGGCTGTTTTGTTTGATTCTCCATAGTCTTAATCTTCCTTTCGTAAACTTATTGGGGATTTTCATCTTACGGTTACTATACGCCTATTTTTAAAATCTGTAAATATTTTTTTATTTAAAATTGTCTGATTATTTATCTTTTAAGCATTTATTTTATAATTATCTGACTGTTATTGTGTTTTTTAACAATATAACCGTTATTTTGCTACATTTTCATTGATTTTTATGCTTTTAAACCCTCTGTGTCACTGTCGTTTTTTACAATATATCACAGATTTTTTCAAAATTGTTTCTAAATTGTGTTTCATTTTATATATTCTTTTGCTTTTATTTTAATATTTATTATTTTGAAACATAAAAAAATTAAGTCGAGGGTTTTATTTGCGCTTTTTCAAAACCCTCGACTTAATTTTATAAATCATTTTTCAATTATTTTATTGTTTTTTAAGCTAAATTCGTTTTGTGTTCATTTAATTAAGTTTTTTTGTCTTTTCCTTTCTTTTCTTAATTATGAACTCTATTGCCCGCGGTTCTACTTCCAGCCTCATTTCTTTCCACTCTCCGCCATACTCACCATCCAGTGTCCACTTGATTGCTTCTTCTGATTCAAAAGTGATTTTACTGGTCTTAAAAGAGTACAAAACATCACATTTTTCAAAGTTTTTTGAAAGAAATGCCGTCACCAGCTGCTGTACTTCCATTGGATTTTTAATTTCCTTAATCAGCGTCACTTCAAACAATCCATCCTGTAAGTCCACACCGGTTCCTGCCAGCCCGCGCATACCGCCCACGGACTCTGTATTGCTTACCATACCGTATACAAACGAATCTTCCACCTGAAGTTCATTACTGGTAACTTTTACTTTGTACGGTTTTAATGCCGCAAGGCTTTTAACACCCTCCAGTACATATGCCTGATGTCCCAGCAGATTTTTTAAATGCTGCGGTGTCGCATATGAAACCTCTGTAAATGCACCAAACGCTGCCACATAATTAAACGAGCGTTCACCGTTTGCCCTTCCGATATCACATTGAACAGGCTCTCCTGCCGCAATATGCTGCGCCGCACGCACCATGTCCTTTGGAATATTCAGGCTGGTTGCAAAATCATTGGTACTGCCGCTTGGAATATAACCAATCGGCGGTTTATCGCCCTGATATTCCAATACGGCACGTACCACTTCATTTAACGTTCCGTCACCGCCGCTGCATACCAGCACATCATATTGACCTTCACGCTTTTTCAGGTACTCATATCCGTCAAGCGGTGCCTTCGTAGGATACACAGTCACATCGTACCCCGCTTCCGAAAACACCTGTATTATCTTTAGTAATGCATTTTTAATCAGTGCCTTTCCCGAGTGAGGATTCAGCACGAATACTATTTTTTTCATACAATCCTCGTTTCTGAGCAACTTGCTGCAAAGCGGCGATGGAAAATCCGTGCAGGCGGTTTCTCATCTGCCAGCATAGATGTTTGCTTTACAATTTATTATCTGTCCCACTTGTCGCACAACGCATTAATCTGGTCAGCAAATTTTGCCAGATCCTTATTTGCACCGCCTTCGTTGTGCTGAATAACTGTCATCAAACGCTTTCCTGCGGCAATCAGGCGGTCAAAGACACCCTGATTCCTCTTATTAACACTTCTTCTTTCCCTCTTCTTGCGGTTGCCCTCAGTCAGCCACTCGCCTGCAATCAGATCATAACTGGCTCCCGTATATGGCGCTTCCGCGTTAAATCCATGCTCTGTACGCAGACACTCCGTAAATTCATCGCACACGCTGTCTTCACCGTGTACAACAAATACTTTTTTCGGCTTCTTTTCAAACTGGGATACCCAGCGTATTAAGCCTTCTTTATCGGCATGACCGCTTGCACCCTGAAGCTGTACGATTTCCGCACTGATTTTAATCGGCTCACCAAACAGCTTAATCTCATCTGCACCGTCTACAATAATTCTGCCTGTTGTACCGACTGCCTGATAACCGACAAACAGTATCGTACATTCCGGCCGCCACAGGTTATGCTTTAAGTGGTGGCGGATTCGTCCCGCTTCACACATACCGGAAGCCGATAAGATTACCTTCGGCTTCGGGTCAAAATTAATCAGTTTTGATTCTTCGCCCGTTACCGCAAACTTTAACCCCGGAAATGTCAGTGGGTTGATTCCACCTTTTACCAGTGCCATCGCTTCCTCATCAAAACACATATCCACATTTTTCTGAAAAATATTGGTTGCTTCAATTGCCAGCGGACTATCCATATATACATCAAACTCACGGTCAATTAAATGATCCTGTTTAATCTTCCGGATAAAATATAATATTTCCTGTGTTCTGCCAACTGCAAAGGAAGGAATCACAACATTACCACCACGGTTAAACGTCCTTTCAAATATCCTGACAAGCTCTGTTACATAATCCGGCGTACCACCGTGGCTTCTGTTACCATAGGTAGATTCCATAACAACGTAATCCGCATCGGACGTATACTGCGGATTTTTCACAATCGGCTTGTTCATATTTCCGATATCGCCGGAAAATACCATCTTGCGGGCTTCTCCGTCTTCCTCTGCCCACACTTCAATACTGGCAGAACCTAACAGATGTCCGACATCACGGAACCGGATTTTAATACCTTCATCTAACTGGATAATATCCTCA
>ENA-USUE01000878-USUE01000878.1-human-gut-metagenome-genome-assembly--contig:-NODE-878-length-14769-cov-20.493806_pt1 | contig 14769 bp, 9 predicted proteins | sample MGYA00250060_ERZ773396 | MGnify/ENA primary metagenome ERZ773396 (study PRJEB29103, sample SAMN06111989) | human gut metagenome | biome: human gut; feature: ankylosing spondylitis patient; material...
GTCTCTTAAGGAAATGCCCAAAGATAATGAAAAAGGGTGACCCGTTCAGTCGTTATTGACTTTTGGGTCACCCTCATTATATACCTCTCTGCTTTCATAACTATCAAGAATCTAATATCTCCTCCTTTTTAAAAGGGAAAACTTCAATACGACAGAATCTGCTATTGAGAGCCTGTCTAAGTTTTCCAATAAAAAAAATACCATCAGGTCATCTTTGCGCTTTCTTCCGATCTTTTTTCCCGTTTTCACTCGTCAGATAACCTGCTATCCTCCTCGTAAAAACTAAAAACACTTTTAAAGAAGCTATTCAAATAAATTGTTAAAAAATAATTTTGCAATGTGCATATTACAATTATATACTATTTTTGCAAAGTCAAGATTACAATATTTATTTAAATGGAAACAAAAGATCTCAAATTCGGAGAATTAGACGAAGGTTTTACCATAAAAGAAGCCATAGAAGAAGCTAAACGATGCCTCAATTGCAAAAACCCCTTATGTATTAAAGGCTGTCCCATCGAAAACAACATACCGGGATTTATTCATCAGTTATCTATGGGAAACATCGGTGCAGCGATGCACATCATCAATGAAAAAAGTAATCTTCCGGCAATATGCGGACGAGTATGTCCACACGAAAAACAGTGTGTCGGTCATTGTGTTTTAAATGCCAAAAAACGTCCGATACAAGTAGGAAAGTTAGAGCGATTTGCAGCAGACTTTGACGGAAATATGGGTTTAATACGAGACAAAATACCCCAAAAAACGAGAGGAAAAGTTGCCGTTATCGGATCAGGTCCGGCCGGTCTGACCGTAGCAGGAGACCTGGCAAGAGAAGGATTCAATGTCATGATTTTTGAGGGAGAACAAGAAGCCGGGGGTGTATTGATGTACGGAATTCCTGAGTACAGGCTGCCTAAAGATGTAGTGCGCAAGGAAGTAAAAAAAATCGAGGCCTTAGGAGTAACGTTTATTACGCAATGTATGGTAGGTCAAGCTATTACGGTAGATAACATGTTCGAACAAGGCTTTGATGCCGTATTTATCGGTTCGGGGACAGCATTGCCCAAATCTCTCGATACTCCGGGATATACGCTAAGAGGCGTCACACAGTCTTCCTACTTTCTCCGCATGGCGAGTTTGTGCAACACCGGAAGTATAGGAAGAGAAGAAGTTCCGGTAAAACAAGGCGACATAGTCGGCGTCATCGGAGGGGGAAACGTAGCTATGGATGCCGCCCGAACAGCTCTGCGCATGGGTGCAGGAAAAGTATATGTATTGTTCAGAAGAACAATGGACCAAATGAGTGCACTACAAACAGAATATAACGAGGCAGTCGAAGAAGGCGTCGAATTTTTATGGGAAACCACAGTTACCGAATTTATCGGCTCTAACGGTAAACTGGAAAAGATCAGAGTCAAAACTCCGGAAGGTGAAAATTTTATGCCGATAGATCGGATTTTGTTGGCAATAGGTTCTCGTCCGGCAAATAGGATCGTTTCCACGACTTCCGGTATAAAGGTCGATGACACAGGATATGTCATTACCAAAGAACGCCCTTACGGAATGACTACCCGAAAAGGTGTATTTGCAGGCGGTGATGTCGTACACACTCCGCAAACCGTCGTTCTGGCAATGAAAGAGGCGAAACAGGTTGCTAAAGGTATTGCCCAATTTGTAGATGCTAAAAAGCTTTTAGAAGAATAATCATTTTTACAATACGACTATACTTACATTGCGTCCATTAACAAGGGGAAATTTGCCTGATAACCTGCCTGAATTTCCGATGCAGAAAACATCATCAGGTCACTTTTGCGTTTTCTTCCGGTTTATATCGAAAATCCGGCCCGAAACAAAATTTAGGCAGACGCCTTGATCCGAATAAAAATATTCATCGGTCGATACGCTTTATCGAATAGTTTTTCGTAATATTGCGTCAGAAAAATAACCGAACCGCTATGCTTACATTAGATAAGATTTATCAGGCTTCTTACGTACTGAAAGAGGTTATCCGTCATACTGATCTTATATATGCTCCGCAAATCAATCCGGACAGTCAAATATATCTGAAACCGGAGAATCTGCAACTGACCGGTTCTTTCAAAGTAAGAGGTGCCTATTACAAAATATCCCAACTTACCGATGAAGAAAAAGTTCACGGCGTTATCGCCTGTTCTGCCGGGAATCATGCTCAAGGCGTAGCTTTAGGGGCTACTAAAAACGGAATAAAATCTTTGATCTGTCTTCCGGCCGGAGCTCCTATTTCAAAAGTAGAAGCTACAAAAAAATACGGGGCAGAAGTGTGTCTCGTCGAAGGAGTTTATGACGATGCTTATCAAAAAGCATTACAACTGAAAGAGGAAAAAGGTTATACGTTTGTTCATCCGTTCGATGACGAGAATGTTATTGCCGGACAAGGAACTATCGGACTCGAATTATTAGAAGAACTCCCCGATGTAGATGTAGTGATCGTCCCTGTCGGTGGCGGAGGACTGATTTCCGGTGTTGCTTTTGCCATAAAATCGCTGAAGCCCAACGTTAAAGTTTACGGTGTACAGGCAAGCGGAGCTCCCAGTATGCTCAATTCTATAACTAATCAGAAAATAGAACGTCTCAACTCGGTATCGACAATTGCCGACGGTATCGCCGTAAAAGAACCGGGTATTCATACCTATGACATCTGCAACAAATATGTCGATGGGATCGTTACCGTAACCGATGATGAAATCTCTACGGCAATATTGACGCTTATCGAACAGCAGAAACTGATAGCCGAAGGAGCTGGTGCTGTATCGGTGGCAGCCGCCATGTTCAATAAAGTTCCGGTCAAAGGGAAAAAGGTGATATGCCTTGTATCCGGCGGGAACATCGACGTAACGATTCTTTCCCGTGTCATCAACCGAGGGCTTCTCAAAACCGGAAGATCTTATACGCTTACGGTAGAGCTGGTAGACCGTCCCGGTCAATTGGTCGGCGTAACCGGAATTATTGCCAGAATGGGGGCTAATGTTATTTCGGTCCATCACGAACGGGCGGGCAGCAAAGACATAACAGGCTGCTATTTGCAAGTCGTTATGGAAACCCGCAATCACGAACACATCGAAAAAATCCGGCAGGAGCTGATTCGGGAAGGTTATCATGTTATTTCTTAAACACGGATATTTATGAAACACAGACTTGCCTCAAGCCTATCTCTTCTTCTATTATGTTTATTAATCTTACCGGCTTGTCAACCGAAAAAACAGAATACGGATAATAACGGGAACAGAGAAAACCACGAAAGATTTCCTCTTTCCGACTGGGTCTTCGAAGATGAATCGGACTCGGCAAGCTTTACATTCCTGCACGATACGTTAGAGATCGTTTCTCCCAAAGGTCTCACCATGTGGTATAACCGGGAACTTTCGGGTAACTACAAAATATCCTACTCCATATCTCTGCGCATGGACGGACGAGAAAGCGACCGACTCGCCGACATGAACTGTTTTTGGGCTGCATCCGATCCTTTGCATCCCGATTCGCTTTTCTTCCGGTCGGAAGAACGGCACGGTATATTCAAAAATTATAACTCTCTGAATCTTTATTATGTAGGATACGGAGGGAATGACAATACGACAACCCGTTTCCGGAAATATCACGGGAAATTCTATGGTACAGAGGACGATAACCGAGTAAAACCGTTGTTACAAGAATATACAGACGAAAAACACCTGTTGAAGCCGAACAACTGGTATAATGTCGTTATCACGGTGCAGGACGGTGTCTCACAATTTTCGGTAAACGGTGAAGAACTTTTCCGACTGGAAGATAAAGAACCGTATGAAAAAGGATATTTCGGAATACGGTTATTAGAAAACCGGGCACAAATAACGGCATTCAGCGTAGAGAAACTCTGATTTTTTTAATCCAAGACCGGAATTAATTTCCCCGATCATCATTTAAACCGGATATCGACTTGTCCGACCTTAGCGCTACCCTGCCATATAGGACCGCTTTTCAATAATCGGACCGCTTCTCGATCTAATGAAGGACATAAAGATTTTCTAACTTCGATATTTACCGGACGACCTTGTATGTCTATTTCGAAAGCCAAAGATACTTTACCCGAAATATTTCGGCAAGTATCTGCCGGAAGCCGCATCTCCCGTTTCAGATATTTACGGAACTCTTTCCACCCCACGATCGGCTCTAAACCGCTGGATTTTACTATCACCGATTCGCTTAAAGCCATCGGATTTTCCGATAGGACAACCGACATAGGAGAATTCGGATCGGCGCAGATTGAAGCAGTTTCAAATCCTACGAATGAAAATTGTAAAGAATCTTTTCCTGAGACCGGTATCGAAAATCTGCCATCTGATCCGGTAACAACCCCTGTTTTTGAGTTTTTTATCTGTACGGCAACTCCTGCCAAAGGGTTACCCGACTCATCGGTAACAATCCCGGTCGCTTCATGAGCAGCAGTAACAAGCGGTCGTGCTGCAGCAACAGCACGTTTACTCATAGCCATGACTTTTACCTCGTCTTTCGGTGCATCGGCAAGTCTCACCTCATCTTCCGAAACGACATCTGCACTCATCGCCAAAGACTCTTCAACCACACCCTCTTTATTTTTCTGTCGGATAACAGGGGCATTATGAGCCTTTTTTATTTCATCATCACTACGGAGTATTTGTTCGGTCTCTTTCTCTTTTGCCTCAGCAATCAGGGGCGGAACGATTTTAGTCTCGACACTTTTTCCCGTATCCGCCCAAACAGCCTCCGCTTGTCCGGCAGTAGTATCCATTGCCGTCATTTCGACTTTTTCTTTTCGGTAAGAAAAGAAATTGACCGCAAACAGAATCAAAAGCCCGGCAACCAGACCTGCTAAACGACGAAAATCGGCCCTCTCTAATGACGAACGGGAAACTTTACGATGCAAATTCTCCAAATGACGAGAATGATCGCCCGGTACGGCATCATATCCGTCGATCGCATCATTCAGAAAAGGGTCGTTCAACGCTTCCTTCTCCAAATCCCGGGCAGCCTTGCCCCTTCTCCGGCCTCGTATGTATTGCTTCAAATTCATTCGTCACCCTGTTTTAAGATACACATTTTCAAGTTTCTTTTCCCATTCTGGATATAACTCTTTACATGGTTCAAAGAATAACCCGTCCGACTTGCAATATCGGCATACGACTGTTCTTGCATAAAGAACAATTCGATGCATTCTCGCTGCTGCGGAGGTAACTGCCTCATACATTTCTGCAATGCCGGCAAACGAGAATCCTCCTCATCGTCACTTAATAGATGCACGATATCCGCCGATTCCATAAAATCGGCATCAAGATTTACCGGAATTTCCCGTTCCTCTTTCCGCAAGAGTTGAAAACAATGATTTTTTACCACGCTATATAACCATGTACGAAATAGGGTAATCTCATACCGTCCTATTTTTTCGGTCAACTCCTCAAAAAGCTGCATTACGGCATCTTCTGCCTTCTCGGCATTTCCCAGATATTTCAAACAGACTCCGTACAATAACGGAATATAACGGTTATACAGTTCGCCGAAATATTTCGTATCACCCGTTCTATTATACCGAGCAAGCAACTCTTCATCGGGCAAAGACGATATGTGCGGTTTAAAAAACGTCGATTTGATTTTTCGGTAAAGATAAGGGTTACAGTTCAAAACGACAAAAGAAAAAATTTTTTTCATCCCGTTTATGGAATTATGGCAAGCCGAAACATCTATATAGCAAACAACAAAAATAACGTATTATCTAACTTTTAAAATTGTACATTATGAAAACCCTTAAAATTAAGTCGATATTTAGCACAATCTTGTGTGTTATCTGGATTTCCGGACTATCCGCTCAATCCTTGACCGTAACGGGAACAGTAACCGATGAAAATGATCAGCCACTTATCGGAGTAAATGTTTCGATAGAAAAAAGCCGGAAAGGAACAGTAACAAACGAACACGGAAAATATTCGATCGAAGCGATACAAGGTGACATCATCCGTTTTTCTTATATCGGATATAAAACCCAGAAAGTAAAAGCCAACCGAAAAATAATCGATGTCAAACTATATCCTGACAACAATTTGTTGATGGAAGAATGTGTCATAACGTCGGATGAAGTAAGTAACCGGGCAATCAGTAGTAAACAAATGGCGGTCAGAAGTCTCGGTATGCCGGCGCTTATCTACGATCGATATGCAAACCGGGAAGAGTACAGCCATAATGCCGAAAACCGATTCAAATCTCCCGTCAAAGATCCCCTATCGACATTCTCTATCGATGTGGATGCTGCTTCGTACAGCAATATAAGAAGATTTATCAACCAAGGTGAAATGCCTCCGAAAGATGCCGTACGCATCGAAGAGATGATCAACTACTTCAATTATAATTACCCGAAACCAACCGGAAATGATCCAGTACGAATCACAACGGAAGTCGGTATCTGCCCGTGGAATAAAACTCATCGTCTGGTACAAATCGGATTAAAAGCCCGGGAAATCGAAAGCAAAAACCTCCCGGCATCGAATTTCGTATTTCTGATCGATGTATCGGGTTCTATGTTCGGACCGACACGTCTCGAACTCGTAAAATCCTCTCTGCGGCTGCTGGTGAACAACCTGCGTGAAAAAGACCGGGTAGCCATCGTCACCTATTGCGGAGATGCGCGGGTCGCCCTACCTTCTACTCCGGGAAATGAAAAACAAAAAATCAAAGATGCTCTCGAAACTCTCACTGCGGGAGGATCAACCGCCGGAGGTGCAGGCATAAAAGAAGCTTATCGCATTGCTCAGAAAAACTTTATCGCACAAGGAAACAACCGGATCATACTCTGCACCGACGGAGATTTTAACGTCGGCGCATCCAGCGAAACAGAATTGGAGAACCTGATCGAATCGAAACGAAAAAGCGGAATCTTCCTGACTGTTTTAGGTTATGGAATGGGAAATTATAAAGACAACAAAATGCAGATACTGGCTCAAAAAGGGAATGGCAATCACGCTTATATCGACAATATTCAAGAGGCGAACAAAGTCTTGGTAAACGAATTCGGCAGTACGATGTATGCTGTCGCCAAAGATGTAAAACTGCAAGTAGAATTTAATCCGGCAAAGGTACAGTCATACCGTCTCGTCGGATATGAGACTCGGATATTGAATAACGAGGACTTTAACGATGATACTAAGGATGCCGGAGAAATGGGTGCAGGACACACGGTCACAGCCCTTTATGAAATCATCCCCACCGGAATATCAGGTAATATTCCGGGAAGTATCGATCCGTTGAAATACCAGACCGAAACGAATATAAACACTCAAACAAGCAACTCTTCGGAACTACTGACCGTGAAACTCCGGTACAAAACTCCGGAAGAAGAAAAAAGTAAAAAAATAGAAAAGAGCGTAACGGATACGGATAAAGACAATGTATCACCGGATTTCCGGTTCGCTTCGGCAGTCGCCATGTTCGCTCAACTACTCAAAGACTCGGATTTCAAAGGCGAAGCTACTTATGACAAAGTCATCGAGACTGCCAATAAAGGTCTTTCTTTCGATCCGGAAGGATACCGTGCCGAATTTGTCCGTCTTGTACAAAGTGCAAAAGGATTGAATAAATAAGAGCCTGTTTAAATTTTATTAGAAAATTTAAGTTCAGAGCTTGTTTACATGTTCAATTAAACAAGCTCTGGATTTTATAAAAAATTTATCATTAACTATTTTACCCCTCTATACAATCAAAAAAAATACACTCAAACACATTTTTTACAATAAAAATTTTGATATATAAAAATATTTAGTTAATTTAGGTGCAGAAATAAAAAATTAGCCATAATATATTAGATAAAATAATTTATATCATAATAAAATTTCATACAAATTATAATAACCAAATAGACGCACAGAGATCATACAAGCCTATAAAATCGTATAAATACTTTTTTAATAGAAATTTTCGAGAACCATTACCATAAAACGCAACCTTTATCAAATCTGAATATATGAAAGATTCGGTCATTCTGTTAGCAAGTATTTTAGGATGCCTTTCTCTAAAAGCACAAAATACTTTGTACAAATCGGAGAATGCTCCCAGACCGGGAGACAAAATCATAAAAGAGCGGATTTCCTATTTCGATCCCGGAGAAAAAGGAGATAAAAAAATCTGGTATTTCGATCATCTCACGACAGAAAAAGAGCGATATGAACTAAGATACAGCGGTAACGACAGTTTACTGACGGGACATGAGCATTTAACTTTTTACAGATACCAAATGCAAGGAGACTCCCTGTTAATTACGGGAATGGAAAACCGCACGATGATACAAAAATCATATTTACCGGAATTATCGGTGAAATATCCGTTCCGTTTCGGAGACCGTTTCGAAAGTTATTTTTACAATGTCGGTGAATATCAACATAATATCGACCTCACCGTATCGGGAAAGAGCATTGTAGAAGCCGATGCCGAAGGCATGTTGATAATAGGCGAAGATACATTAGAAAACATACTGAGGGTACACACCCTGCGCAAATCTGTTTCCGAAATAAAGATTCCCGAATGCAGCTATATGTCTGAAGATTCGGTCACGGCAAAGCTACGCTCCCGCCCCGACAGCATAGATTACCGGATAGCCAACGACACGCTCGTCATACTCACCGACACCTACCGTTGGTATGCCGCAGGATACCGTTATCCTGTTTTTGAAACAATAGAAAACAAATTGATACGGAACGGGAAAGAAGAACCCCATTTCCGCACGGCATTCTACTATCCCCCCGATGAACAGTATTACACACTGCCCGAAGATATGGAAAACCTGTTGCGCCGTGAAAAAATAGAAGCAGAGAAACTTGCCGCAAAAGACAGTTCTGAAAACGAAAGTGTCATACCCAAATCGAAAATAAGCGAATATAAACTATCCGGCAATAAAGTCGGAGGAGATCTGATTCTGGAATATACTTTGACCGAAAGCGCAGATGTGGAAATAGCTCTGTGCAATGCCCAAGGACAGTTATTGAAAATGTACCCCAAAGAGCCACAGCAGGCAGGTTATTACCGCAAGGAAATAAAGATAAACGGTTCTATCTTCGAACGCTATGTAATAAGATTTATCATCGACGGACAACCGGCAGGAGAAAAAATATGGTCTGAATAAAATTACTTATCCCATGAAAAGAATACACATCACCCGCACATTGCACTTGTTAACGGTCGCTTTATGCATATTCTTCCCTGATAAAGGAAATGCAGACAACCCGATAATTATCAAACAGCCGCAAATAGTTCCGGTTTCGCCCGAAGCGGAGGCCGTACGAAAATATGTCAGCTATCCGGTCGATTACTGTACCGGACTGGTCGATATAACCATCCCGCTATATACCATAAAAGTAGGCGACATAGAACTGCCCATAACCTTATCTTATCACTCGAGCGGACTCAAGGTGCGGGAATTGAGCGGATGGGTAGGAAGCGGATGGACATTAAACGCAGAACCGTCGATAATGCGGGAAATAAACGGAATACCCGACGACGCCCCGAATGGAGGTTTTCGTACAGGCAAATACCTTACGGAAAAAAACTCTTTCGATAAAATGAAAGAAAACGAGAAAGTAAAATTTTTCAAACGGATAGAGAACAAAGAGATCGACAGCGAACCCGACCGTTTTTTCTTCAAGTTAGCGAAACAGCGCGGATCATTTTATATCCCGGTGATTTATGACAGCCGGACTTCCAACCGTTCTATATATCCGAAATTTCTTATCTGCCCTTATGAACCGGTACGAATCAACAGTGGAATTTTCGACTTTGAAGGAAACGGATTTTTGATGTCCGACCAAGACGGCATATCATACTCATTCGGAGGAGAATATAACAACCTGACCGAAAAGACCGGAGATTATAGCACACGGTGGCTATGCAAAAGAATGTCTTCCGGCTCTACCAAAGCTGCCATAACATTCAGTTACTCGGGGTTTATGGCCAAACCCATATTATCCGGCGAATATCCATCCAACTACGTCGCCATGGAAGATGACAAATATGGTTATCGGCTTATCATAAAACGAGGCAATCAAACATCATACGGAACGATCAACAGTGACGGCACGGTGAGCATAGGCTCAAGCTATGCAGGAGATCAGCCTTATAGGGTTCAAAGTCCGTATCATGCAGATTATATAAAAGAACGAAAAATCAAAACGATAAACTTCGATCACGGCTCTGTCACTTTCAATATGGATAGTCAAGGTAATCTTGGAGAGATGATCGTGAAAAGCAAAACCGGACAGGTGATCAAACGCATAAAGTTTTACGTATCCCCGTACAATTCGAGCCCATATAAAACGAAACTCGATTCTATCGCTATTACAGATGCCGGAGAAACGAAGAAAAAATATTACCGATTCACCTACTTCAAGCCCGAAAACGTCCCGGACGAAGCCAGTTATGCCATGGACCATTGGGGATATTATAACGGCAGGCAAAAAACACAAGGGTATGATCGGGAGATTTACGCTCCTTACGGAAGAAGATACACCTATAAAGATCACAAAGGAGAGCATTATTTTACATTCGGCAGTAATGCCCGAGAATGCAGGGAATACTACATGAAAGCGGGAATCCTCACCCAGATTCTCTCTCCCGAAGGCGTATTCACGACCTTCGATTACGAAGTAAACCGACACGGGAAAAGCATAGAGCGGTATATGGACGGCAGAAAATCCGATACGATTTTCTATACAGGAGGACTACGCATACAAAAAATAACCGAAAGCAATATGAGTGGAGGATCGTCGAGAACACGTTCCTTTACCTACAGATCTTATCCCAAAAATCCATATTCACGATCTACCCGCTCCACTGAACACTCCGGAGACGGCTGGGGCATTCCTAAAATCGGCCTTTCGGAACGCGACTATTGCGTAGAGCAACGCCTGTTGAAAATAAATCCTACAACCGGAACTCAAGAAGAGTGCCGGTTGCGGACATGGGCTTTCGCTCCCGTATCGAATATCACGTTCGGAAACGGAAGCTCGGTATTGTACCCGTATGTAACAGAACGAATCTCCTCCTCTTCGACAGAAATAAGGACAGAATACACTTTCGATACGCCTTATTGGAACATATTCGGCGGAGGTCGCAACGACCCGTTCGATCCCAAGTCTCAGGTCAGACAAGACATCAGTCGTCCTTTCGATACGGATAATGGAAACGACATGTATTACTATGGCGGTCGTCTTATAAAAAAGGAGATATTCGAAAATGACAAAATAGCGGAAAGGCACGAATATGAATATTCGGGATACCAAGGTCCGAAAGATAAAGAGTATTATTATGTTGCCATATCACGTCCCTATAAGACCCGGGTATGCAATTTGGAAGAATACCAATCTAAGTATCAAGAACAGTACAAAGAGTGCGGATGGGGAAAGACAGTAGGAACAACCCGCCTGAAACGGGAAAAAATCACACGTTACTCCGATACGGGAGAAGCTGCAAATACGATTACCCAAGAGTACATATACCGACCGAATACAGAATTTCCCGAAGAATACTTCGATGATAGTCCGGAACTGAATACCCAATTCCATGCTACCGCTCACCTGAATCCTCTTGCCATGAAAACGACTACAGGTGACGGAAAAGAGGTTATAGAACGGTTTAGATATTCAAACGATGCTGTCAGTTCTCCGTTATATGGGTACAAGCGTATATACAATAACGACTCTACCATGACTGCCTGTTCTTATTCTGGACAAAAACCGTTGATCGCCAGCACTTGGAATGACAAACTGCAAGCATACGAAGACCGCCTTTGCCATACTTATGACAGCTATGGGAACGTAAGCTCCGTAACGACCGACGGACGTACCTATACCTGCTACCTTTGGTCATATTGCAACCAATATCCCATAGCAAAAATCGTCAATGTCACTTATGATGCATTGCTTTCGGCATTAGGGAAAGACAAGGCTTGGGTAGAACAGCTCGGAAATATGACATCTCCCGATACCGAAATGGAGACGATCAACTCGCTCAGGCAGAAACTTCCCGAAGCGCAGGTATATACTTATACGCACCGCATTTTGGTCGGAGCAACCTCGATCACCGAACCCGACGGAATGACGACTTATTTCGAGTACGATACATTCGGACGTGTCATCCGTTCCTATATTTTAGAAAACGGAGTACCCAAGACATTATCCACCAATGAATATAACACTCCGAAATTCTGACAGATAGATATGACAAACGTTGACTGATATATATAAATCTAAAATGTTCGGAAAATCATGAAAAATCGAAATTATTTCTTTATATTTATCCTTACCTGCTGCTCGGGGATTATCTGTACGGCAGAAGGGCAGAATAAAAACAGACACTACGTAAAAAACCGGATCATGACCACCGATGACGGCAACAGCTTCAGAGAAAAAGTATTGTACTACGATAATTTCGGAAAGCATACGGAAACCGTGCAGGTAGGCGCTTCTCCGCAAGGGAAAGACCTGCACTTCACCTTCGGTTATGATATTCTCGACAGGCCCGTCGGTGAATCGTTGCCGCTGCCTGACGGAAATCGAAATTATTACGGGGATGCATACTATTATTCCGGATGTGTCTACGGAAACTCCTCTTTGAATCGTATCCGTGAGACTTACGGACCCGGAGCGGCTTGGATAGAAAACGGGAAATCGGTCAAGACTGAATATCTCATCAATGCAGATTCCGGAGAGCTGTCTTGTGCTGAGTTCCGGGCGGAAGATAACGGAGAGGATGTCAGACTCATCCGAAGCGGTTTGTATGCTGCCGGTGAACTGTCGGTAGCCCGGACAACGGACGAGGATGGGAAAGTCGTATATACTTTTACCGATTTCGAAGGGAAATTGCTCCTGACACGAAGGATGAACGGGACTGAACCGCACGATACGTATATCGTGTACGATGACCGGGGGCGTAAACGGATCGTTTTGCCGCCTCTGGCCGCCGATGAATTGACGGCTACGGCGAGCTGGGGGTGTAACAGTTCCGAGGTAATTAAAAAATACGGGTACGTGTATCGTTATGACGGTCGTGACAGGGTGATCGAGAAAAAGTTGCCCGGCTGCGATCCCGTGCATTTCGTTTATGATCGTTCCGACCGCCTTATTCTGAAACAAAACGGGAACAACCGAAAAGACGGGGTATGGCAATATTATCAATATGACGGACTGGGGCGGGAAGTGATCTGGGGGGTACTGCCCTCATCGACCGGTAGGGAAGATTGGGAGGTGATATTCCGGGATACGGTTTGTTGCGAACGTTTTATCGGTTTAGGACAGGACGGGAATTTCGGATATACCAATACGGCCGCTTTTAATGAATCCCGGACTCCCTTGATCGTCAGCTATTATGACAGCTATGCTTTTGAAGCGTTGTCGGATTCGTTCTTGACTTATGTCGATAAGCCTGATTTCGGTAAACGTATCGAGCGGCCCTCCGGTAAACTGACCGGACAGGTCATCGCTCTTTTAAATAATCCCGAACTGAAAGAGCATGTGACCCATTATTATGATAATCGGGGAAGGGTTATTCAGACCAATGCCTGCTCTGTTTCCGGATTCCACAATTACAGCTTCACCAAGTACGACTTCATCGATCGAGCACCAGCACGCCGAGCAGCCCGCTTGCATCCTTCGCGCACAGCGCCCGCCGCTCCGCAATGGCTTTCCGCAGGTTTCCCCGGTACTCGCCGAGCGACAGTCCGGGGAAAGCGTCCCGGACAAGCGCGACCAGATCCATCCAAGCCTCAATATCCGCTTCCGACGCATACCCGACGGCACATTCCTGATTCATGGCTCCCTCCTTTGCGGCGGACCCGCATAAACGAAAAGCGCAAACCCGAGGGCTTGCGCTTTTTGAGAGTCGGACACCCGGCGAACAACCGTTACCGTTGCTTTCTTTCGAACCTGGCGGGGTTGGCGGCGCCACCGCCGCCCGACTCTCTCGAACCTTCTGTATATAGAAAAGAATGCAGCCTGTCAAACGGAAGCCGGCCCCTACATGAGCAATAAATCAGACGAGCATTCCGTTCAAGGCGCGGGGCAAGGCTCAGGCAGTTCCCCATAAAAAGCACACTGCCGTTTCCCCTGCCGTTTGGCATGATACAGCGCCTTGTCCGCCTCCTTGTACAGGACCTCGAACTCGGCCCCGTCGTTGGGAAACGCGGCAAAACCGATGGAAACCGAAATCGGACAGGGCACATCCTCATACGTGACGAACGCCGCACATATCCGGGGCAACAGGCTCTCGGCGAACTCTTTTCCGACAGTGCCCCGTATAACGAAGACGAACTCATCCCCGCCGATGCGGGAAGCCATATCAGTATCGCCGAGCTGTTCTTGCAGGACGGCACCCATCCGCCTGAGGACAACATCCCCGGCGCTGTGGCCGAACGTATCGTTGATGCCCTTGAAATCGTCGATGTCCATGATGCCGAGGAGAAAAGCCCTTTCTCCAGCCAAAACCGGCTTCAGCCTTCTGACGAGGGCATTGCGCGTAAGCAGGCCGGTCCGCCCGTCATGTTCCGCCCTGCGCTTCAAGTCCCTGTGCGCCAAACGCAACCGCCTTATCAGCGTATCCCGCTGGAGGCCAGTCAACAAAGTCTTTATCCTCAATCTGCTGACGAAATAATGGGCACAAAAGCCGGAGACTTTGGCAAAATCACATTCTGTCTTCGAAAAACATTACACATTTCTGCACAACTTGCCAAGCAATTCTTTATCTTGC